>FZPS01000214.1_pt60 | contig 10887 bp, 12 predicted proteins | sample 1817821 | NCBI WGS metagenome assembly FZPS01 (sample SAMEA104158645, study PRJEB21678) | metagenome | place: Germany | collected 2015-04-21 | reverse complement strand
CCATTATACTTTTATACTTTGGTGATGCGTCGTCAATGGGCATGCGGTTGTATTTTCGCGGAGCGAAAATCTCCCATGCCATTTAAGCTAAAGAACCGCCCGCGGTGAAGGCTTTTTCACCGCAGGCGGTTCTTTTGTCTTTTCGGGCGGCGTGGGGAAAAGTTTTTTGTTCTATGCCGGGGACAAGGCTCATATATTTATAACTGAATTTCAGAATTTTAAAAACTGCAGGCCAAATTTAATTTTTTGGAGCGAAGTTATGCATAAAGCTTCAAAATTATACCAAATATAATAGCAAAATATTGAAATGTTATTTATTTCTAATTAGCCGGACGGAAATTCTTACGGCGGTTGCAAAAAAAGGATGAAAGCGGCGGTGTGTGGGTGTGGTTCAGGCAAAGCCCAAAAAAAAGAATAAAACTGCAAATGCCCTGCGCCGGGTTTTGACGGGGGTTGCCGCAGCGCTGGCGGGAATGATGGTTTACGGTTTTTCCGGCGGCGTCGCGCTTTTGCCCGCCATGCCCGGCGATTTCATGCCGTTAAAGGCAGGGAGTATCTATAACAGCGCGGGTCTGGCCACCGTCCGGTTTTTGGGCGGGTCGGGCCTGATTGCGGCGCAGGGCGCGGGCTTAAGCAATACAACAGGCGCAGCCGCCAAGGTAAATAACGCGGTTACTTTAAAGCTGCACAAAAGCAAGCCGGAGGATAACGCCTGTTTTACGGCAAAAAACTTTTTTCCCGGCGACAGTCAGACAAGGCGATACTGCGTAAAGGTCTCGCATCAAAACGCTGTCGCGGTGCGGTTTCGGGCGGATATCCGGCAGGGCTGCGAAAAGCTGGCCGAGGTGCTCAAATGCCGGGTGGAGCTTCTTTCGACCGGGCAGACCATGTATGACGGGCTGATGAGGGAGATGCCGAACCCTTTAACCCATACACTCGGCGCGCGGAAAGGCGGGGAGAGCGAGGTTTATTACCAAATCACCGCATACCTCGATACCAGCGTGGGCAACGACTATCAGGGCAGAGAGCTGACGGCGGATTTTGTTTGGTGGGTTGAGGGAACCGAGGGTACAAAACCCTCGTCCGCCACCGGGGAAAATTATTTTCCGGCTCTGGCAGGCGTTGCGGCTGCGGTTTTTGCGCTGGGCATATTAACGGCCTGCCGCCGCAGGAAGGGGGCGCCGGATAAAGGATGAGGACTAAGATTGCGAGGAAACTTACGGGCAGTATCGCCGCTACCGTGGCTTTGATTATCGGGCTTTGTATCAACACTCTGGCTTTGACCTCTAAGGCGGTTGTGGAATTCAACCTTTTCGATACCGGCCGGGTGAAAATCGATTTAAACGGCGGCAGCCCCGTGATTGACGGACGGGGGTTTCTGATTGAGCCCGGAATGACAATCTGCCGGGATTTCTTTATCAAAAACCAGAGCACTGACAGCGTGTACTGCAAAATTTATTTTGAGAATGTCGCGGGCGGCCTTGCCGAGGTTTTGCAAATCACCATAAGCGATAAAGACACCATTTTATATCAAGGCACCGCCGAAGGTCTAGCCCGCAAATCCGCCGCTTTCGCCGGCAAACTGCGGGTGGGCGAGCGGCGGGAGCTGACCGCAAGCTTTTATTTCCCGAAAGAGAGCGGGAATGACACACAGGATTTACATCTCACCTTTGATTTGCGCGCGGACGCGGTACAGACAAAAAACAACCCGAACAGGCTTTTTGATTAAGGGGGGAACTGCAAATGCGTAAGGCTGTAAAAATCATAAAAAAAGCGGTTTTTGGACTGATAGCAATCTTTGCGCTCTGTATGGCGTTGTTCACGCTGGTGTCCTTCAGCACTTTTAACCGCACCGACAGGAGCCTATTCGGATACAAGGTGTTCGTGGTGCTGAGCGATTCGATGAGCGCCACCGATTTTCGCGCGGGGGATATTGTGCTGGCGAGGAAGGTTGACCCCTCGGCGCTGAAGGAGGGGGATATCATCACCTTTGTATCTCAAAACGAGGGCAGTTTCGGGCAGACCGTAACCCACAAAATACGGCGGAAAACAACGGACGAGCAGGGCAACCCCGGATTTATCACATACGGTACCTCAAACAACACGGATGATAAGGCAGTGGTAACCTACCCGTATGTGGTTGGCAAATATCAAAGACGAATTCCGAAAATCGGCGGGTTCTTTCAGTTTTTGAAAACGGTGCCCGGGTATATAGTCTGCATTCTCATCCCTTTTTCGTCCCTGATTGTGCTTCAGTGTATCAACAGCGTCAAGCTGTTTAATCAATACAAGTCTGAGCAGATGAGGCTAATACGGGAGGAACGCGAAAAAATCGAAGCCGAGCGCGCCGAGTCTCAGAAAGTTCTGGACGAACTGCTCAGAATGAAAGCCCAGCTTGCTCTGGATGAAGCGGGCAAATCTATCAGCGGCCAATAGCAGATGACAAAATGTCATTGGCAAAAAAATAAAGGGGGAAAAATTTATGGTCAAAAAACTCTTCTCAAAGCGTGCACTGCTGATTAACGTGCTGTCAATCCTCGTCTGCTGTGCATTGCTTGCCGGCACAACCCTGGCGTGGTTCACCGACACCGCAGTAAACACCTGCAATCGCATTCAGGCGGGAAAACTCAGGGTTGACCTTCTTATGCGGGGCGAAGAGGGGGGTTACTTCTCCATCGCCGGCGGGCATGGCGACATTTTCGACACAGCCGCAAACGCGAACGGCACCAACAAAACCCTGTGGGAACCCGGCAAGACGCAGGTGGTGTATCTGGCGGTCAGAAACAAGGGCAACCTCGCGCTGCGCTACAACGTCCTTCTCGACATCACCGACTGGGGGCTTGCCGACGCGCTGGACTACGCGGTTATTAAAGGCGACGACGACTCGGTAATCGAAAGCTGGGAATCGGTCGCCGGATTGTCCAATAACATCGGAGAGCAGCTTGAGGGGCCCAGAGGCCGGATTACCGCGGTGTCCGACATGCAGCTTGCCGCGGCGGGGGATACCGACTATTACGCGCTGGTCGTCCACATGAAGGAGGAAGCGGGCAACAACTTCCAGAACAAAAATGTGGTAATTGATGTTACGGTTTTGGCAATTCAGGCCGCGGTTGAAAGCGACAGCTTCAGCAACCAGTACGACGCAGACGCGGATTACCCGGTGTCCAGCAATCAGGAATTGCTTGGCGCAGTGATGTCCGCGGCGCCCGGAGACACCATATTCATCGCTCCAGGGCTTTATAATCTGCCTGCCGATTTAAACACCGAAGGGCTGTCGCTGGTCGGGACGGTTGACGAGAACAACAATGCCTTGACCACCATTGTGATGAATAAACAAATCAACGGGAGAATCAGAACAATCAACGTCACCGAGGATAATGTCAGGCTGTCCAACATCGTGTTTATGATTCCGGAACCCAACCTCCATCAAACGCCGATTATCTTCAGCACCGGACAGAATCTGGTTGTGGAAAACTGCACCTTTAACGCGGGGATGACGTCCAGCACCTCACTTCAGATAATGGGCAGTGCGACGATAAGGAACTGCAACTTCATCGGTGGCCTTCGCCAGATTGGCTGGTCGTCCGCAATCGGCACAGTGCTGATCGAAAACTGCACCTTTAACGGCGCGTCCTACGGTATCCACTTCAGCGGCGGCAACGGGGACGTGATTGTACGCGACTGCCAAATCTCCGGGAAGAACAGCTTTGCCAGTACGCTGAACAGCGTCGTGTTTGAAAGATGCTCCTTCAACGACGGCTTCGGCGGCAACGCGATTTCGTCCCGAGTCGGCGTTTCCCTGACCGATTGCGTATTCGGATTCAACTTTAATTTCTATGTCGAAAGGAACGGATACACCATTACCGCAAACGGCTGCAGCTCGCTTGCGGGCAGGACTCTTCGGAGCATTATCCAGTCCAGCAACATGGGCAGGTTTTATTTCTGCACCCTGATTGAGAACGGCACCACTTATAACCTCGGTTTCTAGCTATAAAAAAGCCGCCTGCCTTATTTCGCGGCGGGCGGCAATCAAAGGGCATAAATAAAGCCGGCGCGTTTATGCCTTTTGATTGCCGGGCAATCTGTTTGACGGGGGAAGAGCCGATGAGATTTTTTTGCGCGATGCTTTATGAATTAAAACAGAAAGCGGCGGGGAAACAACTGCGGCGAATGATGTTCGCTGCGGCGGCAACCGCGCTTTGCTTTTGTTTTGCGTCCATCACCGCGTGGGCGATGATATGCGACATGATTACCGCCGGTCCGTCGGTTTTAAGGGCGGGCGAATACGGTATCAGGATTGAGATTTCGGATGATGACGGGAATGTCATAAAATCCTCCGGCGGCATTATTGCCGGGCAGGGGTTTGACGCAAAGCTGTCTGCCGGCAGTTACAATGTTTCGCTGACCGCCGACGGCACGGTGTCCGGCGGGGTGGCGGGGTACGGCAAGGTGGCGCTCGGCGACGGCGTCCACCGTTATACAAAACCCATGTTCAAGGGAGACAGGATTGATTTTCGGGTTTTGCTTGACGGCGAGACTACGATATCGTTTTATTTCGCATGGGGAAAACGCGAGGGCGGCGATATTCGCAGCGGGACTGTCCTGCGCGGGGGTGCGGGCAAATCGGCTGAGCAGGGCTCTTCAGAAAGACAGGGCACCACAACAACAGCGCCTGCGACAACAACCGTAAATCCGGCCACCACAAAGACTGGAACCACCACTGAAACCACGACCACGACATCCGCTTCGCCGACTTTTTCAGATACGACCGGCACAGACGCAGTGGACGAAACAACCACCAGCGCCGGAACGGATGAAACAGATACCACTTCGGGCGAAGCCCTGCCGACCGAGCATGTACCCGATAATCAGGAATAAAAAAGCTATCATAGTGTTTACGCGCCGCCTGCTTTCGCAGGCGGTTTTGATATTTTTAATACTGTTGACATCAGCAGAAATAGGATATACAATGCGGGTATGCGCGTAAGTTTATTGTTTTTGCGGGTACTACCCGCGCTGCGGCAGAAAGTTTTATGAAAAGGAGAGTATTTATGGAAAGTGCAGGCGGCGCGCGTTGCAGCTTTGAGCCGCAGGCAGCCTTTGAAAAAGACGGAATGTGTTTTTTTGGCGTTGACCAGCGGCCTTTTTCAATCCACGGGGTTTTTAAGGAAAACGGCAGGTACCGCCGTATTCCCGAGGCGGTGGCAAAAACCGTAAGCGAAGGAGTCTACGGACTGCATGCCAACACCGCCGGCGGAAGGATACGCTTTAAAACGAACAGCGGGCGGATCGCGATTATCGCCAAGATGCTCCAAATAGGGAAAATGCCCCATTTCGCGTTCAGCGGCTCATGCGGGTTCGATCTTTATTCAAAAGAAAACGGCTCTGTTTTCTACCGCGGGACATTTATCCCGCCGGTTGATATCGCGGACGGATTTGAAAGCGTGCTGCAGTTGCCGGACGACAGCTTAAGGGATATTACCATCAATTTCCCTTTATACAGCGGCGTGTCCGATTTGCTGGTCGGGATTGAAAAGGGCGCTGCGCTTGAAAAGGCCGAAAGCTATAAAATTACCAAACCCTTAGTTTTTTATGGCTCCTCAATAACCCAAGGCGGCTGCGCTTCGCGGCCGGGCAATTCGTATCAGAGTATTTTGTCGAGGGTGTTTGACTGCGATTATATTAACCTTGGGTTTTCGGGGTGCGCGAAGGCTGAGGATGAAATCGCGGACTACATAAAGAGCCTTGAGATGTCGGTTTTTGTTTTTGATTACGACCACAACGCCCCGAATACAGAACACCTTGAAAAAACGCATGAAAAGATGTTTTTAAAGGTGCGGGAGCATAACCCAAAGCTCCCTATAATTCTTATGTCAAGGCCGAAGTATTACCTCAACAGTGAAGAAGAAAAACGGCTTGAAATCATAAAAAACACATATCATAACGCGCTGGCCCGCGGGGACGGCAATGTTTATCTTATCGACGGACGAGCGCTGATGGAGATAGCCAAGGACGACGGCACCGTGGACGGATGCCATCCCAATGATTTGGGCTTTTTCTCGATGGCCGGCGCTTTGAAAAAGGTGCTGGAGAAGGTATTGCCCCGGTAAACCCGATTTTGCGGGTTGACAAAGCGAAAGTCCCCGACACCGCCGGCGGCTAAATAAAAAACAAACGGCAATCCGCGAAAGCGGATTGCCGTTTAATTTGTATATGCTGCGATTATTTTATAATCCTGAACTTCCCGATGACCGGGAGGGGTTTTTGCTCGCCCTTGCCCGCGTTTACCATGCCGATGACCACCAGCACCAGAACAACAATCGCCCATGCCCAGCCGAGCAGCGACGTGATTGTCAATAATCTCCAGGAAACCGCAATCAGAATGGATGAGAGAATGGTTACCACGATTTGTCCCGCAACCGATGTAATCAACAGCAACAGCCCCTGATTTGCGTGAAATCTTCCGACTTTTGAGTTCGGGCAAGCGACAAGGGGAAGGAAAAAGAGTATGTACGCAAGCACAAAAATCACTTTGTTTTCCTGACCTTCCGAAGCCGCGGGAGCCGGCTGTTCCGGCGCTGCCGGCGCCTGCTGCTCAGCTACCACCGGAGAGCCGCACCCGTCGCAGAATTTCGCTACGTCCGCAAGTTCTTTGCCGCAGTTTTTACAAAACATAACCATACCTCCAAATTATTTTAAATGATTTCCAAAACCCTGTATAGGCGTTTGCCTTTTTGGACTATCGGCGGAGCCTGCCCGCCGCCGGCGTGATATTGGCGTTTAGCCTGTTGTCTGCCGCTGCCCTAATCCGCTTTTTTAAAAGTAATTGAACAGCTGTCCGTACTTGCCATAAGTATGACACGATTTCCCGCGCTGTTGGTCCCGGCATACATATAATAGCCATCCGAATCGACTTCGCTGGCATCTTCCGTAAAACCGTGTTCTTTAATGATTTCGACATAATCCCTGTAAGCAGTGAAAGACTCGAAACTGTAATTGACTTCCCCATCTGCTGACAAGAATGAGGCAACCTCAGCGCCGGGGTCGGGCAGGCCGCCCATTAAAGAGCTGTCCCACTTTTTATCGCTTCCTCCGAGGACAGTCTCTCTGTCCTTGTCTTCTTCGGACGGGGGATCGCCCTTGCTGGACGTGATGGTGCCCGATTTAGTGTCCGCGTCGTAAGTGAAAATGATTATATAGCCTTCTTCGTTTGCTCCGGTATAAGAATAATCCCCCACCGTAACCGAATTGTAGATGAATCCCGTTGTCTTTATTGCGTTAATGTACTCCTTCGCGTCCTCTTCCTTCATTTCGTCGAGCCCGTACATGGCTCCTTTGTCGGTAATCAGCGAGGTTGTTAGCTTTGCTTTGGGAGCGTCAAGCCCGTGCATTTTTGATTTGTCCCATTTTTTCTCGCCGATTACGAGCTCGCCATCCTTGTCCTTGATAATGACATTTCCGTCCTTGCCGACCCTGATACCGCCGCCAAATGAGCAGCCTGCAAGGGATAAGGTCAGGGCAAGTACCAACATTACGCAAAAGACAGCCTTGATTTTTTTCATTTCAAAACACCCCATTTATATTAATTTTATTAACAAACACGGCTTAACATTCAACTAATTTCGCGATAATTGACTATCAGCTCCGATAAGGAACTTACGCAAAGCTTTTTAAAAACGCTTTTTGCGAGGTTTTTCACCTGCCGGCTTTTTAAGCCGAGCCTTTGGGAGCATTCTTTTCTTGTGAAGCCCTCGCGCAAAAGCATAAACACCCCGTATTCCTCGCTTGCCAGCAGGGATAGCCTTTGCCGGCAATCCTGACAGCGGTTATCAAACCCCTGCCGGTAGGACAGTTTTATTGTGCGGGTTTTATCAAACCATAACATCTGCGCGCACCCCGCTCCCGGATTTCTTTATTCCAGCATATTCCGCAAACCCGCTTTGGGCAATTCGGTAAAAGACATGAGGACATAAAAAAGCGCCTCACTAATTCTAATGAGGCGCATTGTTCCAAAGCGGTTACTTTGCTATGTAGTCCCTGAACATAATCATCAGCTCTGCTCGGCTGTTGATGTTCAGTTTTCGGTATGCACAGGTGCAGTATGTATTCACGGTGGAGTATGAGATTGACAGAATGGCCGATATCTGGCGCAGGGTATAGCCCTGTAAAAGCAGCCTGCACACCTCTGTTTCGCGCTTGCTCAGCCGGTATTTTTGGAACAGGTAAAGCTGGTCGTTATCAATTTCGGACATTTCGGAATCCCTTGCCCAGTCGCCGCAATACTGCTCCTGTATCAGCAGCGGGGCCAGCACCATAAAAAGCAGCATGACCGCGACTGTGGCCAAAGAGGCGGCTAGGGTCAATACGGAATTATTGACGCTGTGGATAATGTTGCCCGCAGCTATCCCCGATACCCCGCCGCATAGCCCGATTAAGACAATCGACCACTTAAGATAACGCATGCTGCTGTATTTTTTGCCGATAACCCCGATGATGTAGTACATGGTGATCATCCCCATGGCATTGCCTGCTCCGAGCAGCAGCCCGAAAAGAGTGGCCATGCCGGGCGCCTGTCCGGTGAAGGAGTTACATAAAAGCCCCATTGCGATAAACGCGAAGGTGATGTTTCCGATTAAAACCAATGGCTTTGAGGCAAGCGCATATAACAAATAGTATATTAAACAGCCGAATATACCGCCGATATAATACCAGATGATGACCGAGTTTCCTGCGATCTCCGCCGTTATGTTCAGAATTCCGGTTCCAATGCCCTTTCCCAACACCGCAAAGGCGCAGTTGAATACCAGCGTGATGTAAACCCGCCGCGGAATGGTGGGTGCGGCGGTTTTGTTTTCATCAAACACGGCGGTTACGCTGTCTTTTTTAAAAAATGCGACCGCGCAAAGCGCTATGATTAAAACGACAAACGAGAGTATTAAGTTCTGTCGGTCATGCGGGCTGCCCCCCTCGCCGGCGTTTTGGATTAGCGAAATCAGGCATATCAGCAGGTTGGAGCCCACTACCGAGAACAGCTTTTCGGTGTTGTTAAGAGCAAAGACGAACGGCATTAAAATGCCGATATTCACGCAGCCGAGAAATATTCCGATAACCACGGCGGCGGCCAGCTGCGCCGGAGCCGACGGCGCCAATAAAAACAGTATCATTCCGGCGATTATCATTACCGCGCCGCCCCGCGCCATTTTGACGAACCATTCCTTTTTCGCGACCACCACAAAGACGGCCGAAGACAAAAGATTGACCGCGTGCAGCACGTTTCTTATATGAGAGCCGAACGCGTTCACGGTCAGCGGAGACGCGGTCCACCACGTGGCGAAGGCGACCACCCACGCGTAGTAGGTAATCCATATGAAAATATATGGCAGATTATGTTTTTTCAGCCCTTTCGGATTGGCGACGTTATTGCTTTTGAGCAGGCCCAAAACCCGAAAAGCCACGGGGCGCTCACCTCATTCCTGAAATCCGTCCTCCCTGACAAGCATTATATGCCAGCCCCTCCACTTTATGTATATTTCGTAAACGGATTTTTTTCAATCATTTTTCTTAAGGAATTGAAAAACGCGCTCTGTAATCAGTATGGGAATGATTGCAAAACCGATAAAAGCCGTTTGACCGCGACAAAGTAGCGAAAAGAGTTTTCCGCGGTCAAACCATCGCGTATAAACCGATACATAAAAAAACTTAAGGCGGCTGTCAAGCCGCCTTAAGTCGGATATAATCGCAGAGGCTGATCCGCCTTCTTAACAAATCAATAATTCTCGCAGTGGAGTTCAAAGTATGCCTTCGGGTGTTTGCATGTCGGGCAGAGTTCGGGCGCGGCCTTGCCGACATGGATGTGCCCGCAGTTGCGGCATTTCCAGACAACGACATCGTCGCGGACGAAAACCTTGCCCTTTTCAAGATTCTCAATCAGCTTGCGGTAACGTTTTTCGTGGTTTTTCTCGACTTCCGCGACCAGTTCGAACATTCGGGCAATATCATCAAAACCTTCCTCGCGGGCGGTTTTTGCGAAATTGGCGTACATATCGGTCCACTCATAGTTTTCGCCCGCCGCGGCGTCCAGCAGGTTGGTCATGGTATCCGGAATACCGTTGTCGTGGAGCAGCTTAAACCACAGTTTCGCGTGCTCCTTCTCATTAAGCGCGGTCTCATTAAACAGCGCGGAAATCTGCTCGTACCCCTCTTTTTTGGCTTTTGACGCGTAATAATCGTACTTCACCCGCGCCATGCTTTCGCCCTGAAACGCTGTCATCAGGTTCTTTTCGGTCTGTGAGCCTTTGAGCTTCATAAAATCAGTCCCCTAGCAATTATTTCAGATTTGGAATTATTACAGAGTATATTATGCCATACGCAAACTGAAATTGCAAGGGTGTTTTATAATAATTTAGCCTGTTTTAAACAAATTATCAAGAGGGTTGTTTGCACCATTAGCGCGGGAGATGATTTTATATATATAAGCATTGGTTGTCTTAACTGATTTATGTCGGGGAGGGAGCATGCGGGAAAAGCGCGGGCGGGGGAAATATTGAAAAAAAAGAAAAAAGCAGCCTTAAGGCCGCTTTTAAATGATAATCCTGATTTTCGAAAGCTAATCTGAAAATCCTGATTCAACAAGACTTACGAGGCTGTCCACTGCGTCCACTTCGTCCACCCCGTCCGCAATAATGCGGATGCCGGTGCCGCCGGTGATACCCAGCGACAGCACGCCGAGCAGGCTTTTGGCGTTGACCCGTCGGTCTCCTTTCTCGACCCAGATTGACGACTTGAACTCATTGGCTTTCTGAATAAAAAACGTGGCGGGGCGGGCATGAAGACCAACCTGGTTTTGGACCACAACGTCTTTTACGTACATCTACGATTCCCCTTCTC
>FZPS01000156.1_pt202 | contig 10889 bp, 9 predicted proteins | sample 1817821 | NCBI WGS metagenome assembly FZPS01 (sample SAMEA104158645, study PRJEB21678) | metagenome | place: Germany | collected 2015-04-21 | reverse complement strand
CTGAAGATTGGGAGACTTCCAAATGCTATATCAGGAAAGAGATTCTTCAGCATATCTTAGCCAGGCGTAATGCAGCTTAGTCCTGTGGGATCCCGATGGAAAATTGCGAACTATACTTGACACAATCAAATGTCTTGAGGCTTACGTCGTGACAGATGCTCTTATAGAATGGATTGGTAGCTATTTCTCGTTGGGTTCCTCCGCTGGAGCAATCCGCCGTCAGGTACGCAAAATGAGATTCATAGTTGAGAGCAAGAGCGGCCTGAAATGCTGACCGGTCTGGTTCTGGACCCTATCTTGGGTTCAACTGCGTTCTTTAATTGGAGTAGCGCCATCTGACGATTCCACGCATTGACATGATGAAACAAGCAAGCGATAAACAACGTTTGACTGTTCCAGTTGATAGTACCTTTCAGTTTGCTTTGTGGCGGAGGATACGTGTGTGGTGACTGCGATGAGGATTGACTTGCCAGTGTGTTGGGAGGAGACAAGATATGAAGCGATGTTTCGGAGACGATACGCGAATTAGTATTGCCCTTATGTCACCGACGGTTGCACTGGCGTTTCAGAACCTTGTTTTGGCTGTCCTGTCTGGTTTGGGCGTTCGTTTTCAATCCATCGTCCAACTCGTTTCCAAAGCTGTTGTCGGATTGGTTTTTCTGTACGCGGCTCCTTGTGTATGGAGGAGGAGTAGGAGTAAGGTTCTGACCGTGTATCTTGTAGCCGGAACCGTCTTTTTGACTCATTATTTGCTGTTCCCAGATAACAGGATGTATATGAACGAGTTTATATTCTCTTTGTTTTTCATGTGCATGCCAGCGTTTATCTATGGATCGAGCTTGCGGAACTGGGCAGAACTTAAAGCTGTGATGCGCCGGGCGAGCATCGTTGTGTTGTTCATAGGCATGGTTTGGGCACTTTTGGCCTTTATGGGGCGGATTTCTGGGACATATAACATGTCCTTGTCATATGTAATGCTGGTCCCAGCCATAGTATTTGCAGATGATGGCTATACAAGTAAGCTTTCTTTGATGAATTTGCTCTATACAGCGGTGTCTGTGGCGATAATCTCCTTATTTGGTTCGCGAGGAACCCTACTTTGCTTGTGTGTGTTTCTACTGTTGCGCGCCAGACTGTTCAAACGCTCGCGGTTTAGGGATATGTTTGCTTTCGTGTTCACTATCATGTTTATGACATTGACTCTGCTATTCCATAGAGACTTACTTGAGGGACTGGTTAACATATTGGTCCGGTTAGGGGTAAGAAGTAGGAGTTTGGCTCTCCTCCTGCAGCCCGGAGTAAACTGGACCGGAAGAGAAGTGCTTTACAGGAGTGTATTGTACGCGATCTATGAACGTCCGTTATTAGGTATTGGATTGGCTGGGGACAGATTGGTGCTCAATGGGGCTTATGTCCATAATATCTTTATCGAGATGATTGCGCATTACGGTATAATGATAGGCTCTATGTGTTCGGTGTTTCTTGTCCTTTTGTTATTGCGTTCCATTTGGACACAAGATCCGGGAAGCTATGAACTTGCCATCATATGGATCTCGATTGGATTGGTACCGTTGCTCGTTAGTAGTTCTTACTTAATCAGAGTGGACTTTTGGATCATGCTGGGGCTATTAATAGGTCGCAAGGCGATCGTGAACATGAACAACGAGATGCAATCTTCTTTCCGAACAAGCGCGGATCCTGAGGCTGTGGCTGCACCGTTTGAACTGGACTAGGCGCCCATCTAGCGCTGCTTGTGTTCCGAGTAACCGCATACTCCTCTGAGTGTGGGGCGTTGGGATAGGCTTCTAGCGGACGCTAGAGCGCAGGTAAACATGGAGGTGGTTGAAGCATGGCATCCGTAGACAGAGACTGATGGGATACCCGAGGGCCATATCCTATGAAGTACGGCGGGATTCAGATCATCAACCATAGCGAGCTGCGGCGCGAATCGGGTCGTGTTGTTCGTTGGTCGAGTAACGCCCGTCTTTAGTATCAATGCCATAGCCGAAGGCATTGACTATCAGCATCGAGCCTATATCTAGCCACTTACTGCAGTTGATGCACCTTTGAGCTACGGGGACCGGTGAACAACTAAGTTGTGCCAGCTTTCAGATACTGCAGAAGTGTTAAGACCTGTTCCATTGAAGCTAATAGTCTCATGTCAACAGCGCCGAGGAGGGTGTGAGATGGTGTGTCTAAAGGAAAAACTCATGCAACGAACAGCTATTCTGGGAGTCATTGGTCTGGGGTATGTGGGTCTACCATTGGCTGTTGAGAAGGCCAGAGCTGCATACAAGGTCATCGGCTTTGACGTTCAACCTCAGAAAGTGGACATGGTAAACCAAGGCATCAACTACATAGGGGATGTAGTTGACGAAGATCTCGCGACAATCGTTGAGGCTGGGATGCTTACCGCAACTAATGACTTCAGCAGGATCTCTGAATTGGACTGTGTAAGCATCTGCGTGCCTACCCCCTTGGACCGCTATCAGCAGCCCGATCTCAGCTATGTTAAGAGTACCGCAGAAACCATTGCGAAGTACATGCATAGGGATATGCTAATCGTGCTGGAGTCCACTACCTATCCTGGCACTACAGAAGAGCTCCTAAAACCCATTTTGGAGAGCAGTGGTCTCAAGTGCGGTACCGATTTCTTCCTAGCGTTCTCCCCTGAAAGGGTAGATCCAGGCAATCGAATCTACAAGACCAAAAACACACCAAAAGTTGTTGGGGGAGTGACCCCAACCTGCACCGAATTAGCAGCTACTCTCTATGAAAGCATTTTGCAAGCTGAGGTATTTAGAGCCTCCAGCCCAGCAGTGGCCGAAATGGAGAAGATCCTTGAAAACACTTATCGAAACATCAACATCGGCCTCATCAATGAACTGGCCATGCTGTGCGACAAAATGGGTATCAATATATGGGAAGTGATAGAGGCTGCAAAGACAAAACCCTACGGGTTTCAGGCCTTTTATCCCGGCCCGGGTCTGGGTGGACACTGCATTCCCTTGGATCCTTACTATTTGTCTTGGAAAGCTAGGGAATATGGCTTCCACACCTCTATGATAGAGGCGTCGATGATGATCAACGATCGTATGCCTGAGTACTGCGTGGAGCGGGCAGCGCGAATTCTGAACAAAGTGAAGAAGCCCCTAAATGGGTCTAAGGTGTTAGTCCTTGGCGTAGCCTACAAACAGGACATCGACGATTACCGGGAGAGCCCTGCTATCAAGGTCATCAATCATCTTGAGGAACGGGGCGCGGAAGTGGTCTTTTTCGATCCGTATATCAAGGAATACAAGCATGAGGGTAAGGTCAAGCGCGGCGCAGACGCCTTAACCAAGGAACTCATCGAGTCTGCGGACTTGGTTATGATTACTACCGCCCATACGACTGTGGACTATGATTCTGTACAGCAGCATGCCAAGCTGGTCTTTGATACCAAGAATGCTATGAAAAAGGTTCGGGATCGATCAAATATCGAGGTGTTGTGAGTGGGAAAACTGCGTTACGCACTTATCGGCTGCGGAAGGATCTCACCCAATCATCTAGCCGCGGTTCAGGCAAACAGCGGTGACATTGAGCTCGTGGCCGTCTGCGATTTGGTGTCCGAGAGAATGGACAGGGCTTTGGCCCAAGTTGACATCAACGGTGGCAAGGTAAAGAAATACACCGACTATCAGGCGATGTTAAGTTCGGAGCAACTAGATTTGGTGGCGATTGCCACGGAAAGCGGTAGCCACGCTGCCATTGGTCTAGATTGCATTAATGCTGGCTGCCACGTGATTATCGAAAAGCCTATGGCCTTGTCTATCGTTGATGCGAATCGGTTGATAGATGCCGCTAAGGCCCAAGGGGTGGTGCTCTGCGCATGTCATCAAAATCGCTTCAACAAGTCAATCCAGAAATTACGAAAGGCTATTGAACAGAACCGTTTTGGAAGGCTGTTCCACGGCGCCGCACATGTTAGATGGAATCGCAATAGGGGATACTATGAACAGGCACCTTGGCGAGGCACCTGGGCCCAGGACGGCGGAGCCCTCATGAACCAGTGCCTCCACAATATTGATCTTCTGCGCTGGATGATGGGCGATCACATCGATGAGGTGTTTGCCTATACAGCTCGCCTAAATCACGAGTACATCGAAGCGGAAGACTTGGGGCTGGCTCTGATTAGGTTCTCCAATGGTGCCTATGGTCTGATCGAAGGAACAACCAACGTTTATCCCAAGAATCTTGAGGAAACCCTGTACATTTTTGGAGAACAGGGAACTGTCAAGGTTGGGGGAAAATCGGTGAATATCATTGAGGAATGGAGTTTCGCAGATCAGAAGGATGATCCCGAGGAAATAAAGGCGAAATACCATGAGAACCCGCCCAATGTTTATGGGTTTGGACATACCCCATTGTACAGGGATGTGGTTTTGGCCATCCGCGAGGGGCGAAAGCCACTAGTGGATGGGGAAGCTGGGAAAAGGGCTGTGGAGTTGGTTTTGGCTATCTACAAGTCGGCCTTGGAAGGTAGACCTGTGCGCCTGCCTCTAGAGGATTTCTCGACCACGGACATGAAAGGGTTCTTTGGGTGATTCCTATGGATTATTACGTTCATGAAAGCTCCTACATAGATGATGGTGTGAAAATTGGTCGGGGAACGAAGATTTGGCATTTCTGCCACGTGCAGTCTGGCGCACGAATCGGTGAGTTTTGCACGCTGGGGCAAAACGTTAATGTAGGTAAGAGCGTCAAGATCGGAAACTATGTCAAGATCCAGAACAACGTTTCCGTTTACGAGGGTGTGGAGCTTGAGGACTATGTGTTCTGTGGGCCATCCATGGTCTTTACAAACGTCTTGACGCCTAGGGCGAAATACCCGGTTACGGATAGAGAACTTTACTCAAAAACACTCGTGAAAGAAGGAGCTACCATTGGGGCTAATGCCACCATCGTGTGCGGCAACACGATCGGACGGTATGCCTTAATCGGTGCAGGGGCAGTGGTCACCAGGGATGTTCCCGATCACGCTGTGATGGTGGGCGTACCTGCTCGCCAGGTTGGCTGGGCGTGTGAGTGCGGCCAGATTCTAAACAAAGACCTCGAGTGCGAGAAGTGTGGCAGGAAGTATGCGGCCAATGGCGCGGCAATTGCTTTGTTGGAGGAGGAGTAAGGTGGAGTTTCGAGACCTTAAGGCCCAATATCTAGCGCTACAGGAGAAGATTGATGCCAGAATCAAAGAAGTGTTGCGCGAGGGAAGGTTTATCCTCGGTCGTCAGGTTTCTGAGTTGGAAGAGAAGCTCGCCGAATATGTGGGTGTGAAGCACTGCATCTCCTGTGCCAATGGAACCGACGCTCTGCTGCTTGTTCTCATGGCTTGGGGGATTGGGCCTGGTGATGCAGTTTTCACCTCAGACTTCACCTTTATCGCGTCGGCAAGTGTGGCGTCCCTCAGGGGTGCTACTCCAGTTTTGGTAGACATCGATCCGCAAACATACAACATCTGCCCTGATGCTTTGGAAGAAGCCATTCGGCGAACGCTTAAGGAAGGAAAACTTAACCCCCGTGTGATTGTTCCCGTGGATTTATTTGGATTGCCGGCCGACTATCCCAGGATAGAGGAGATTGCCAAGAAGTACAACTTGCTGGTTCTCGAGGATGGGGCTCAGGGTTTCGGTGGAACCATCAATGGGAAGAAAGCTTGCTCCTTCGGCCATGCAGCAACCACTTCCTTTTTCCCGGCAAAACCCTTGGGATGTTACGGTGATGGCGGTGCCATATTTACCAATGACGACGAGTTAGCTGCTACTCTGCGTTCCATCAGGGCCCATGGCCGGTCGCCTGAGGACAAGTATGATAACCAGATCTTGGGACTAAACTCGAGGCTGGACACCCTCCAGGCAGCAATCCTGCTGGCTAAGCTGGAAGCGTTCGTTGAATATGAGTTGGATGCCGTTAACAGGGTGGCATACCTCTACACCCAAAATCTGAGTGATCTAGTGCAAACGCCGGTGGTGCCAGAGGGATACTACTCGAGTTGGGCGCAGTACACGATTAGGCTGGAAGATAAAGAGAAAAAAGATGCTGTGCAGCGTAAGCTTACAGAACAGGGAATACCGGCGATGGCATATTATCCTAGACCCCTCCATGCTCAGACTGTCTTTTCTTCTCTAGGGCAGGATTCGTGCCTGTTTCCTAATTCTGCTAGAGCCGCGCAGACGGTACTATCATTACCTATACACCCATATCTATCTCAGGCGGATGTAGCACGTGTCTCAGACCAAATCAAGGGTTTCATGACAGCATTTGGTGGGAGGCGCTGATGCCGGTCAACGCGGGTGCCAAAAAAGATGCTTCCCCAATCAGAGAACTGTCCTGACTCCGAATGGAGAGTGATGCTTGTTTGAGTTTACCTAGAGTCTTGCACATTTGCTCCTATTACGCAGGTAGCGACTTGTACAAAAACCTATTTTCCTCCCTGGAAACATTGGGAATTCGGCAATCGGTTTATGTCTTTACATCCAAGAACTACCGTGCAGAAGTGTCTGTGCCCGCAAACGTCCATTTTTCGCCCTGTTACTATGAGTTCGAGAGATTGGTCTTTGACTTGAAACATTCTCGAGTTCTGCGAGATATCAAAAGACGCGAAGATGTAGGGAAGTACGATGTCATACATGCCCATTCTCTTTTTTCTAATGGGTACATTGCATACAGACTGAAGCAGGAATTCGGCTTGCCGTATATAGTAGCGGTTAGGAACACCGACGTTAATGTGTTCTTCAAATATATGATTCACTTAAGGCGGTTGGGAGTTCGAATTATGGCCGAGGCTAGTGCTATTGTGTTTATCTCGAAACCCTATAAGGACTTCACCATCAGCCGCTACGTGCCCAAACGTTTTCGGGATTCTTTTGACAAGAAGTCTGTTGTCCTGCCAAATGGGATTGACCATTTCTGGCACGAGAACAAAGCCAAACCTCGGAAGCTAAGTGCTCAACGAAGGGTTAGAATTATCCAGGTGGGGTCGATAAATCGCAACAAAAACCCGGATGCTACGATCGCTGCATGCGAGGTTTTGCGAAGCGAGAGTTACGATGTTCGATGTACGTTGGTTGGACAGATAACGGAAGCAAGGTACCTGCGATTGCTTAAGCGCTACCCATTTATAGAATATATTCCCCATCGTAGAAAGGATGATCTCATTCGCTATTACAGGGAAGCTGATATCTTCGTAATGCCATCCAAGAAGGAGACGTTCGGATTGGTATATGCTGAAGCCATGTCACAGGCGTTGCCTGTCATCTATACGCGTGGTCAAGGGTTCGATGGTCAGTTTAGGGAGGGTGAAGTGGGATATGCCGTGGATTCCAGTTCGCCTCATGAGATCGCCACGCGGATTAAGGACATCCTGAGGGACTATGGACAGATCTCAAAAAGGGCTCTGGACCACGCTGAAAGATATGATTGGAGGAACATTTCTGCTGAGTATGCGAGGTTGTACTCCGATTTCGGTTGATCCTTTTTCGTGGAGTAATTAGTTGACTGATTCTTGAGGCCATGACAAGTCTGGGGTTTCAGAAGGGTTGCGGGGTTCATTGAGGATTCTCTTTATCACAAATAGGTTTTTGCCCACCAAGACTGCCAACGCCATAAATGCCGAAGCAATTATGAAAGAGTTGCAGCGACGAGGGCATTCAGTTACTTGCATAGCGGTCAATCAGAACCATGGACCATCGTTCCTTATCCAGGGTTCAATCCCGATCTATGCAATAAGAAGCTCGCGCTATGGCTCTTTGTTGCAGCGTTTTGAATCGACCTCTCCCGGGGTTTTGGATAGGGCTCGGATCGGTTTTTGGGGGCTAGTTCGGAGAGCGCGGATAGTGTTTAGTCTTGGCAGATTTCCTGACGTAGCTCGGTGGCAATCTAGAGCGGTGCTTCGATTGGCTGAACAGCTGCATAGGAAGGAACGCTTTGATTGCATAGTTGGTGTGTTTCGTCCTTTTTCGGGTGTATCAGCTGCGATAGGAATGAAAAAAAAGTACCCAGGTGTCATTTGTGGAGCGTATTACCTTGACTTGATAAGCGGTGCAGCTAAACCACGTTTCATTCCGAAAACGTTTTATGACAGATTGTGCTACTCTGGTGAGGTCAATGCTTTCCGGCAGCTTGATTTTGTGCTGATGGCAAAAGCGGGGCAAGCTATCTACAGTGCTCCGAAGTATGATTGCGTGAGCCAGAAGATACACTATGTCGATTTTCCCTTGTTTCAGATTGAGAAGCCTACGTGCCGTTCTTGCAGCTTCGATCGTATCGATGGGGGGATCAACCTTGTATATGCTGGCTTGTTGGACAAAGACTACAGGAATCCTACGTTTATGCTGGAGGTATTGCAGAAAGTCAGCGAGGTTAGACCGGGAATTGTTCTCCATCTGTATGGACGTGGAAGCGGCTTCGACATCGTGAGAAGCTTTAAGAGACGCGCCGCTTTTGATATCCGGTTTTACGGTATGGTAGACCATGACGAGGTTTTGTCTGCCATGTCTAGAGCGGATTTTTTGACTAGTATAGGAAACAGAAACAGGGCATCACACATGGTTCCTAGCAAGATATTCGAGTTGTTCTCAACAGGCAAACCGATTATTGCTTTCTTTAGCAACAAACGAGATGTTTCTCTTGAGTATTTTGCAAAGTATCCCCTTTCGTGTTTGTTGAATGAGTGGGATGGGGTTCAGGGGCAAGCCGATAGACTCGCTAGATTCTTGGAAGAGCAACGAGGGATGCGGTGCGATGTGGAGGAGCTACAAAGCGCATTTGCCGAGAACACTCCTGAGTATACGGTAGACATAATAGAGCACTATTTGAAACGTGGGCGGGGTCACCATGTTCAGTCATAGCAGTGCAACTAGGATGTCAGATGGTGTAGTCGCGATCGCCATTCTAGTTCTGATGTACTTTACGAGCAGCTACAATATAGTCATTATACCAGGGTGGATTTCGATGCTCCTATCATTGGTTAGTGGAGTGGCAATGGTTCTTGCTACGAAAAGGGTGAGAACGAGCCCCCTTCTCCTGTGTCTGTTCCTCGTGCTTTGCTGTAATGTGTTCCTCACATCTATCGTCACCGGAGATCCTCTTAAAGAAGTGGTTATCGTGCTCTCGGCGCTGCTAGCAGCTCTTATCCCGGTTGTGAGTGTCGACTTTTGGAGGTACTGCAGAATATACACGGACGTTATGCAATTTCTAGCAGGCTACTCTTTAGTCGTTTATCTCTTGGCCCTTGTCGCTCCTTCGTTCATACGGTTGTTTCCGGGAACGTATTGGCGCCCGACTCTTGAGACGTATAATTTAGGATTCGCGTTCATCAACCTTCGTACGAAGCTCCTTCGTAACATGGGTGTTTTCTGGGAACCTGGAGCCTACCAAACATTCTTAGCATTCGCCATCTTGATTGAAGTGTTCCTTTTCCATAGGCGTAGAAAAGGTCGGTTGCTGATACTTGGTGCGGCATTGTTAACGACATGGTCAACTACGGGGATCCTCGTTGGCCTATTGCTTACATACATATTAGTCATCGACAAGTATTACCATAGCAGGGTTGCGATCATAAGAATAACGATGGCCGCAGCAATCATTGGGTTTCTTATCGGCGTTATCTATTTCGCTTTACCACCGGAACTGCAGTACAGTGCTGTCGGCAAGATTGTTGTGTACTTACAGAGCGATCGATCTCAAACGACTTCGGCATCCGTTCGATTTGATGGGATTTTCTATGCGCTCCGAGCATTTGGGCGTTCTCCTTTCTTGGGAGTCGGACAGGAGGGATTGAGAGAAGCAGTGTTAGAGGCGGGCCACACTATGGCAACCAATACTCCTATGAATTGGTTTGCAACCTTTGGGTTGGTGTATGGGAGCGTGTTCCTATTAGCGACATTTTGCTTGGCGCGCAGCTTTACTGCGAAACCTCTCGTTGCCTTCCTGGTGATGCTTGCCATCTTGTTGAGCATTGGAACTGAGCAATATCTGCGAAACCCGTCAGTTATGGTATTTTTCTTCTATGGTTTGGCAGCTATAGGGAAGTCTCGTTGCAGGCCTGGGGGAAACCAAGAACGTATCCAGTGGAGGTGCGTAATGTGAGAATCCTCCAGATAAACAGCTGCAACTATGGCTCCACAGGTAACATGATGGTAAGCTTGCACCAGTACCTGTTGGATCACGGATGTGTGTCATACGTCGCTTACCCTGGGTCCAGGAGCAACTGTCGGAAGTCAGTGAACAATGGGATCCTGATCGGAAACCGTTGGGGAAGATACCTGCACGTGCGATTGGCGTCCTTTACTGGGTACAACGGTTGTTTTCAACCCGTGAGTACCAGGCGTTTTCTGAGGAGGATTGAGGCACTCAATCCAGATTTAGTCCATCTGCATAATTTGCACAATTGCTATATAAACCTGGGGGAGTTGTTCTCGTTTCTGAAGGAAAAGGACATTCCGGTTATATGGACCTTACATGATTGTTGGAGTTTTACAGGGCACTGTCCTCATTTTGCGGCTATCGGCTGCTACAAGTGGACATCAGGATGCTTTGAGTGCCCGCAGTACCGGAAGTACCCCGCCTTGAATTGTACAGTAAACACCCCAAATAGTCACAATACAAAAACCCAGATGCTTTATTCATCGGCATTTCCGAGATTGTGGATAACTCAAAACCAGAGATCGTGTAGGCACAACCAATGTGCATAAAATGGTTGTATTATGTTGATATCGGTGATATCATATAGATACAATGTACATTAGAACCGTGAAAAGCAGAGGTTACGAATACGTCCAGCTTGCCCACAATTATCGCGATCCAGAAACAGGCGCTTCAAGGGCCAAGGTCCTGTTCAATTTCGGCCGAAA
>FZPS01000018.1_pt643 | contig 10889 bp, 9 predicted proteins | sample 1817821 | NCBI WGS metagenome assembly FZPS01 (sample SAMEA104158645, study PRJEB21678) | metagenome | place: Germany | collected 2015-04-21 | reverse complement strand
AATGAAAGCTGGGCATCTCTTTTTGAAAAAAACGCCGGACTTCATAAAGTAAAGGAACAGGCCTTTCCTTAAGAGGCATGGGCGGAATCAGCCCATAAGCCAAATCATCGGGCTCACCGGCTGCTAACCAGAATTTTTCTGCTTTGTACCAATTTCCTTCAGATTCAGGAAGGTCCATCCAACCGTAAGGCAGAAGACTGCTGTCAACCCTTTCCATTGCGCCCATCCAATGGGCAGGCTCGTAAGGAATCCATTCAACGGCCCTGTCCAGTGCAACAAGCCATCCTCCGCTGTATCCTGTAGTTAAGTCGGCCAATACCCTGCCCCTGTCGGTTTTGCAGACGCCTTCTACCATCAGAAGCGGCCCGGCACCGTTAGTCATGACTGACAAGGGAGCCAGATTATGTTCTGTTTTTGATTCGTAGGCCGGATAGGCAATTACTTTTACAGCAACACAGTTAAATCCCGGCTTCAGACAATCGGTAACCTCAATAGTTTCATAGTACTGACGCCACTTGTCCCCCTTTAGCGGGCCGGATAGGATTGGAAGACCGTTTACCCATAATCGGTATCTGCTGTTGGCACTTACTTTAAGCATAAGTGTCCCCGGCTGTGTCACTGAAAAACCATATCGGAAGTAGGCAGTGACATTAGATGTACGGTTGTCAAAAATCCCTGCATCCTTCCAGGCAGTTTCAGGTACGCCTATCCAATATGCCTTTCTCGCTTTCCTTGCGGCTCGCGATCTTGGTTTTACTCTTGATCTTGAGCCTGGTTTCGCTGTTGTTCCCTGCACAGTGTTTGATTTTCGTGCCATATTCTTCACACCTTTATAAATCTACATTTGTTTTTAGCGCCTTCTCTCTTTCGTAACGCTTCAAGGCAAGATCAATAAGTCTGTCGATTAATTGGCTGTAATTGAGGCCGGTTGCTTCCCAAAGCTTGGGATACATGCTGATTCTGGTAAAACCCGGAATGGTATTAATCTCATTAACGACCAGTTCACCATTGTCCTTCAGAAAAAAGTCAACTCTGGCCATTCCTTCACAGCATAAAGAAGCATAAGTTCTAAGGCTTAGTTCCTGAATCTCTTTAACCTTATCTGACGGCAGCTTTGCCGGAACCTTCAAAACAGCTCCATTTTCATCTATGTACTTTGCTTCATAGGAATAAAATTCTGCCTGTGGAAGAATCTCTCCCGGAAGTGAGGTCACCGGATTCTCATTTCCCAGTACAGAACATTCTATTTCCCTGCCCCGGATGTTTTCTTCAATGATAATCTTGGTATCGTACTGAAAAGCCCGGTCTATTGCAGCTTCAAAGCTTTTCTCGTCACTGACCTTGCTGATGCCAACCGAGGAGCCCATATTGGCCGGTTTGACAAATAAGGGTAGCCCCAGCCGCGATTTTACTTCATCAAATGAAATCTGATCGCGATTGCCATAATCAAATACAAGAAAATCGGCGATGGGTATGCCGTCGGCTTTAAGCAGACGCTTCATAACGTCCTTGTCCATGCCAACTGCTGAACCAACAACCCCTGCACCAACAAACGGAAGATTTGCCAGCTTCAGCAGGCCTTGCACAGTGCCGTCCTCACCATACGGCCCGTGAAGGATAGGGAAAATAACATCAATCTGCCCCAAAGCACTTTCACCGTCAAGACATATGATCTGACCATTTTCACCGCCCGGTATCAAGGCCAGAAGCCTGCCTGTGGGATTCAGCTTTATTGAAGCCGGACTGTTTTCATTAAGTAAATCCATAGAGTCTTGATACCAGTGCCATCTCCCATTTTTGTCTATACCGATTAAAACTGCTTCATACTTATCCTTATCCAATGCAGCCAGAACATTCTTTGCTGACTGGAGGGAAACCTCATGTTCTGCGGATTTTCCGCCAAATAAAATACCAACTCGGATTTTTTTCAACCTTTTGCACCTCCACTTGATTATAGCATTTTACCCTTATTTTATCTATGATTCTTTCCCGGCCTTTCTTATTCGGGTTCCTCTTCCAAATAGGTTTATCAGTCCGCTAAATAGCCATTTTTTATTGAATCTTCAATGATTTCCTGGACAAGTTCCCAAATAACGGGAACACTTTTTTCCATAACTTTCATCCTTTTCAGTACTTTGGCACTAGTGACACCGGGGAGTCTCCAGGTGTATCCTTCCGTATAATAATTCAGCAAGAAGGGAGCCAGTCTGTCCACACTGGCAGCATACAAGGCTTCAGGAGTTTTTTGTTCCTCAAATTCCCGCCAAAGATTCCACATTTTTTCCGCCTGATCTGAAGGCAGCATATTAAATATTCGCTCCGCAGCCTGATTTTCCCTTTGTTCTTTATCGTCATATCCTGCTTCATCATATGCAAAAGTATCGCCTGCGTCAATTTCTACGATATCGTGAATAAGAACCATCTTAAGAACTTTTAATATATCCAGCTCTTCTTCAGCATATTCAGAAAGAATCATGGCTATGACAGCCAAATGCCAGGAATGTTCTGCAGAGTTCTCATGCCTTTCATAATTAAGCAGTCTTGATTGTCTGAAAACATGTTTTAGTTTATCCATTTCCATGATAAATTGGATCTGTTTTTTAAGTCTTTCATTCATTAAAATTAAACCTCTCCTTATATTTAAAATTATAACTAAAAATAAAGCTACCTGAGTTATACATACAGATAGCTTGTAAATTGCTTACCGGATATTTTTGCCCTTGATCCGGTTAAAAATACTAACCGGTATAATCTATTCGAAATCAAAATGGTATTGATCTAAATTCAATGTCTTTTTCAGTTGTATAATATCCTTTTGCAAGGACTCATCAATGGGCACTCCCTTTTCCCTGCGTTCAAGGTAGGCCAGATATTCCTTTTCACCTGCAGTATAGATGCGATCCTCACCCGGTGCACGCTTGGACGCACGCAATGCTCTCAGAATATCGCCTGCCGTCTTTTTAAAGGCTTCTAATTCAGTAAATGCCTCTATATCTATTGCAATAAAGAAATGACCCAGACTGCGTGGTACTTTTTTGCCGTTTTCCAAGCCGGAAAGTGCTTTCAGATATTTACCGCCCTGCAATGCTGCTGATAATAACTCTACCACTGTAGCAAAGCCGTATCCTTTGTAGCCTGCCATTTCTTCGCCGATGCCGCCTAATGGCGTTAAGGCAGCAGTGCCGGCAACCAAATCTTTAAGTACCTGTCCGGGATCAGTTTTCGGTTTGCCGTCTTCTCCAATGACCCAGCCTTCAGGTAATTCTTTGCCCAATCTATCGTAAACTTCAATCTTGCCTCTTTGTGCCACCGAAGTTGCAGCATCAAAAACAAAGGGGAATTCCTCATCGGTAGGCATGCCAAATGTCAGCGGATTGGTTCCAAGCATATTCTCCACACCGAAAGTAGGTGCAATGGAAGGTCTGGCATTAGTGCCGGTAATGCCTATCATTCCTCTTTTACATGCCATCAGTACATAATAACCGGCAATACCATAGTGATTGGAATTTCTCACTGCAACCATGCCCATTCCATATTTTGCTGCTTTGTCCATGGCCATTTCCATGGCCCGCTTTCCGATTACCTGACCCATACCGTTTTGGCCGTCTATGACAGCTGTAGTGGGGCCTTCTTTTACTACCTTAATCTTGGTGACAGGATCGATAACTCCGTCAATGATGCTGTCCACGTAAACCGGTTTAAGCCTTCCTATGCCGTGTGAATCAATGCCCCTTTTGTCCGATTCAATAAGTACCTCAGCGCAGATCCTGGCATCTTCTTCCGGTACACCGACTTTGACAAAAACATCAAACATAAACTGCTCTAATGTTTCAAAATCAATACGATATTCTTTGCTGCTTTCCATTATGTATTGTCCCCCTTTGTTTAAATCGTTAACACTCTGTTAATTTTAAACAGAAATTTCTATGATGTCAATTGCTCCTTCCTACTGTTTAAACCTGTTTCGTGCTTTAAAAAGCAGTCAGCTCAAGTGCCGACTGCCTTATGCTTTTATATGATTTCGAGATAATCCCTGTCCGGCAGTTCCGGAAATTTTTTATGGGGTAAAGTCTGATACCAGTATGCAACAGAAGCTATATCATCCTGAAGGGGCAGATATTTGCCGCTGCTGCGCCAGCCCAGGGCCTGGATGGTAACCCGCAAATCAGATTCAAACCTGATGGGATCTCTTATATGCCATCTGTACATGCCGAAACGTGTCTGCGACCTGTAAAGTCCGTCAGGTCTTATTACCTGGGCCAATCCTGCATAAGGAGTAGTAAACTCCTCATATTGATTAATCTTTTTGTTTTCAAAATTATAAGAACCACAGAAATAATCCTCCGTGCCTGTGCCGCATATAGTAGGGAATTCTTTGTCTCCGTCTATATAGAATTTTATTTCTCCTTCTCCCCACCAGCCTGTATTATTAACGCCCCAGGCCATATATGTACCGACATAATGTCCCTTTCCTTCAATACCGTCCACTATTGTATACACTTCTTTATAGGGCAGAGGATTGGTCCTTCTGAACTGTGCATGAAAATAACCGATGTCATCAGGCACTTCCGTCAAGGTATAATCGATCTGGTAGTAAAGCACCATGGGTTCAAAACCGCGATTTTCCATGGTTATTTTTGCTCTCTTCCTAAACGGCATTTCCCAGTAGCAGTTAAATGCACTGCCCGGGTTGACACATACTGCCAGAGATGATACAGGTGCATATTCCCCCCAGCCGCAGGCAAAGAAATCACCTATTGGGCATTCCACTGAAGGATACTCCATGCCGTCCCAATATATCCGCAAAATGGCTTCTCTCCATTTGCTTCTGCCGGCGGTCATCCATATATGCTGAATTGCCCCGGAGCCTTCAATATCTGCCATGGTAAATACTTCACCCGGCTGTATGATTACATATGGGTTTACCTTCCACCCCTGCCCTAAATCCTGTGCTGCCACGGCTGCTACACCTTCATCCAAAGTCGCCATGCCGCCCTTCCCCTTGGCGCCGGTGAAATTCTCGGGGCTTATTGAGCGGGTTTTGGCATCGGATAACCTCCAAAGGTTGCCCATATCCATACCCAAACCATTGAATTTTCCATCCATTTCACATAAACCTCCTTTGGTTTGTTAAAAATAATTATTGCCTCCGGGTAAACATAAAGCTGTATTGTTAAAACCCGGCAAATTTTACCTATTAACCTTTTAATGGTTTTATAAGGCCTGGCTTTGGAATTCCTTCCAGGGAATTTCTACCAAAGCCCTGTTGTTGATGATGTCATTTATATGAACTAAAAGGGGGAAATCTTTCATATTGACCAGGCCGGCTTTTTCAAGCCTATACAAGGCTCTTGCAATACGCGTAGTTATAACTACTGATTCCAGAGTAATGCCTTCCAGCTTTGCCATGGCTTCATCAAAACTCAGCCCTCGTCCGAGCAAAGTGCCCAATTTTCTGGTGCGCCCGCCAAATATGGTTACATATAAGTCTCCGGCTCCATATACGATGTTTTCATGCCCTCCGCCAACTAACTCTATGATATTCGACATTTCACGGATACTTTGTCCAAAAAGTGCAGCTTGCGGATTATATGCCTGTTGACAGCCTATGCCTTCTTCCCTTTCAATCAGTCCCACTGCCAGTGTAACAGCTAGCGCATATGCATTCTTTAATGCCACTGCAGATTCCACACCTATAACATCTGTTGAAGTGTTTATATGGTAATAGGAGGTTTCCAATAAACCTTTCAATCCTTTTAAAATTTCCGGATCTTCCCCGCAGAAGACAACAGAAGAATTGCGCCTGTCAGCCAGCTCATAACTGGTACAGGGACCTCCGATGGCATTAATGAACAAGTTCCGTCCGGGCGGCAGCTTCTCCTTCATCAAATGGGGAAAGGGCACCAGTCTGCCGTCCGGTTCATCATGCAGCCCCTTGGTTACCAACAGCACCGGAATGGAATCGGGAACAACGGGCAGTACCTTTTCTGTAAACCAATCCACTCCAAAACTGCTTATGCCTCCTATAATAAGATCTGCCCCGTTAACAGCGGTTCCCAGTTCTTCTATATGATAAGGCTTTATTCCGGCAGGCAGCCGGCGTTTAAGGGTAGGATGAAAACCATTAACTTTAACATTTTCAATAATGTCACGGTCCAAATGCGTGCCGACCAATCGAACCTCATGGCTATTGTCCGAGGCAGGAAAGGCTATTGCCGATCCCATCATTCCTGCACCAACTATTGTTATAACGCTCATCTGTCTGTCAGCCCCAATCTCGTTAAGATTTAACCAATAATAAACTTGTGTTTCTTTATCAGTTTCCTGATTTCATTGCCATTTCTCTTATCTTTTTAAGTCTTTTCATAACATCATTTTTACTTCGCCCAAAATAATCGTGAAGTCTTTTATACTCAGCATATAACTTGTCATAGGCTGCAACATTTTCCGGAATTGGCTTGTAATACCCCTCTTCCACTCCGGTCATTGCCCTGGCAGCCTGAAATATGGTATCATACCCTCCATTCCTTTTTCCTGCTGCAACTGCCCCACAAACAGCAGAACCCAGAGCAGAAGTCTGAGCAGAGGCAGCTATGCGGATTTCCCTGTTGGTCACATCAGAATAGATCTGCATCATCATTTCATCTTTCTTGGCTATTCCGCCTGCAGCATACAGCTCCCTTATAGGTACGCCTGCATCCTGATAAGCCTCTATTATCATTCTGGTGCCAAATGCCGTGGCTTCAATCAGGGCTCTGTAAACTTCCTCCGGTTTGGTCAAAAGGGTATAACCCAGCATTAAACCGGTTAAATCAGCATCATTTAATACAGAACGGTTGCCGTTCCACCAGTCCAGTGCCAGAAGACCGCTCTCGCCTGCTTTTAACTTAGAGGCTTTCTGCCTGAGATAGGCATGTATATTCATGCCTTTTTCTTCAGCTTCTTTAGCATAAGCTGCAGGAAGAGAATTTTCTATAAACCACTCAAAGTGGTCTCCCACACAGGCCTGCCCTGCTTCATAAGCATATAAGCCGGCCAGAATGCCATCTTCAACTACACCGCTGATGCCCGGAACCATCTTTTCTTCCCTGTCCATAACAATATGACATGTGGACGTTCCAATGATCATAAGCATTTTGCCGGGTTCTGTTATCCCGACCCCCGGCAGGGAAGCATGGGCATCAATAAAAGGCGCAGCAACAGGGGTACCGGGATTTAAGCCCAGCATTCCGGCTGCTTTTTCTGTCAGCACTCCTACCCTGCTTCCGCTGGTAACCACTTCTTTGTTCAATTTTTCTTCAACAAAGTTTTCCAGGCGCGGATCCAATTGCCGGTAAAAATCCCTGGAAGGATAGCCGTATTTCTTGCTCCATAATGCTTTGAACCCTGCAGCACAGCTGTTGCTCTTCTTTTCGCCTGTCAATTGCTCAGTGATCCAGTCGGCAGCTTCCACAAAACGATCCGCCGCCTGATACACTTCAAATGCCTCATCCAGGATTTGCATTACCTTTGGCACCATCCATTCTGATGAGATTCCGGAGCCATATCTGCTTAAAAATTCTTCCCCCCTGCTTGCAGTAATTTCATTCAGTCTGTTGGCCTGCTTCTGCGCTGCATGGTGCTTCCACAGCTTCACATAGCTATGCGGGTTTGATCTGAATTTCTCATCCAGACATAGGGGTCTGCCGGTTTTATCTACAGGAAGTATGGTACAGGAAGTGAAATCAAACCCCAGTCCGATTATATCATTCGCATTTACCCCGGCTTCCTTAATAACTGCAGGAATTACCGCCCGCAATGCCTCAAGATAATCCTCCGGATGCTGAAGAGCCCAGTCAGGGCCCAGCTTTGTTTTCCCGTCCGGCAGAAATTCATCCATTACCCCATGGGTATAATCCTTTACTGCAGAAGCTATTTCTCTGCCGGCGGCAACTTCCACCAATACCGCCCTGGCGGACAAAGTACCAAAATCAATACCAATGGAATATTTGCTTGACATACAACAAGACCTCCCTCTGCGTACCTGTATATCTGAATCATATCAAATTAATTACATACCGCTGCATATTTTACACCTGCTCCTTTGCACAATAATCCATATTACTCTATCCAGAATTTTTCCTCAATCATGGCACATAGGGTGTGATAGACAGGCAGATGATATTCCTGTATATCAGCTGTAATTTCCGACGGTACATTGATCAGAACATCGCAAATCGAGGCCAGTCTGCCTCCGCCCGCTCCCGTCATAGCGATAACTTTCATACCCAGGGACTTTGCTACTTCTGCAGCCCTTACCACATTTATTGAATTGCCCGATGTGCTTATACCTATAAAAGTATCTTCTTTCCGGCCATAGCCGTAAACCTGCTGAGCAAAGACCATTTCTGAATTTACATCGTTTGCAAATGCTGTTGAAAGAGCAGAATGTGCCGTCAGCGCAATGGCAGGCAGGGCTCCCTGAAGGTACCTGCTGTTTTCTCCCAGTAATTCAGACATCTCTTTACCTAAAGGTCTTTTCTTATAAAAACCTTTCATCAATTCCCCTGCTATATGTTCTGAATCAGCGGCACTGCCTCCGTTTCCGCAAACCAAGAGCTTTCCCTTGTTCTTATAGGTCCTCAGCAGACAATAATAAGCATCCATAATATTTTTCTTCAGACCTTCAAGTTCTTTATAGCGTTCAAACAATCTGCGGTAATGACGCAATACATTTTCATTTCTTTCCTGGGACAAGGGCACAGGGTCGATGCCCATTTCATAGCAAGCCGCCATTATGCTTGCCAGGTCCCCTAATCTATCCCCGGTTTCAGCAGGAACAATGCTGCATACCTTTCTGGAGTGAATAAGAGCTTCCCTCTTTATTGCTTCCTCCATAGACCGTCTCAGAAGGTGTTCACTTTTTTTAAAAATGCTGCCAATAACAATTTTTTCTGGATTAAGGAGGTCTATTAAAATGCTCAAAGCCTTTCCCAGCTTTTCTCCCACAATCTCATAGATTCTTTTTGCATCTTCATCCCCGCCATCGGCATAATCTGCAATGATTTTGGCGTCTACTTCTTCCGTCTTAATGCCGTCCAAAATCCATGCGGGCGGCCTTCCTGATTCAATCAAGTCCCTGGTAATGGAACGAGCCAGAATTCCAATTCCGTTCCCGCTGCAAAAACCTTCAACTGAGCCATTCTTGCCGTATCCCAAAGGACCTTCATCTTCCAGACGAATATGACCGATCTCTCCAGCCATGTCATTTTTGCCTTTGATCAATACGCCTTCGGATATAACGCCTGCACCAAAGCCGGTACCCATGGTCAGAAAAATCATGTTGTCGGTGCCCTGACCTGCCCCAAGTTTCCACTCCACCAGGGCACAGGCATTTGCGTCGTTCATAATAAATGCAGGAACCTTAAATTCTTTCTTTAAAATATCTGTGAAAGGTATGTTGTCCCAGCCGGGCAGATTAGGCGGGGAGAGAATCAGCCCTTTTTTTGAGTCCAGCGGGCCCCCGCAGCTTACCCCTATGGCTGATAAATCATTCATAGAAATACCGTTCTTTTTTATTATCCTTCGTGCGGCATTAAACAGATTTTTTTCCACGTATTTATATCCCTTGCCCGCCTCAGTAGGAAAGGCTTCCTTATCTGTTAATTCTATTCCATTTACGACCGATGCTAAATTAACCGCACATTTGGTACCGCCTATATCAAAACCTATAATGTATTTCATCAGACTGCCACCCCGATTCCGCCTTCACCAGATCCTCAAAATTGCCCTGATCGATGAAGTTTTGTATAACCAGCATTGCGCCTCCGATTAAAGAGGCCTGGGACAGATCAGACAGATAAAGCTTTGTTTCATGAATATCTTTTGTTACGGTTTTATCTGATATAAGCTCTTCCAGATTATCCAGCAAAGCATTCCCGGCTTTGGCAATTGTACTGCCGATAAAGATGGCTTCCGGCTCCAGAACATTGATTAAGGTAACAAATACATTGGCCAGGTACTCAGCTTCCTTTCGAATAATATTCAGACAAACCGGGTCTTCCATTTGCAGACCTTTTATAATATCATCCCATTCAATTAATCTTCGGCTTCTGATTTCTGTGAGATATGACGAAGGTATTCCCAATTCAGCGAAGCTATTAATATACCGCATAATTTGGGGGATAGTGGCATACACCTCTATGCATCCATGGTTGCCGCATTCGCATTTCGGCCCGTTCATATCGATAGAAATATGACCTATCTCACTGCCGAAGCCCCCTTTTCCCCTGTATATGCGGTTATCCATAATTATACCGGCACCGATCCCTTCATCTACGACTGCATAAATAAAGTTACGGTATTTTTTTTCCCTGCCGTAATTCTTTTCCGCTATGGCATAAGCATTTGCATTATTGTCCAGTATCACAGGAATATTAAATGTTTCTTCCAGTATCTGCTTTATAGGGATGTTTTTCCAGCCCCAGAAATTAGGGGGAGATAGTATAATGCCTTTGTTAATATCCAGGGGACCGGGAGCAACAATACCGATACCGGCAATTCTATTAAATTTAAACTTATTCAGGAACTCTTTTATTACATCCTTTAATACTTTTATGATGTGATCCAGGGTATCGTTTTCTATAAAGTTGTAATCTTTTTCTGCAATGATGCTGCCCAAAAAATCAACAACGGCAACAGTGAACTTTTTTCTGGTCCAATCAACTGCTATTGCATGGCAGCCAGAGGCATTCAGTTCAAGATTTATAGGCCTTCTTCCGCTGCCTGTGACTGAAACCCCTGTTTCTATTATAAGGCCCAGTTTCAGCAATTCATTAATAATGGGGGTCATGCCTCCTCTGCTGAGCCCGGTTCTTTTGGAAAGCTCAGCCCGGGAAATTTTCCCCTCT
>FZPS01000020.1_pt21 | contig 10892 bp, 10 predicted proteins | sample 1817821 | NCBI WGS metagenome assembly FZPS01 (sample SAMEA104158645, study PRJEB21678) | metagenome | place: Germany | collected 2015-04-21 | reverse complement strand
GTAGTATAGGATTACGTAGAAGGGGGTGCGGACAAAAACACACATAAGATGCAAACATGAAGATATTTCTAATAGACAGGCAGGAGAAAACACATTTACATAGAATTTAAACAATGGCAAGTAACTTTCCTAATGGGAAAGTGTTCTGGGAGATTGCGGAATGAGAGTACAGACAAAGACGATTCAATCGGTAAATAGAGCGTTGGAGTTACTGGAGGCAATAGCTGAGTTAGGCCGTCCAGTTCGGCTCAAGGAGCTGAGTGAACGGTGCAACCTCAATATGGCTACTTGTTACCACATTCTCAATACCCTTGTTAAGAGAGGTTGGATTGTTATAAATCCATTAACGAAAGAGTACAGACTCGGGCTTACTGTACTTAGGTTCTCCGAAGCGATTCTCAACGATCTGACAATAAATAATAGACTGAGAGACTATTTGAGTGAATTAGCTGAGAAGACAGGTACAACAGTAAACCTGGTTATGTTTGAAGAGGATCAGGCGATACTGGTGGATCAGGTCAGGAGTGCGCAGAGTCGGACCCATTGGATAGTTGAATCCATAGGTCGGAAAATACCTTTGCATTGTACTGCTGTAGGCAAGGTTTACTTGGCTTCTCTTTCTGATGAAGGCGCAAAGACAGTTTTGGCTAGAGTTGGCATGAGAAGGTTTACGCGGCGCACAATTACCTCCATCGACGATATAATTCTTGAGTTAGAGAGAGTTAGGAAGATGGGTTACGCGGTAAACAATGAAGAACGAGAAGAAGGGGTAAGATGTATAGCCGCACCTCTAAACGCACAGTCAGGGCGGATTGTTGCAGCGATAAGTCTCTCGGGTTCGGTCTATCAATTCAAAGAGGATGACATAAACCTGTTTACAAGCGAGCTCGTCCGGTTAACACACGAACTCAATACGCAATTGGGAGTCTTCTTCGATTCTATGTATTTTGGCCTCAGGTAAACCAGGCCAACGGAATCGAGTCTATTGAGTAACAAGAGAAAGGAGATGCTTAATCATGGTTAAAGTTGTTCTTCCAGACGATAGTCCTCCAGCATTCACAGGCTCTGAAGCACTCGCAAGGCTGCGTAACGAGAAGGGTCTTGATGTGCATGTTTATACGACTCCACCAGCAGACCAGCAAGATCTTCTCAGTCGGATTGAAGGCGCCCACACAGTGATCAATGTGCGTGCATACTGCAAGTTTCCGCGATCTGTCTTGAAAGCTGCGTCAAGTTACTTGAAACACGTGGCGATATGGGGCACTGGTACAGATGCTGTTGATCTCGAGGCTGCACGCGAACTCGGTATAGTTGTGAGCAACACTCCTGATACGGCTACTGATTCCGTGGCTGAGCATACTCTGACGCTAATGCTAGCTGTGGCCAGGCAGATACCAGCTTTAGATTCTGGAATCCGAAACAACCGATGGGTTAAGGGTAGTCTTGTTCAATTGGAAGGGAAGACGCTGGGCATTATAGGAACGGGTGTCATTGGATGCCGGACAGCTCAAATCGCAAGGGGAATCGGGATGCAAGTTATCGCATGGAGCTTTAATCCGGATCCAGCTAAAGCGGAGAAGTTTGGATTTGAATACACAACTCTAGATAAGGTCTTGCGGTGTTCTGACGTGATTTCTCTCCATATCCGAAGTACCCCCGAGACTAAACACTTTATCGATGCTGAAGAGTTCTCAAGAATGAAGCCCACTGCTATCCTCGTTAATACTGCCCGAGGTAGTGTCATTAACGAGGAAGTATTGGTTGATGCTCTCAGGAATAATCGGTTGGCAGGAGCGGGCTTGGATGTGTTCGAGGAAGAGCCACTGCCGAATGATCATCCTCTAACAAAACTACCTAATGTTGTCATGACTCCTCATACTGCCGGGACTACTCCCGAAGCTTTAGCTAATGGTCTTAATCGTACCGTAGACAATGTCTTAACATTCATTAGGGAGGGTAGTGTTGTCTATCGAGTAGTATAGTGAAGTTTCCCCCAAGTCTACAACGAACCGGGAATACTAGGGTTTTCACAATAGAATCGGTCGAGAGAGAGAAGGTATGACCGATTCAGCCATGGGTTGCATGGATATCGAGACGTTCTTTGTTACCAACTGAGCGAGGTGATCTGGGATGAAAATAGACCGCATTGAAGTGCACCTTCTGTCGTGTCCTGTAGACGGCATAGTGAACTGGAAATCAGCGACGGGACGTGCAACCAAGAAAGACCTAGTATTGGTAGAGATTATAACAGATGAGGGAGTAATAGGCTGGGGAGAAGCACATCATGCTCTGTGTCCGCCTGTAGTCAGCGAGATTATCACAGAAGCTTATGCTCCGCTTCTAATTGGAAAGGATCCTCTACAAATAAATGAACTGACTTCCCGTCTGTTCAAAATGGGAAAGATGTTAGGTACTAATGGAGCACCGGTAGCTGCCATTAGCGGTGTTGAGATTGCGTTGTGGGATATTGCTGGAAAAGTAGCCGGCCTGCCAGTATACAAAATGCTCGGTGCATATAGCGATCGAGTTCGTGCCTATGCTGGAGGATGGAGTCTTGGGTGGAACGAGGACGTTGGAGCTCTCATAGAAGAGGCCCAAGCTATGGTTGAATACGGATATACAGCAGTAAAGATGCGTGTAGGACAATCAGTTAAGCACGATGTTCGATGCGTAAAGGCACTTAGGGAAGCTCTTGGTGATGATATAGATATTCTGACAGATGCTGCAGGTAGTTACGATCGCGTTCAGGCCAGATATGTTGTTGATGCTTTTCAAGACTTGGGTGTCTATTGGTTAGAAGAGGCTTTGCCCATGACCGATATAGAGGGATTAATAGAGTTGTCTCATGCGAGAAAGGTTAGAATCGCGTACGGGGAATCCTTCTACACAAGATATCCTTTTACCAGACCAATTGCTGAAAAGGGAATAGATGTTGTACAACCTGACGTGTCTAAGTGTGGAGGAATACTCGAGGCCAAGATCATAGCGGGTATGGCTGAATCATGGAATATCCCATTTGCCCCGCATATTGTAGCCAATGCTGTAGCCACTGCGGCAAATCTTCAATTGGCGGGATCAATTCGCAATGCTCTTATCGTCGAGATAGAGATGCCTACAACTGCAGTCTTTAGAGAGAGTCTAGTGACGGATCCGTCCGCTTTTGTAATGGAGAATGGCGATATCCTGATTCCGCAAGGTCCCGGTTTAGGTATCGAAATAGATCGAGATGCGCTCCGTAAGTTTCCATACATAGCGGGATCGTGCTATTGAGGGGAGTATCCGATAGCTTTCTAATAGCCTTTGTGTCCTGTGCGACGACTAAGACTACTAACAGCATAGCAATGTAGCAGGACTTGCACTGTCAGAACCGTGTATATCAGTCCCCAACACATCGGTGTTATGTTGCGGAAAACGAGATTAGCCTGTTAGACAACCTACCTAGTTGGGAGATGATTGGGTGATGAGCCAAGTCTCAAGGGAGAGTGTTCTCTCTAGAAGGAGAGTATCGGAAATCATCTACGATACGATCGCGTTAGCCATGACGTTGTATCATTTTGCGGCAGCCGGTTTTGGGTTGCCGGAGCCTATGATCTTCCGGGCAGTACACGTTAGCTTTGTTGTGACTCTTGCGTTCCTACGATATCCCTTCCGTCGCTCTAGTAAGCAAGAAAGTGAATCTAAAACCCTTCATTTTACTAACTGGATATTTGCAGTAGTTGGAGCAGTAGCAGCGCTCTACATCATAGTCGATTACGAACGCATTATATATCGTTTTGCGTATGTAGATCCTCTTACTGTTTTAGACTATGTACTTGGTGTTGCTTTGATCATACTGGTAATGGAAGGCGCTAGACGTTCAACTGGGCCGTCTCTGCCATTGTTGGCACTGTTCTTTATTGCGTATGCGTTGTTTGGGAGATACTTGCCGGGCCCATTGCGTCACTCCGGAGTCAGCTTTGAGCGTCTTCTGGATCATATCTATCTAACGCCAAATGGCATATTCGGAACGATGGCAGGAGTATCAGCAACGTACGTATTCCTCTTTGTGTTGTTTGGATCAGTATTCACAGAGGCGGGAGCTAGCGAATTCTTTCTACGCATGGCTGATGCGTTAACCAGCGGCGTAAAGGCTGGGCCTGCGAAAGCGTCAATTCTGTCAAGTGCGTTTTTCGCTACGATATCAAGCAGCTCTGTGGCGAACGTATATGTTACTGGAGTTCATACTATACCTTTGATGATCAAGAATGGAATGAGGCGAATTACAGCGGCTGCTGTAGAGGCTGTGGCTTCTAACAGCGGAGGGTTGATGCCCCCAGTTATGAGTTCATTGGCATTCTTGATTGCTGAATTGAACGAAACAACCTATTTGGCAGTCGCACGGGCCGCCATTGTACCAGCACTTATGTATGTGGCTTCAGTGTATCTTGTTATTCACTTGGAAGCTCAGAAATATGACCTACCAAGTGTGCAGAGTCATGAACATGTGCTCAATGTGCTTCGAGACAGCGGATACTTGCTTGCACCCATAATACTGATAGTGTATCTCCTTGTTATCGGAAAAACACCATTGTATTGTGCGTTCTATGGAACCATTGCGGCATTTGCTGTTAGCTTCGTAAAGCGCCAATACTGGCTGACTCCTGCACGGTTGCTTTCTGCGATTCGAAGTGGAGTGCGTAACGCAGTGCCCATCGGACTTGCCATGGTCTGTGCAGGAATTGCAGCAGGAACGATCGAGTTAACGGGTATGACAGGGAGACTTGCTTCCTTAATTCTGAGGCTAGGGGCCAATAATCTGCCTCTTACTCTAGTGATGGTTGCAGGAGTCACAGTAATCTTCGGAATGGGTCTCCCAGCGGTCGCTTCATTCGTCCTCGTTTCCGTTTTTGCAACGCCCGCATTAATGAGGCTTGGGGTGCCAAAGCTTGTAGCTCATCTGTTCATATTCTATTTTGCTAACCTATGTCACATAACACCCCCGGTAGCTATGGCATCGTACGCGGCTGCTCAGATTGCCGGTACCCCGTACCAGCAGACTGGTGTAGAATCCTGTAGAATCGCTATTGTGGCGTTCCTTGTGCCATTCTTTATGGTTTATCAACCCGCATTGCTCTTAATGGGGACAACAGTCGAGATTATTCAGTGTCTAATCACTGTCTCTATAGGGACTGTAGCTTTTGCAGGTGCGATGACGGGATGGCTGAAGCGCGGAATCCCGTGGTGGGGACGAATTGCGTGTTTTGTGGCGGGTTTGCTGTTGTTTGATCGTAGTGGACTGACAGATTTGCTGGGAGTGATTCTTCTGGGGTTGGTTGTCTTTCAGCAGTACTTTTCGAAGAGCAAGAGAGACTCTACATTGGAGAGTGTATCCTAGGCAGATTGAAGTATCGGAATAAGGAATAGTGTCAGGAACAGTTATCGATGTTGATAGGTGGCCAACACTGCGCATGTCTAGTCAACTAATAAATAGGAAAACGATAGATTAGGAGGGAGACTTAATGAAGGTGTTTAGAACGAAACTCTCAACGGTGTTACTTGCTCTCAGTCTCTTAGCTATGCTGTTGTCGCCTGAAGCAGCATTTGCCGCCTCGACAACAAAATCACTGACACTAAGTGGAGGAGCTGCAGGTGGTGGTTGGTCTATTTATATGACAGCAATTGGCGAAGTATGGGAGCGAACAATACCGGGCATAACTGTAACAGTGGTTCCTGGCGCAGGGATAAGTAATGTTATTTCAATATCTAGGGGACAATGCGACGTTTCTATGACATTCAATACAACTGCACATGAAGCTATGGAAGGAAGAGGCTCATTTGATCGCAAGTATGATGATATTGCAGGAATACTGAATATGAATAAACCTGCGATATATCATTTCCCGGTTCTAAAGAGGTTAGGACTAACCTCTCTGAATGATCTAGCAGCAAGCAAGGTTGCCATCAGAGTTGATGTAGGTTCAAGGGGTTCTGGAGGCGAGTTGGGCGTCCAAAGGATCCTAGACGCCTACGGTATCACTTACGATGATATCCGAGCATGGGGAGGAGCAGTCACGTTCACTTCCCCGAACGATGCAGTTGGCAGACTAAGGGATGGACACCTTGATGGCATTTGGACTAATGCTACCATCGGTATTTCCTGGTTGCTTGACCTAACGCATGGGCAAGCAAAGGACATCACGTTCCTAACGCTTGATGCAGCTACCGTTGAAGCTTTGTGTCAACAATATGGTTTTACGCCTTACACTGTGCCTGCCGGTAGTTATCCTGGGCAAGATGAACCGTTTATGAGTGTTGCTGAAGATGCGGTGATTTTTGTGCATAAGGATATGGATAGTGATTTGGTGTATGCTTTGACGAAGGCGATTTGGGAGAATATAGAACATCTTCAGCAAGTGCATCCAGGTTTTTCAGGATTAGATCCGGAGGTAGGTTGGCAAAACCTAGCAATTCCACTCCATCCTGGAGCCGAACGATACTATAGGGAAATGGGCTACATCAAGTAACGGAGAGATGTATAGTATGTAAAGAGAACGGTTGGCATCGGGGTACAGGCAGCACAAATACTCGCGTCCAGGGTATCGCCGACGAGTCCTTTTCTGGCTGTGCCCCGAATTCCAACCTTGATGAATGCTATATACGTCTGTTTGGAAAGAGGGAGAATTCATGCCGTTTATTCAGATAACTCTTTGGGAGGGCAGGTCAGCGGATCAAAAAGCGGAGATTGCAAAAGGGATCACAGAGGTGGTTTCCCGAGTGGCAGGAGTAGCTCCTAATGCTGTTACGATCATATTCTCTGACGTTAAGAAATCTGATTGGAGTATAGGGGGAGCAATGGCCTCTACAATCAACAAACGTTCTCACGATTGACCAAGGCCTGGTTTACTAGTCCGTTTGTAGCTCGCGATAGCGTGGATGTGAAAGGATTTGTGCATCTCACAGGAAAAGCTGCAGTAAGTCTTTTGGGCCTACTTTTGGGCCTACATCAAACTCTCAACGTTTGTCTCAAAGTATGACAAGAGAAAGACTTCTGCATAGGATGACTAGTAGGTCTAGACCTCACGAGAAGTACAGATTCAGAAGAACGAAGACGTAGCAAGGTTCTCAGAGACAAAGTGCATAATCGGTTGCCAAGTAAGGAGCAAGGACTCGAGCGATTCTGTGTTCCTCGTAGTAGTTTGCTCTGAATTAGAAAAACAAGGTACTATGTCTCCCAATAAGTCAGAGAGACTTACCTCAAGGTGACTATGAGTCTAGAGATTACGCTAGCGGGATCTGAATAGCATGAAACCGGCGTACCCACGAATCCTTCTCGCCATGTTCCCAGTGGATTTGGGTATTGCAAGTAATGAAAGAAAAGGGATGCTCCGACGCGTTGTATCGTTTCTGCCCAGCGGTATCGCGAAGAACGGCTTTGAGCTATTGATGAGATGTACCAGGGATTCTCATATTCCTAAATAGGTCACTACAAGAGCCTCTTTGGGAGTCACCTTATTCAGCAGGGGCTGTCTTCGGCTGTTGAGAAGTTGCTCTTGTAGACTTAGTACCCACAATGTGTAAGATTTCTACAGGACAGAAGGTTTGTATACGGAGGGATTCAGATTGAATCACATAAACAGCATGCTAGAGGTTGTGGGAAACACTCCTTTATTAAAACTAAACAAAGTCGCAAAAGATGTTCCCGCGAATGTGTTCGTCAAATTGGAATACCTGAATCCAAGCGGAAGTTACAAAGATAGAATGGCATTGGCAATGGTTGAAGCCGCTGAGAAAGGACTCACGTGGAACGGGAGGCAGCTTAAGCCCGGAGGAGTTGTAGTTGACGCATCTGCAGGTAACACCGCTCCAGCCCTTGCGTTTGTGTGCGCCGCAAAAGGATATAAGGCAAAACTCTTCATTTACGAGCCAATGTTGAAAGGGCATGCAGTGAGGCTAAAGATTACAGGAGCGTTTGGAGCAGACATCCAGCAGGCTCCAAAGCCATCTGCTTTTCTTGAGCCGGATGAATTAGAGAAATACCTAAACTGGGACTATGACCTTACGCATATTATAGCCGGCAAGACACATTGTTATATGCTGGAATCGGAGGATCCAAACGTTGTCTGGGTAGACCAAATATACAATGAGTACAACTATAAAGGGCTAATGAGCATAGGCCGAGAGTTGAATAAGCAGTTAGATGGGAGAATCGATGCTTTTGGTTGTGCAGTTGGGTCTGGTGCAACGTTGTTCGGGACTATTCTAGGACTGGCGGAAAACAACACGCATCCCCTTACGTTCGGCGTTGTTCCTCATGGCAGTGAAGTATATATGGAATTGGATAAAAGCGATGCTAAGAAGGGTGAGTTTCGCAAATCTACTGCTATGCAGGAACTAATACAAAGAATGGGATTAAGGAAATGGCAAACAGAAAAATCTATCATCGATAGGATGCTTCAAGAAGGGTATCCGGACGAGTTCTATAGAGTAACAACAGAGGAAGCAAGATATATGGCGAATAGACTAGCCAGTGAGGAAGGTATTTACTGCGGAATGTCTTCCGGTGCAAATGTATTTGTTGCCCTTAAGATTGCTGAACGGTTGAAAAAGGGCCAGAATGTTGTGACAGTTATAGTTGACAGGCGAGACAGGTACTTAGGAGAGTACCCCAATGATATCTTTATCGTGTGATTCAACTATTCCCCGACTGCTCGACTTCTAAGTTGGGTAGTCGGGGTTGCCGTATTCACTTTTGTTATCGCCGGAGGGATTAAGTATGAGTTCCAACCGTTCTGACAATCTGGTCAGACCTGAAGGTTCATGGGTAGCAGTTGTTACTCCGTTTACAAATGATGATCGTCTTGACATTGATGGCCTTGCCCGACTCGTAGAGTTCCACGTGGAGAACGAGACTGACGGCCTATTGTTCCTGGGTTCCACAGGTGAGTCCACATCTTTAGCATTTGAGGAGAAGAAAGAGATTATCGCAACTGTGGCTCCTATCTGCAAAGGCAGAATCCCGGCTTTTTTCGGGGTAACTTGCCCGACAACAAAAGCCACTGTTGAACTGGCACAGTTCGCTGAGAGCAAAGGCGCTGACGGAGTGATGATGGTAGTCCCACCATACATCGCACCTCCCCAAGACGCTATCTATGATTACTTGTCCACTGTTGCAAAATCCATCTCAATAGGTGTGGCTCTCTACAACAACCCCAGCAGAGTCGTTGTCAACATTGATCCTGAGACAGTAATCAAGCTCTGTGAACTACCAAACGTTGTAGCTGATAAGGAAGCCATGGGCAACGTCAGTCAAATCGCTGAGATTATCTCAGGCACAAAGGGTAAGGTCAATGTGCTGTGTTGCGACTTTCCAAAGTACTCCCTAATCCTTCCCACGCTTGCTTTTGGTGGGACAGGAACCGCAAACGTAGCAGGAAACATTATCCCAAGGGAAATGGCTGCTATGTCACGTCCCTGGAAGTCCTGGGAAGACGTTGAACGCGCGAAGACCTTATTTGAGAAGTATACACCAATAATGAAAGCGTGTTACTCAGTGACTAACCCTGTAGCAGTCAAGGCTGCCATGGACTACCTGGGCCTTCCTGCTGGACCGCCGCGTCCACCCCTTAAGCCGATGCGCGGCGAGAAGCTTGAGCAACTGTACAAGCTGCTGGATGAGTTCAAGCTTCGCGAGAAATACGGGCTATAACGACACGCTTAAGCTTTGTGAGAGGTATCACTATAAGGATGAGTTCCAACTTCGTGACAAACAGTGCCAATAGCAACTGGAAAAGACTCAACAGGTAGTTAAGGGGCATATGGTATCGGACTGCATGAACTTGCACGAACTTGCTGAGCGTCTAAACCCCGCTATACGAGGATAGATGAATTCGATTACTTCATGGCCTTTCGAGCCAGTGAAGCAAGGAAAGAAATCGACTATGCGGATTACTTCCTCGTCAGGTAGATAGGGAGGGAGTACAACGGGTACGTCGGAATTGGGATAGGGTTTGGCGTATAGTACTTCACCCAGCACAAATCCGTCCGGCCTTGTCTTACCACTGTCAGAGGGTAGCAAGGCCGGAGATCTGATGACAGGAGCCGTATGACCCTGATGCGTCACCTGCGGTTCTGTGAGGAACTCGGGGTGCAACTTCCCTTATGTTGGCTTATACATCGCGATGAGAGAACCTTGAAGCTAAACGAGTCAGTCTTGCAATACCATCACAACAATAGGTGACAGTCTGCGGGCTGATAGAGCTACCCTTAAGCTAATACCGGTAGCAGTCGCTGTTGTCGCATTTCCCGTTCATTTGATAGCTTGGTATTACCAGACAGTTCTCCAGCCTTCTCCCAGTTCGCGTTGGCTGCATCTTTCCGTTTATGGAATACCGGTTGAAGCGTGCAGCAATGGGGTTTAGGTCGCATCGACCGTACACAAGTCGACGATTGAAGCTATATCTTCAATTCTCTCCAACGAAAACAGCATATCAACAAGCTTTTGAACTCGTGTTTGCGTAAGCACCCTTGATGCGCACTCCATGAACTTGGAACGAATGTCCGAATCACTCAGAGGTTTCTCAGGATTTCTTACTGCAAGATCACATCTTCCTTCTGACGCTCTGCCATCAGTTAACTTAATACGTAACTTAGCAGGTGCAGTCCCGATGAAGCCCAAAGCCGCAAGCTCTGGGTCTATCTCCATGTTGATTCTAGACATGAGTTCTGTTACAGTCGGGTGATTCACTGCATCTAGCGTATACTGGTCAAGCCTCACCTTACCGTAAACAATCGCTGCGGCCAAGGCATATTCCATAGAGAATCTGGCTTCCGCCACGGTCGTCGGAGAATGGCATGCAGGTTCCCAGGGTCCGAGAAGGCTCACTCCTACGTGAATGGACTCCACTTCATCTGCG
>FZPS01000052.1_pt332 | contig 10893 bp, 10 predicted proteins | sample 1817821 | NCBI WGS metagenome assembly FZPS01 (sample SAMEA104158645, study PRJEB21678) | metagenome | place: Germany | collected 2015-04-21 | reverse complement strand
CACTAAAAGAGTTTGTGAGTCTTGTACCAAACTTATGATTACCAACAATTATGCCGTCTGCACAGTCTAAAAGTTGGTCGACATTATTTAAATCAAATACTGTAACTAATAATTTCATAATAACCTGCTTACTGACATTCCATCACCATCGTTATAAAAAATGGTTTCAAAGTCTTTGTTTTTTTGTAATTCTTCTTTAAAAGTATCAAGTTTTTCAAGTAATTGTCTTGTTCTTCTAGTTACTTTTGAGCGATCTAAATTATGAAAATTCATGTTGTCACACACAATAATACCGCCCTTGTTTAAATATTTCTTGTATCTATCAAAAAATACATGATATTTACTTTTAGCAGCATCAATAAAGATCAAATCATATGTTTTATCAATACCATCATAAGAAATGGCATCGGCAAAAATTAAACGAACCCTTTTCTCCGTATCGTAAGTTCCGATGTTTTGCATCGCTACTTTATACATCCTAGGGTCGCGTTCAATCGTATCGACATATACGCCAAAAGAAGCCATAGAAAGGGCACTATAGCCTATGGCTGAACCGATTTCTAAAGCATCTTTGACGTGATAGGTTTCAATTGTCTTTTTTAATAAAGCTAAGCCCTCATCTAATATGATGGGTACATTATTTTCTTTAGCGTACTTCTTAACTAAGGATAAATCCAAATTAGTTTTCTTCCTCTTCTGGTGCGTCTTCCATTTCGTCGAAGTAAGCTTCTAATAATTCATCCATCATATCCCATTCAGCTTCAGTTTCAATATCTGAAAACGCGCCTTCTTCGGTATTATCTTTGCTAGCTTCATAGATTGCTGCACTAATTTCACCTGAATTTAAAAATTCAAAGACAACATAGTTTTTCTTTGTTTCTTCGCTGTAGTGTGTGAATAAGATTTCAGCAACTTCTTCACTACCGTCTTCCATTGTAATAATGATTTGATTTTCTTCCATAATTTTACCCTCTTTTATAATCTAAATAGTTCTGCAAGATAAGTGTTGCAGCTAATTCATCTTTCTTTTGTTTTTGTTTTGATCGTGATTGTTTTTGTCCAATCATCGCTGTAATTGCGCTACGTGTCGAAAGTCTTTCGTCCCATAGAACAATTTCAATTGGGCGTACTTTCAATATACTTTCTTTGAAGTCTTCGCTTATTTTTGCTCGAATGCCAACATCGTTGTTCATGTGTTTTGGATAACCAATAACTAAACATGTAATCTTATATTGGTCTATAACTTCAACCATTTTTTTAACAGCCTCTTCATAGTCGTGCTCTTTAAAGTATAGTGTTGTTAAATTGTTGGCAATAATCCCTGATTCACTTATTGATAGACCTAGGGTTTTACTACCTAAATCAAGCCCCATATATTTTATCATAATACCTCTTTTAATGCTTTAACGCCTTCGCTAATTAAAGCAAGTTCTTTAGTTCCACCTTGTGCAAGTGTTGGTTTTCCACCACCAGATCCTTTTGTTTTGGATGCGAGTAGTTTAACAAGTTCACTTGCGTTTGTGTTACCATCTGTTTTACATAAATAAGTTGCTTTTTCAGTTGATTTACTAATAATAAAAACAACTTCTGCTTTAATTTTATCATAGATAACATCAATTGCTTGTTTTAAAATGTTTTGTTCAACATCAGGTAATTCCAAGATTATTTTTTTACTTGGATTTTTTGGAATATATGTATCAATATTTTTTAAGAAATCGCGACTTAATCGTTCATTTAAATCTTTTTCATAAGCCTTAACATTTTGTTTAAGTGTTTCTAAGTAATTTCTTAAATTGATGATATCTTGATAACTTCCAATAAGTCTTGGTGTTTCTATGAAGTTAAATGGCACATCTTTAGATTCTATACGTTTAACTTTATCAATCAACGTTTCAACATCGTTGTATAAGTTTTTCATATAATCGCGCATTGCTTCTTCGATGTTTTGGCCACCTACGCCTTCAATTCTAAATATACCTGAACCGATAGACTCAAAAGAAGTTATTGCATATTTTTTAATATCTTTAGTGTTTTTTACGTGTGTACCACCACATAATTCAATGGAGTAGTTTCCCATATTAACAACACGAACAATATCGCCATATTTTTCACCAAACAGCGCTTGTGCACCTAATTTCTTAGCCTCATCAATTGGCATATACGTAATATCAACGTTGTGTGCTTTTTCAATATGTTCGTTAACAATACCTTCAATTCTTAATAATTCATTATCGGTGATAGCATCAAAATGGTTAAAGTCAAAACGCATATTATGTGCGGATACTTCAGAACCTTGCTGATGAGAGTGATTACCTAGTACATCTTTTAGTGCTTGATGTAATAAGTGCGTAGCGCTATGGTTAATCATTGTTTTTTCACGTGAATCTTCATCAACAATCGCAAGTACAACATCACCAACATTTAAGTCATGGCTTTCTAGTTTATGTAAAAATTGACCATGTGGCATTTTCGTCACATCTAAGACTTGATATCCAGCGATTGTCCCTTGGTCTTTCACTTGACCACCACTTGTTGCATAAAATGGTGTTTTATCTAAAACAATTGCATCATCAAATACGGCGATAATTGTACTTTCACTCGTAAGTTCGTTATAACCAATAAACTCTGATTTTTCTATAAAGTTTAAAAATGCTTCTTCTTGACTTTTCATAGATGCTGTTTCTTTACGCGCCAAGCGAGAGCGCATTTTTTGTTCCTTTAATGCTTCGTTAAAGCCATCAACATCGACCGTTACGTTATGCTCTTGTGCATATTCTAATGTCAATTCAATTGGAAATCCATATGTATCGTATAATTTAAATGCAACTTCACCATCAATACGATGATCAACAATCGAGTTTAGAAGATGTTTTTCACCTTCACGAATAGTTTCAAAGAATTTTTCTTCTTCTTTGTAAATAACTTTTTCAACGATGTTTCTTGTTTGTTCAATTTGTTTATAGAAAGGTTTCATAATATCAATAACTGTATCAATTAGTTGATATAAGAACGGTTTTTCAAAACCAAGAACTAAACCATATTTAACAGCTCTTCTTAAGATTCTACGTAAAACATAACCACGGCCTTCATTTGATAATAATGCACCGTCGCTAATTGTCATAACGAGTGTACGAATGTGGTCAGCGATAACTTTGAACGCCATTTGGCCTTCATATTTAACGCCTGACATTTTTTCAATTTTTTGAATAATTGGTAAAAATAAATCTGTTTCGAAATTTGTTTTTGTGCCTTGTAAAACACACGCAAATCGTTCGAGTCCAGCACCTGTATCTATATTTTTATTTGGTAGTTCTTGATAGTCTTTACGGTCAACACCTGATTTAGCGTTGTATTGACTAAAAACGATGTTCCATATTTCAATATAGCGTTCATTCTCGATATCGTGCTCAATAAGTTCAACACCGCGCTTGTCATAAGACTCGCCTCGGTCAAAGAAAATTTCAGTATCTGGACCACTTGGTCCATCCCCAATTTCCCAGAAGTTATTTTCATTAGGAATTAAATGATTTTCTTTAACACCTAAACGTAACCAAGTTTCCTTAGTTAATGAATCGTCTGGATAATATGTCATATATAATTTATCAAGAGGAATATCAAAATAATCTTTTCCTGTTAGCAATTCAAAGCCAAATTCAATCGCTTCAACTTTAAAGTAATTGCCAATTGAAAAATTACCCATCATTTCAAAGAATGTGTGGTGTCTTGCAGTTCTTCCGACATTGTCGATATCATTTGTACGAATACATTTTTGAACGTTTGTAATTCTTGGTGATTTTGGTGTTTCTGAACCATCGAAATATTTTTTAAGTGGTGCAACACCCGCATTGATCCATAATAATGTAGGATCATTTTGAGGAATTAATGAAGCAGACTGTTCGATTGTGTGTCCTCTTTCATTAAAAAATCTTAACCAAGTTTCACGTATTTCTTTTGCTGTCATAAATCTCATATTCTAGCCCTCCATAATCAATAAAAAATCCCTAGACTAAATGTCTAAGGACGAATTTCTCCGTGGTACCACCTTAGTTCTAGGTTACCCTAGCACTCGATATGTATATGCTCCCAATAGCGTTCATATAACCACCGTCCTTGTTTCCACCAACCACAAGGTCTCTATAAAGGTCTTTATACTACTCCTTTGTTCATAGCAAACTTATTTTATCATAGTTCAATTTAATTGTAAACAAATGTTGTATACAACATATAATTTACCATAAGTTCTTAAATCATTTTACTTCTTATGCTACAATAAGAGTAATAAAGGAGCGAATATAATGACAGAAAAAGAACGTATGTTAAGTGGTAATTTATATGTTGCTGCTGATAACGAATTACGAAAAATGAGTACACGCTCAAGAGCGTTACTCGATGCTTTTAATACCACCAGTTTTGCAGACTTTGAAAAGCGACAAGAAATACTTTGCGAACTCTTTGGCAAAGTTGGTAATAACGCTCACGTCAATAAGCCTTTTTATTGTGACTATGGCGCGCATATTGAAGTTGGTGATAACTTCTACGCAAACTTTGACTGTATTATTTTAGATGTAAACAAAGTAATTATCGGTAACAATGTTATGTTTGCCCCTAGAGTATGCATCTATACCGCAGGGCATCCAATTGATAAGGATGTTCGTAACGAACAATTAGAATTTGGAAAAGCGGTGCGTATAGGTAATGATGTGTGGATTGGCGGCAATGTCGTTATTAACCCTGGCGTAACAATTGGTGATAATGTCGTCATTGGATCAGGAAGCGTTGTAACTAAGGATATACCATCTAATGTAATTGCCTATGGTAATCCATGCAAAGTTTATCGAAAAATTACTGAAGAAGATACCATCTACTGGAATAAAGAACGCGAAAAATATTATCTTACGAAAAAATAAAAGCACTACCTAGTGCTTTATTTTTCATAAATCATCTTAATATGTAAAATATCAGCTTCCATATAGGTTTCACCTATTTCTTTAAAGCCTAGAATTTGATATAACGCTCTTACTTGATATTGTGCCGAAATAACAATTTTTGAAACACCTAGAATTTCAAAATAGTCCATAATATGTGAAATGATTTTACTTGCATAGCCCTTATGACGCATGGATGCTACAACAAGCAATCTGCCCATTTTGCCATATTCCTTTTCCATATAACTTCTAGCATATGCGATAATAGATCCATTAACTTCAATATAATGATGAATTGCTCTAAAATCTGTATCATCAAAATCGGTCTCTTTAATGTTTTGTTCAATTAAGAAGACTTCACTTCGAATCTTCATAATTTGATACAACTCCATTAAAGATAAATCATGAAATTTTTTACTTACGATTTTTAAAGACATGTTTAAACACCCATGGCGCACCAAGAGCTGCCCACAATCCTATACTAAAATAGCGAATAAAATCTCCCCAAAGAGTTTCAGGAATAAAGAATTTAAAGCCTTCCTTTATACCAAAGGCGATAACTAAACCTAATACTATTTTTAAAATTTTATTAAGTAATGTCGTATTGACATCATGTTTTACATAAAGTTTTTCTACATAGTAACCAAGTGTAAATGCGATAAATCCGCCGCTTGCAATATACACATACTCGTTTTTAACAAATAGTGCTACCAAAAATAAAGGTATTAAATATAGTGCATAAATATGTTCTTTATCACCAATGACATCAAATAACTTAAATACACCAATTGCTATACCTATACCAATAACTGTACCTACAATTACATCTGTTAAAAAATGTTGTCCTAAATATATTCTAGAAATAGGTACAATAATTAAGATAAATAATGCAAGTGCGTTTAGCCACTTGTATTTTTTTTCATTTAGTTTGTAAAGTGAAAAAGATAAGACGCCACTTGCTTGAGCATGTCCTGAAGGAAAACTTGTCCCCGATGTTTCTACACCGATACTATCAACAGTTGGATATGTATAAGGTCTTGGTCTTTGCACAACACTTTTGAATAATGTATTTACTAATGCACTAAACATATACGTCATCGCAAATTTAAATGCGAATCGTTTATCAATCGTCCAGTAAATAATTGCTGCAACAACGATAAAGACAATTTCATCACCTAAGTGTGTCACCATCTTAAAGAAAAAGTCAAAGACTGGATTACTTAAACTTTGTAAAAACTCAACAATTTTTAAATCAAGATTCATAATTCATAATCTCCTTAATGTATAATTCAATTTCCTTGTCTTCTTCTTTAGTCAGTGTTACATGTGTGAATCCAAGGGGAACTGTTAATATATTGTTATTTCCTAAAATATGCATATCCTTTAATTTTTGAATGACACGTTTCGCTACATGATAACCATAGAAGAATCGTTCACTTATTCGGTCTCTTTCAAAGCGCATAGCGTCAATTAAATCAAGTGGCATCGTTCTATGAAACGCTGTCTTTGATGTGAAATCAATAAGTAGTTTAATTCGATCCTTATATTTATCTACTTTTAAAAAGCGATCTAATGGTACAGAAAATACAACTTCACAACCATTTTCAATAAGTGGCTCAATTGCGTGATTGTCAAGCAATCCACCATCGACATAAACATTATCATCGATGGTTGTCGTTCCAAACAACAAAGGAATTGACGAACTTGCTAGTACAGCATGGAATGGTTTATTAAATGTATTTAAATGAAAGACATATCGTGTCATTTCTTTTGTATAAAGTTGGTGAATTAAGCTATTTTTCTTTACTTCGGCTGCTGTTGCATAGCCTTGATATTTCGAATTTCTAATCGAATCAATATCGATTTTTTTAATCAATGTTTCAAAAAGAGGTTTTAAATCGTATAACCCTGGTTTGTCTTCACTTGGTCGTTGCATACCAGGTCCATAGATGTTTTCATTTTGGATATACTTCCACATATCAAGCATTTGTAAGTGATCTTTTCCAGTCATTAATAATAATGTATTAATTGAGCCTATGGATGTACCAGATACATATTTAAATATATCCATTAAATTTTCTTCTTCTAATGCTCTTATGACACCAATTTGGTAAGCACCTTTAGCGCCACCACCGCCAAGAGCTAAGCCAATTTTATTCTTATTCATAAACCCACCTCTTTTTTATATATTTTACCATATATAGATACAATTCGTATGATGGATACTTAAAAAAGATATAAAGAAAACCTCAGAAAAAATCTGAGGTTTTATGTTATTAATTAAACTGACTATTAAATAGTTTTGCATAAAATGTATCTTGGCTTAATAAGCTTTCGTGCGTTCCAATTTCAATAATTTGACCTTCTTTTAAGACGATGATTTGATCAGCTTCTTTAATTGTTGAAAGTCTATGAGCAATAACAAATGTTGTCTTACCCTTCATCAATTGTTTCATCGCTTCTTGGATCTTAATTTCTGTATAAGTATCAACGTTTGACGTTGCCTCATCTAAAATTAATATTTTCGCATCCGATAACATGGCACGCGCAATAACAAGCAATTGTCTTTGTCCTTTTGAAATATTGAGTCCATCATCAGTCATCTTAGTATTATAACCGTCTGGAAGACTTTCAATAAACTGATGGATATGTGCTTTTTTAGCAGCTTCTATGACTTTTTCCATCGAAACATTTTCATGTCCATAAGTAATGTTTTCATAAATAGTGCCATAAAATATCCATGTATCTTGTAGTACCATTGTAAATGCGCGGCGTAAGTCATCACGTCTAATGTTTGTTACGCTATCATTATCGAGTGACAACGTTCCTGTATTTATATCATAAAATCTCATGAGCAAGTTTACTAGCGTTGTCTTTCCGCTACCTGTAGGGCCAACAATCGCAACGACATCTCCTTGTTTTACATTTAATGAGACATTTTTTAAAACCATTTGGTCTTTGACATAACCAAAGGTTACATCATTTAATGTAATATTTCCAGAAACTTCATCAAGTGCTTTCGCATCAGCAGCGTCTTCTTTTTCATTAGGATAATCAATAAGTCTAAAAATACGTTCGCTTGCTGCTAAAGCGCTTTGAATATCAGCGATAATGTTTGAAATTTGGTTGATTGGACCAGAAAATCTTCTTGAGTACAACGTAAAACTTGTGTATGTTGAAAATGGAATACTGCCTAAGAAGTAAAGGATTGCGCCAAAGACACCAACAAGTGCTACGGATAAGTTACTCATAAAGTTTACAGTTGGTCCAACAGTTGAACCGACATATCCTGCATTATACGTAGAATCTGCAGCTGTTTTGTTGTGCTTTTTAAATTGTTCATAAACGTATTGTTCTTGCGTATATGCTTGAATTGTTTTTTGACCTGTAATCATTTCTTCGACATAGCCATTCATATTTCCAAGATCTGCGTTACGAATACGATATTTTTCTTTAACTTTTCTTGATAATTTTCTTGTAAGAATGACGGATATTGGAAGTGTCACTAAGAAAATTGCAACCAAAATCGGTGACATAATAATCATCATGACAAGTGATATTGCAACTGTAATAACGCTTGTGAAAATACCGATAACATCGCTTGCTAACGATGTACCTAGTGTATCAATATCGTAAGTCATACGGCTTAATATATCACCCGTTTGCGTTCGATCAAAATATGAAATATCAATGTTATTTAACTTATTAAACACATCTTGTCTTAATTTGAAGACAACACTTTGAGCGATTCGAATCATTGATCGCGACAAAATATAGTTTAAGACGGAACTTAAAATATAGAACACAACCATTAAACCTGTAAATAGAAAGACTTTTTCAAAGTCAACTGTACCTTCCATAGCAGCGATCGCTTTACCAGTTAAAAATGGTCCAATTAATGAAAAGACGTTTGCAACAATTGTTAAAAATACAGCAACGAAAAATCTTTTCTTATAGAAATATAAGTATTTCCATAATCTTTGTAAAACTGTACGAGCATTTTGAGGTTTTTCAACAGCTCGACCCCTACCTCTGCCTTGTGGTCGTTGTGGGCGCATCATAACACTTCACCCCCTAGCTGATGTTCATAAATGGTTCGATATTGTTCATTTGTTTCTATTAAGTGTTCATGTGTACCTTTGGCAATAATTTTACCTTCATCTATAAGTAAAATTAAATCCGCATCTTTAATACTTGATATACGTTGTGCAACAATAATTTTTGTCATATTGTTATAACTTCTTAGCGCTTGACGTATTTTCATATCTGTCTCATAGTCAAGTGCTGATGATGCATCATCCAATATTAAGACGCTTGGATTTTTAAGTAAGGCTCTTGCGATTAAAATACGTTGTTTTTGTCCACCGCTTAAGTTTGTTCCTTTAGCGTGAACTTTGTAATCGAGCCCTTCCGGTTTTTCATAGATGAAATCAGCAGAAGCAATTCGAATTGCCTCTTCAATATCTTTCATATCGTAGTTTTTTCCAAGTGTTAAGTTATCAAGAATCGTACCACTAAAGATTAAATCTTGTTGAAGTACTGCAGCCATATCATTTCTAAGTGTTTTCAAATCGTAAGATTCAATATGTTTTCCTCGATAAATAATTTTACCACTTTGGGCATCGTAAAAACGCATTATAAGTTGAATGAGTGTGGTCTTACCACTACCAGTACCACCAATAATACCTAATGTTTCCCCAGTTTTTATTGAGAAAGTGGCATCACTGATATTGTTAACTTTACCATTATATGAAAAATTAACATGATGAAACTCTAAGAGTGGTTCAACCTTTTCAATTTCTTTTAGTTCACCACTTACGATATCCTCTTCTAATTCCATAATTTCATCAATTCTTTGAGCAGATGCGTTTGCACGAGATAGTAAAATAAAGACACGTGTAATAGACATCATAGCGTTTAAGATAATCGTAAAGTATGTTACAAGCGCCATAATTTGACCTTTGTTTGTTGTCCCGCCAAAGATTCTATAAGCACCTATAACTAATACGATAACTAAACCTAAATTCATAATTATAGACATCAATGGTCCAACCTTAGAAACAACACGATGTGCTTCTAATTCTGCTTCTATAACGCGCTCATTTACTTTCTTAAACGAGTCTTTTTCATATTCTTTCATTGAAAGTGCACGTACAACGCGTACACCTTGAATGAACGAACGGATTTTTAATATTAAATAATCCGTATACTTTTGTGTGTTTTTATAAAGTGGTAAACTTCGTTTGGTTGAATACGTTGTAACTAATACAACAAAAGGAAGTGTTGCAAGCATAACGAGTGTTAAGATTGGATCTAGTGAAAAGGCAACGATAATTCCACCAAATAATAAAACTGGTGCACGTATACCAATACGTTGAATACTAGCCATTGCACTGTATAAGTTATACGTATCTGTTGTCATTCTAGAAATTAAAGATGGTCTTGTTAGGCCATCTACTTGTTTTGATGACAGTGTTTGTATTTTTTCAAACACTTCGTTTCTTAACGTCTCTGTTGCATATGCTGCAATGTATTCAGCTTGTCGATTAGCAAATACATTTAATCTAAAGCCTAATAATGCAATTAACACCATTAAAAACCCTAAGCCATATAGGGTGTTTAACGATTGATTACTTTGTAATTGTAACCTTGGTATTTCCTCATCAATCATATATGCAATTAACCATGGTAATAGTAAATCACATATCGTGCCCACAACTTTTAAAAATAGGGACACGGATAACTTTTTCCAATAAGGCTTTAAAAGTTGTAAAATCTTCTTCATGTAAAACTCCTTATCTGGTTATTAATATTTCTTTAAAATTTTCTTCATGCGCATCTTAGCATCTGCTTCTTTCATGCTTTCTCGTTTGTCATGAAGTTTCTTTCCTTTCGCTACCCCAATTTCTACTTTAACTAAAGCTTCTTTAAAGTAAATTTTCAATGGAATAATTGTATAACCTTGCTC
>FZPS01000074.1_pt103 | contig 10895 bp, 8 predicted proteins | sample 1817821 | NCBI WGS metagenome assembly FZPS01 (sample SAMEA104158645, study PRJEB21678) | metagenome | place: Germany | collected 2015-04-21 | reverse complement strand
TGCCAGATAAGCAAATGGCTGAAAAGAGCCCAGTCTGCCTGCGGAATCAGTTTCATCAGGTCTTGCTCAATTTTTTCTGGTGTTGTTTTTTCGGAAAAACCCAAGAGTCGCGACAAACGCATTACATGCGTATCTACGACCACCCCTTCGTTTCTTCCAAAAGCCGTCCCCAGGATAACATTAGCCGTCTTTCGCCCAACCCCGCTGAGCTGAGTCAAAGCTTCAATTGAGTCAGGAAACCTGCCCTCAAACTTCTCCAGAATCATTTGGCAAGCCCCCTGAATGTTTTTAGCTTTGTTTCGGAAAAAGCCGGTTGTACGGATATCTTCCTGCAATTTCTCCAAAGGAGCCGTTGCATAGTCTTCCACTGTGCGATATTTTTTGAAAAGCTTCTCAGTGACGATGTTAACCCGTTTGTCCGTACACTGTGCCGAAAGAATGGTCGCCACCAAAAGCTCCAGTGGGCTTTTGTGGTTGAGTTCGCAATGAGCATCAGGATATGTTTCCTTAAGTATTGCCAACACTTTTGCAGCTCTTTCTTTTTTCTTCTTAAACGACTCCATGCTGCTGCGCTTTATTGTTTTGGGTAAAAAACCATTTTGCCTTCAAAATTCCGAATCAACAAATGCTCTTCCTTTTCTTCAACCACATAAACCGGAGGCAACGGCGTTTTCCCTCCGCCATCAGGAATATCCACTACGAACTCGGGGACAGCAAAACCTGTCGTATGCCCTCTCAAAGAGCGAATAATTTGAACGCCTCGCTCAACTGGAACCCGCAAGTGAGAAGTTCCATTAAGCATATCGCACTGATACAAGTAATAGGGTCTGACCTTGCAGATCAAGAGCTTTTGAACCAGAGCGGTCATCACGGTTGCATTATCATTCACTCCTTTGAGCAAAACCGATTGATTTCCGAGCGGAATGCCGACATCGGCCAGATATTCAAGAGCCCGTCTGCTTTCCAGAGTGAGCTCCAATGGGTGGTTCGTTTGAACATTAATAAACAGAGGAGAAAAAGGACGCAATGCTTCCGCAAATTTCTTGTCCACTCTCTGCGGTAAGGTAATGGGGACACGCGTACCTATACGGATGATCTCGATATGAGGTATCTTTCTAAGCTCCTCCAAAATGGAGACCAGGCGTGCCGTCGGCAAAAGAAATGGGTCACCTCCACTAATCAAAACGTCCCGTACTTCTGTATGTTCCTTTATGTAGTCCAGCTGCTCACTCCCAACTGAATAAGCGCGATTTTGCCCTACCAGCCGCCCCCGGGTGCAATAGCGACAATAGGCAGGACAATGGGCTTGAACTAAAAGCAGGACCCGATCGGGATAGCGATGTACCAGGCCTGGTGCCACTGTATAGGGCTCCTCGCTGCAAGGGTCAAACGACTCCTGCGGGCTCACCAGGGATTCTTCCTCCCTCGGAATGAATTGAGCTCTTAAAGGGCATGACGGATTGCGGCCATCTACAAGCGCTGTTAGGTAGGGCGTTAGTGCCATTGAAAAGCGCTGTGTGGCAGTGCGAATTCCTTTAAGTTCAGAATCAGTCAACTCTGGGAAGACACCCCGAATTTCACTTTCGGTTGTGACTCGGTTGCGCATCTGCCACTTCCAGTCATTCCACTCAGAGTCAGTAACGTGCGTCCAGGAGCCACGCCCTGCTGAGTTAAACTTTTTCAGTGAACGGCAGAGCTGCTCATCCACTGGTTCTACGGCATTAGGATTATCTTTCACTTTCATCCAGCTAGCTATAAACATAGCTTGGAATAGCTTGGCGGTAAACCCATTGACTGCTTTTTTTCGGTTTTGTTTTCCCAGACACGATTAAAGGTGGTTTAAAAAAGTAGAAATGCTAGAATGTCCCCGCATGAGTAACCGAAAATCGGAACTTTGGCAAAAAATGACAAGCGGGAAGAATTTCATTCTTCTGGCCGGCCCCTGTGTTATTGAATCCCAAGAGGTTTGCAAGCAAATTGCCTCTCATCTCAAGGAGCTATGTAAGGAATTGGACATTCTCTATGTGTTCAAGGCGAGCTTTGACAAAGCGAACCGGACGGCAGCAAGCTCATTTCGAGGCCCTGGAATGAAAGATGGATTAAAAATTTTGGAACATATTGCCGCAGAGTATGATGTTCCTCTTACCAGTGATATCCACGCTCCAGAGCAAGCTGATGCACTGTCACAAGTTCTTGATATACTGCAAGTTCCTGCGTTTCTTTGCCGTCAAACCGATCTCATTCAAGCTGCAGCTCGTACCGACTGCATTGTGAATTTTAAAAAAGGTCAATTCCTGTCTCCACAAGAAATGAGCCGTGTAGCGGAAAAAGCTCTTGAAGTTGGTAACAAACGGCTGATGCTGACAGAGCGTGGGACTACCTTTGGCTACAACAACCTGGTTGTGGATATGCGCTCTATCCCTATCATGAAAAAAACGGGTTATCCGGTTATTTTTGATGCTACTCACTCGGTACAGCTGCCTGGTGGCCAGGGCGATAGAAGCGGTGGAGAAAGAGAATTCGCTCCCGTTTTGGCTCAAGCCGCTGTCGCAGCAGGGGCTGACGGACTCTTCATAGAAACCCATCTGGACCCCGATAAGGCTCTAAGTGATGGCCCCAATATGATCCGTCTCGATAAAATGCGTGAAACACTGGAGCGTGCCCTCAATATCTGGAAGCTACAAAAGTAAAACTTACTTCAATGCTTCCAGCAGTTTCTCATTGAAATGATTCAGAGTAATTCACCCTGTTTTTCAGACCTTCCTGCCAAGCTGCAAGAAAAACTAAAAAAGATAAAACTCTTCCTCTGTGATGTGGATGGAGTACTCACCGATGCCACCATCCTGAAAGGCGAGGGAATAGAGCTCAAACAATTTCATGTCAGAGACGGTTTGGGGCTACGCCTGCTTATTGAAAACGGTATTCGTGTAGGCTGGATTTCTAATCGCTACTCCAGCGCAACGACTGTGCGTGCTGAAGAGCTGGGTATTGAGTTTGTAGTTCAAAAATCCGGTGACAAAATTAAGTTCGCTGAAAACATCCTTGAACAAACCGGATTTGACTGGAGCGAGGTCTGCTACACTGGAGATGACATTGTCGACATTGGAATGCTCCGTAAAGCTGCTCTTGCCGTAGCCGTGCAGGACGCTCACCCTCTGGTTAAAAACTTATCTCACTATGTTACAACACATAATGGCGGCCAAGGCGCTATTCGGGAAATCACTGAATTGATCCTCCAGGCTCAGGGCAAGTGGGATAACCTCCCCGTTTTAAAAAGAGGTCTATAAAAAAGCGCTCAAAGGAAAATTCAAAAACCCTTCAAGCGCTTTTAAAAGCTGCCTCGCTTTCCTATCTTCTTTTTGTTGGATTACCTGACCCTCGATTCGCAGGACTTTGCCTGATGGAGGGAGAAGAGGGCTGCCGAATCGCTGGTGAAGGTGTAGAGGGCCTCACTTGGGGAGTCGGCTGAGGTTGTACAACAGGTCGGCTCGGAGGTGTAACCTGCGGCGTTACCGCAGGCCTTACCGGTGTTGACGTTCTCACTGCAGGGGTGACACGATTCTGCACCGATGGACGAACTTGAGGAATCACCTGAGGCTGTACAGCAGGCCGGCTTGGAGGTGTAATCTGCGGCGTTACTGCGGGCCTTGCCGGCGTTGGCGTTCTCACTGCAGGGGTGACACGATTCTGCACCGATGGGCGAACTTGAGGAGTCACCTGAGGCTGCACGGCAGGTCGGCTCGGAGGTGTAACCTGTGGCGTTACCGCGGGCCTTACCGGCGTTGGCGTTCTCACTGCAGGGGTGACACGATTCTGCACCGATGGACGCATCCGCATATCCGGCTGAGTCTGTGGCGCCGTTGGGCGGCTCGGAGGCAAGACTTGCCTCTCGATAGTTCTCGACGGTATCGAAGTTCTGGCTTCCGGGCTAACCCGAGTTTGGTTCAATGGGCGAACGCGGAGGTCCGAGTGAGACGGCTGCGCTACAGTCCGGTTTGAGGGCTCTACTCTAGTATTCTCCGGAAGTGTTCTTGTTTGCTGGAGGCTTGTATTATTGGCTCCATTTTCCCTGCCTGCTCTCTGCCGCGCTTGAGCACGTGCGTTATTTCCGGGAACATCCATTTCCGCTGCTGAACGCCTGCCAGGAGGAGAATTAACAGTATCAAAGGGACGCATTCTTTCAGGTGCAGGCCGAGGTGTGGTCAGGTTATTTTGATTACCTGGAGCAAGAACGGTGCGTCGCGGATAATCTGCAATGCCCGGCTGCCTGGCAGTATCTCTCTGTGGCGTGCCAACACGTGGTCTGGTATCCATTTCAGTCTCAGGGCGTCTGCCATCAAGGTTTCCTGATGGAGGCCGTACCCTCTCCTCACCTCTGCCCGGTGGATTGATTCTGGCTCCGTCACCTCCATGTCCATTGCGGGGTCCCTCTCCCACGCCATTTCTTCCAGGAGGCTCTCTTCCATCACGAGGCGGATCTCCATTTGGATGGCGGGGCGGACGATGATACCCAGCATGTGGCGGCCGTGGAGGGCCCGGAGGCAAACGCCGAACCACAGGAATCACAACAGGTCTGTTAATCACTATGATCGGGGGTGGAAATAAAACAGGCCCTGCTCCAACTATGACAGCTCCTGTCCCAAAACCGGCACCCACTAAAAACGGATTGGAATGAACCGTGACAATTTCTCTTTCAATAATGACCGTTCTGTTTTCCAAAGCTGGCTGACCAGTACCAGCCATGGGTGAGCTCTCGCTAACAGTATATTCGGGCTCTACCACCTCTATCTGCTTGCTACGCCATTGCGCCTGCACCCTGCCAGCAATCATCAGTAGTTCTGTGCGAGTAATACCAGGTTTATTGGCCTTGAGGACCGCTGCCATCCCGCCAAAAATTGCTGCATCAGCCGATGTACCGGCAACCACGACGTCATCGGAAAAGACGGCATAAGGAATATCAGTGTAGACATTGGTCTGCCCTTCCCGTATCCAGGGAGGCAAAATAACCTCCGGCTTCCTGCGAAAGTCAACCGTAGGCCCGCTGGAGGAGCTTTCCGATAAATCTCCTACCGAGATCACATGACGGTGATCAGCGGGAATCATGATTTCCCCACCTTCCGTGTGGTCATCAAAAGTAAGCACTCCCTCATTAGCGTGAACAATCACTCTTATCTTATCTTTCGCCTGCGAAAAGTTGTTGCTCACGTTGTGAATCACAATTGCATAACGTTTGTCCTTACGCAAACCGTTCAAAAACACCTCTTCTCTGGCCAGTTGACTTTGCTGGCGCTCAGAAAGCTCTTCATTAACTGAGGGATCGACAGCTACCTGTGCATAGGTAGACTTCCCAACCAGCTCTCCCAGTCGGTCACCCTCGTATTCGTAGATGTACAGGTCAAGGTCTTTGAGTGCCTGATAGTCGCGGTCATCTGAAAAATCATTCCAAACACAAAGAACACGAACATCTTTCTCATCAGACTTCATCGTGAAGAAGAGTTTATCTCGATTTTGAGAACGACTGACTTTATTAAAAAGGAGATTCCCCTCTTTTGAGGTTTGAATGGAGTCATTGTAAACGGCTCTGCCGTAATTACCAGCAGCATTGATCCAGGTGATTCCTGATTCAATCGCATCATCCACGATCGCATTTACAAAGCCTTTGCCATCGTAGTTGCCACCATACTCCCAGTTTTGCGCATAAACAATGATATCAACCTTTTCCTCTATGGCATATCGGACGGCGCGACGGAAATTCGTAAGACCGTTTGCATTTAAGAGGTAAAGCTGGGGGGCAACATCATAGCTCATTCCGGTCATGGCCCAGACGAGTTGGGCCACACGCCGCCCATGAGCTTCGTTGGCAGGGGGAGCCTCGTAGCCCGGATTTAAGTCATATTTGTTAATCATCTCCTCATCATACTGATTAACGATGAGGGTACCCGGTGGCAAGTTGCCAGCCTCTTCAGCTCCTGCAAAGCCCCGCTCCAGAATGGCTATTTTTACCCCAGGCAAATTCTCTTTTACGGTGGTACGGGCTAAATAATCAGCTATTCCGTAGCTTTTGAGCATATCTTCATGATACTCAGGCAGACTTACAGCCTTAGCCATAACGGTCATTGTTAGGATTAGGGCAAATAAAAAGGTTGTTTTCTTCATAGTCTCACTCTTTCTTCAAGTTTTAGCCTTCATCTGAGTTCTCTCTTTCGCTCTTCCCTCCCCCTCGCAGAGGAAGGGAGGAGCCATCTTTGTCGCATGGGCATCCAGAGGATACTTTCCGCTAGAAGCTGGTTCCTCCCCATGTTACAGAATGCCTCTACACAACCACAACTGGAATCTACTAGCACCAGTAGAAACGATAGTGATATCTGGGATACCGATATCGGTAGCTATAGACCGGGCGATAATAATGCACCGGACGATAGTAATAGGTGGGGTAATAGGTATAGGTGTAGCAATAGTAGCTGGGTGCCCAACCAAGCCCCACACCCAATCCGGCAAAACCAAAATAGAACCACTGCGGGGTTGAGGTGGTTTGATCCATCTCATCCATGCTCTGGGCACCGGGTTTTGTAATCAAGTTCTTGTCGGCTACGATTTCAGCAATAACCTCATCCGCCGAGGAACTTTCGCTTTGCACTGCATCCTTGGAGATTGTCGTCGTGCCGGCATAGTAAGTCTCTTTACCATTCTCATCTACCTTAACGACAATCACATTGGGATTGCTTTGGGCAGCAGTCTGAATGTTTGTATTAACCTTGCTCACTGCAGGAGCGGGGTCCATTTCAGAAGCTGCCGCTGCTATAGTCAGCGCCCCAATAACCAGAGCACTTGTCCACATTCTGTTTGCATTCATTATCTTCATAACATGATGCCGATGTTTTGTTCGGTTGAGTACTTGCACTTGCGCCGAAAAGCACTTGGAGACTGCAACATTTCATCCGGAGCAGACCATCGTATCTGCTCACTTTATTGGACGCCAAAGTCAGTGGTGTTATTCATTCTTTACTAGTAAGTACTAACCGGTTCTTTCACTCCGGCTATTCTTTAGGATTGCAAAAAAATATCCTCTTCTTACCCTAGAGTTATGGCGTCACGAAAACGCGGACAGAGGAAAGAAGAGCAATCCATTGAAAAACGCTGGGAAATAATCGGTATTACCGTCGTAGCTTTTGGCGTTTTACTCTTACTTGCCCTCCTGACTTATGACAAGAACGACTTCACCTCTTCAACCACCCCTCGCCAAACAGCTAATTGGATAGGAATTTTTGGTGCCTACATTGCTCGTGGGTTTTTATGGGCTTTTGGGCTTGGCGCTTTTGGCATTCCACTCATCTTTATTGCCTGGGGGCTTTCCATTCCCATCTCCATACTAAAGCATCTGCAGCGCAGATGGCCCTGGATGATCCTGCTTGCTCTGGCCTTCTCCTGTGGAGCCGACATTCATAAAAACCTCTTTCCTGCCGGACTCTCAGAAAACCTCAGCACGATGAGCCCTGGAGGGTTTGCAGGTTATTTTTTGAGTAGATACGTCTTTTTTGTTTTTGGAAAAGTAGGCGCAACTACTGTTCTTTTAACCCTCTACATTATCAGCATTATTAGCCTAACCCATGTGAGGCTGGATGAATGGATAGCCTTAATCTTGGGGAAGATTCAAAAGCTAAGGGAAGAAGCCCAAATACGCCGCAAAGAAGCTGCAGAGCGAGTAGCTGAGAAAAAAGAAAAACAACTTGCTTTAGAAGCAAAAAAGGCTGAGGAAGAAGAGGAGCGCCAGCGTAAGGAGGAAGAGGCTCTTTCTGCAATAGTGGAGGAGGAAGCTCTTGAAGATGATACTGCCAAATCCGCTGTAGAAAAAGGAGCCTACAAAATTATCGATGCTTATAGCCCCGATAAACTTGCTCAAAAGAAGACTGTGGGCATCCTGCCCGTTCCTGAAAGCTCGGATGATTACCAGCTTCCCTCTACTGATCTCCTTGTTGAGCCTGAGCCTTATATCCAAAAAGGAGATGCAGAAGGAGAAATGGTAGCAAATGCTGACCGCATTCGCCAAACCTTGGCTGATTTCAATCTTGAAGTCAAACCAGGCAATATCACCCGAGGCCCTACCGTTACCCTTTACGAGTTTTTGCCGGCTAAGGGGATTAAGATGTCCAAAATTACGGGGTTAAACGACAATCTTGCTGCAGCTCTTAAAGCGGTCAGTATTAATATATTAGCCCCTATCCCAGGAAAAAACTCTGTAGGAGTTGAGGTTCCTAATCGAGAAAAAATTAAGGTTGTAATGAGGGAGCTGTTAGAGTCTCCCGAGTGGGTTAACTCAAAGGCCACCGTCCCGATAGCTTTAGGAAAAAACATCTATGGCAAACCAATCATAGCTGACCTCTCCGAGATGCCTCACCTCCTTGTGGCTGGCAGCACTGGTTCAGGTAAGTCTGTCTGTATCAATGCGATTGTTGCTTCTCTTCTCTATAAGTTCTCTCCTGAAGAGCTCCGCTTTGTCATGGTGGACCCCAAGGTCGTTGAACTGCAGCAATACAACAATCTGCCACATATGATCGTTCCGGTGGTGACAGATCCCAAAAAAGTTGTTTTAACGCTCAAGTGGGTTGTGAGTGAAATGGAGAAACGCTACAAAATTTTTGCAGAAGTGGGTGCTCGCAACATCAAAGGCTTTAACTCCAGAACAATAAAACCACCCAAAGAGGCTGAGGAAGAAAATCAAAAGAAGTCCCAATCGAATCATCAGGATGATGATGAAGCCACAGAGGGAGTTGCTGTTGAATTAGATAAAGAGATCACAGTGCCGCGCGATGAAGAGCTTGTTATCCCTGATCGTCTGAGCTACATCGTCTTGATTATTGACGAACTGGCCGACCTCATGTTGGTGGCAGGCAAAGAGGTCGAAACTTTGATTACTCGCATTACTCAGATGGCTCGGGCGGCTGGAATCCACTGTATCGTTGCCACCCAACGTCCGAGTGTGGATGTGGTTACGGGAGTCATTAAATCCAACATACCCACTCGAATTGCTTTTCAGGTTGCCGGAGCAGTCAACTCGCGCACTATTTTGGATTGTATGGGTGCTGAAAAGCTTTTGGGCAAGGGAGATATGTTGTTTTTGCCACCGGGTAGCGCACGCACGACCCGTATCCAGGGGGCTCTCATCACTGATAGCGAAATCAATACTTTATTAGACTTTATTTCCGAGCAGGCTAAACCGAATTTCTTTGAAGACTTCCTAAGGCAACTTAATCAAGCTGACTCTGAAGAGTTTGAACAAGAAGACGATGAAGATGAAGAGCTGGTCCAAAAGAGCATAGATGTCATCTATACGCGCAATCGTGCCAGCGTCTCGATGCTGCAAAGGGACCTGAAGCTGGGTTACAATCGGGCTGCCCGCATTATGGAAATCTTGGAACGCCGGGGAATCGTAGGCCCCAGCAGAGGTTCAAAAGACCGCGAGATATTATAGCAGAAGTTTAGACCCATTCAGATTCAGGGTAAGAACCTAAAATTTTAACGTAGGCACCCCGTTTCTCCAGCTCAGTTATAGCTGCATTTACCTGCGCATCTTCTGTATGGCCTTCGATATCAAGGAAGAAGTAATACTCCCAAGCCTTCCTTTTATTGGGACGTGATTCGATCCGGGTCATATTTACCCTGGCCTTGGTAAACGGCTCCAGAGCTTCAAAAAGGGCTCCGACGCGATCGGGAACACTAATCATCAAGCTGCTTCGGTCTTTACCTGTACGTGGCGGGCACTGGCGTCCCAGCACTAAAAAGCGTGTGAAGTTGGCCTGACTATCCTGAACATTATCTTCTAAAATATCCAGATCGTATGTTTCTGCAGCCAGGGCTCCAGCCAGGGCCGCGCTGGAGGGATCGCTGGTCGCCAGCTCAGCGGCACGCGTCGTTGAAGAAGTTTCCACAATCTCAGCATAAGGCAAGCTGCGCTGTATCCAAAACCGGCACTGAGCAATCGCCTGGGGGTGAGAATATATTCGCCGGATATCCTCTTTTTTTCCTGAACCAATCAAACACTGGCGAATCCCCATCATAATTTGGGCGACAATCTTCAAATTTGTATCCACCAACATATCAAGCGTATTGTTCACCACTCCTTCAGTGGAGTTTTCTACCGGCGCCACTCCATAGTCAGCGCAACCTTTACTGACTTCAGTAAAAACGTCGGCAACCGTCTTAAGCGGCAGATAGGTCAGGCTGGAGCCAAAGCGTTTTAGTGCAGCCTGGTGTGTAAAAGTCGCTTCCGGCCCCAAGTAGGCCACAACCAAAGTCTTCTGCAAGGCCAGTGCGGCAGACATGATTTCCCGATAGATAGCACAAAGGGAGGCATCTTTTACTGGTCCCTGGTTCATTGATTTAATACGGTCAAAAACCTCTTTTTCCCGGTGGGGCGCATAGATTTCCTGGCCATCGCGCTGTTTGATTTCACCGATACCCACAGCATGGGAAATCCGCTTGTTCAGGAGCTGTACAATCTCCCCATCCAAACGGTTAATCTCTTTCCGATGGTGCTCAAGCTTCTGCTCTGTAAGGTTTTCTTTATTCATGAGTGTTATTTAGGTTTTCAAGGTTAGCATCCTCAGTAAGAGGCAGCTCTCTTTGGCCGGCAGCCGCCTCAACTTCTTCGGGACGGCTTCCTTCTTCGGTCTGCTTTTCTACTTCTTTGCCGACTGTCTGTAAAGGATTTATTGCATATCGGCGCAATTCCGACGCATTGGGCAGCTCATCAAGTGAGGATAAGCCAAAATATTGCAAGAACTCAGGAGTCGTTCCGTAGAGAGTCGGTCTGCCGGGCAAGTCGGCCTTACCCAGTTGGCACACCAGCTTTCTCTCGAGCAAGGTTCCAATAACACCATCCACGGAGACTCCACGGA
>FZPS01000109.1_pt760 | contig 10896 bp, 11 predicted proteins | sample 1817821 | NCBI WGS metagenome assembly FZPS01 (sample SAMEA104158645, study PRJEB21678) | metagenome | place: Germany | collected 2015-04-21 | reverse complement strand
ACCCAAGTGGCTCCCGGGGCGAGGGTGCCCTGCAGATCGAGGCCGGTGTTCACGGCCGAGGATCCGTTTGAATGGAGCTCGAGACGGTATCCGCTGAGGTCGATGGCGGCATCGGTGCCGTTGTAGAGCTCGATGGCCTTGTTGAAGCTCGAGCCTTCGACGTATTCGCTGATGATCAGGTCATTGGCTGCCGCTGCGGATGCAGTGGGCGCTGCGATCCACGAGGTGGCGGCGACGGCGAGGGCCGCGAGACCCGCAAGGAGCTTTCGTTCCACGGTGTTCCTTCTGAAGATTTTGTGTGCCTCGAAACGGCACATGTGCACCAGCGAACTATGGGAGTGGGGTGAAGAACCAGCGACTCTTGGGTGAACGGCAGGTGAACTCACGCGCGAACGACGTAGGTGGCGATGGCAGCACCGAGTGACACGATCACGGCGAGGGCGAGGGCCACGATCGTTCCTGAGTTGTTGGGCGTGGCGACCTCTTCGACGGCTTCCTCGACCACGGATTCCGCGCTCTCGCTCGTGGTCTCGGACGGCTCAGGTTCCGCAGTCTCTTCCACTTGGGGGATCGACGTTTCCTGGATGGACGCGTCGTCGGCGAGGATCAGCGTCGATGGATCCAGCGCAGCGACCGCAGTGCTCTGGGCTCCCTCGGGCCGTTCGCCTGCTCCGACGGTCTCGCCGGTCAGGGTGTCGACGAGCGTGATGCCCTCGTCGGAGAGCAACGCTGCGGTCAGGTCGTCGTCGAGCATCACGGCATCCGTGACTCCTGCGGGCGCATCCCCGACCCGCTCCATCACGTTCACCTCCGTGCGCGACGGGCTGGAGGCGACGAAGAGTCCTGCGTCATCACCGGCGGTCGCGACGTAGAACGTCCCGTCTGCGGCCACCATCAGCGCAGTGGCGTGGAGTTTCTCCTCATTGGGATAGGCCAGGTCGTAGGCGAAGAACTTCTTGTTCGACGATGGACCGGTGTCCGCGAATCGGTAGATCGTCACGAACTCCCGTTGGCCATTCTCGTCACCGATGTCGCCGACATACAGGGCGCCGTTGGCCATGGCTAGGCCTTGCACCGACTGGATGTCGGCGTGGAACGTGATGGTGACGGGATCGGTTCCCTCCATCGCGCCGACCACGGTGCCCGCATCAGCCTGGTCCCCGGCGATCCACAGCCTGTCCTTCCCGGCGTCCCAAGCGAGCCCTTTCACCTCACCGACGTCGCTCGGCGGTTCGGTGGGAGTGGCGCTCGCCGTCGCAGCGTTGCAGGCCAAGAGCCCGGCAAGGGCAGCGGCGCCAACGAAGGAACGGTTCACGGCAGCCAGCCTAGTTCGAGAAGAAGAGTGATCCCAAGACCACCACAGCGATCACGAGGAACAGCGTGGCGGTGACGATCCGTTGGCGAGTCTTGGTATCCATGATTTCCGGTCAGTCTACGCCCTTGCACTCATTCTCGTCCGAGCGCGCCACGCGCAGACTAGGCTTCGGAACATGGTCGACCTGTATGCGATCGCAATCGACGACGTGCGTGACATATTCGGCGCCAGCCCCGAGCTCGCCGAGGAACTTCGCGAGGCCGCACGCGCCGCATTCCCACCTGAAAGGCCTCGTCGCCGTGGATTCCTTCCGCTGATGAAGCCCGAGGTGGTCGACATCCATCGGCCTTCCGCCGACGATCTCTCGGTGCTGTTGTCGGGTGGGTTCGTGCCGCCTGAACGCATGGTTCCGTCCTGGCGGTTGTTCCATGCGCTCCTCGACCACCGAGCCGCGGACCATCAAGCCGTCGAGATCGCCCCGGGGGAACTCGACGCAATCGAGTTCGACCTGTCCCGCAACGGCCTCGACAGCCACTACTCCCTGCGACGGCTCGCCGCACGCGAGCTGGGCATTCCGCTGCGAGGCATCGACGGTGGCCTCATCGGCTACGCGAAACACACCCACGTCGTCGAAACGGCAGAGGCGCTCCGCGCGGTGCTGCCCGACGTCGAGCCACGCACCCGCGAGGTTGCCGAAGGCTTCCTCGTGGCCTGCGATTCAGCCGCAGCCGACGAGGATCTCGATCTGATTGTGCTGGGCTGACGCCAGCCCTTGGCGGGCCAGAAGGTGACCGCCCTGATCGCCCAGCTCGCCATCATCGCCTTCGCGGTGCTCGTTCTGCTGTGGGGCGGCTTGAGGGCCTCGGACCGGGACTGGTCTGGGTCCTGGCATGTCTCCTCGTGGTCGCGATCATGCACAAGAAGCATGGCGTCGCGGCCTCCGCCGAGCGCATCTCGTTCAAGGACGCGATGATCATCCTCTGGCGCGCGATCCCCTCGCTCCTGCTGATCGTCGTCTTCGTTCCGGCACTCAGCATGTGGTTGCCGACCACGCTCGGGCTGGTCTGATCCGACACCCCAACATGGCGGAGGGGCGGTGCCTCGACAGGTACCGCCCCTCCGCCGTCTGTGCTCACTCGATGACGAGCACCAAGTCGCCACCGTGGAGTGGTGTGGTGTCCTTGACCGCCAGCCGCTTGACCGTTCCGGAGATGGGAGCGTTGATCGCGGCCTCCATCTTCATCGCTTCGATCGTCGCGACCGGATCACCGGCCTGCACCTGATCACCTACGGCAACGCTGGGCGTGACGGCACCGGAGAACGGGACGGCCACATGGCCCTTGTTGCTGGTGTCGGCCCGTTCGGCGGCGGCGACCTCCGAATCGAGCGAGGTGTCACGCACGCGGACGGGACGGAGCTGGCCATTCATGAGTGCCATGACCTGACGCTTGGCGCGCTTGTCCGGCTCGCCGATCGCTTCGAGGCCGAAGATGATCGTGACGCCCTTGCCGAGCGGGATCACATACTCGTGGCTGGGCTTCATGCCGTACAGGAACGGCACCGTCGGCAGCACGGACAGGTCACCGTGCTCCTCGCGGAGGCGCTCGAATTCCTTGGCCGGTGCGGGGAACAGCAGGTGGTTGAGCGTCTCCTGACGCTCACGGCCGGAGGTTTGGAGCTTCGCGAGATCCTCCTCGGGCACCTCGGTCACCCGGACGGGCTGGCGTCGACCCTCCAACGCCTTCGAGCGGAACGGCTCCGGCCACCCGCCGGCAGGCTCACCGAGCTCGCCGTTGAGGAAGCCGATCACGGAATCGGGGATGTCGAACTTCTGCGGATCGGCCTCGAACTCGGCCGGATCAGCACCCACCGCGACGAGATGCAGCGCGAGATCGCCCACGACCTTCGACGACGGGGTCACCTTCGTCGGCCGCCCGAGGATCTTGTCGGCAGCGCCGTACATCTTCTCGATTTCCTCGAACTTCTCCCCCAGCCCGAGCGCGATCGCCTGCTGACGAAGATTCGAGAGCTGCCCACCCGGGATCTCGTGCGTGTAGACGCGGCCCGTCGGCGCAGGGAGACCTGACTCGAACGGGGCGTAGAGATTGCGGACCGCCTCCCAGTAGGGCTCGAATTCGAGCACCGCGCCGGCGTCGAGTTCGGGCTGACGCTCGTGGCCGTCGAGAGCGGCGAGCAGCGCCGACATGGGTGGCTGGGACGTCGTCGACGCCATCGCGGAGTTCGCGACGTCAACGGCATCGACACCTGCATCGATGGCCGCCATGAGCGTCGCGATCTGGCCACCGGTGGTGTCGTGGGTGTGGAGGTGGACGGGCAGATCGAAGCGCTCACGAAGCGCAGTCACGAGCGTCGCGGCGGCGCCCGGCCGAAGCAGGCCAGCCATATCCTTGATCGCGAGGATGTGGGCACCGGATTCGACGATCCTGTCGGCGAGCTTCAGGTAGTGGTCGAGGTTGTAGATCTTCTCGCCCGGGTCCAGGAGATTGCCGGAGTAGCAGAGCGCAACTTCTGCGACGGAGGCGGTCTCGCGCACTGCTTCGATGGCCGGACGCATCTGTTCGACGTCGTTGAGCGCGTCGAAGATGCGGAAGATGTCGATCCCCACCTCCGCTGCTTCCTCGACGAACGCCTTCGTCACCTCGGTCGGGTACGGGGTGTAGCCGACGGTGTTGCGGCCCCGGAGCAGCATCTGGATGTTCTGGTTCGGCATTGCCTCACGCAGCGATGCGAGACGCTCCCACGGGTCCTCGCCGAGGAACCGCAGCGCCACGTCATAGGTTGCGCCACCCCAGGCTTCGACGGAGAACATGTTGGGAAGCGCACGCGCCTGATGGGGTGCGATGGCGAGCAGATCACGGGTGCGGACACGAGTGGCGAGCAGTGACTGGTGGGCGTCGCGATACGTCGTGTCGGTGACCGCGACCGCCTGCTGTGCGCGGAGTGCAGCAGCGAACTTCTCCGGGCCAAGTTCGAGGAGTCGCTGGCGGGTGCCGTCGGGGACCTCGCTGGTCTTGTCGAGCTTCGGCAGCTTCGTCGCCGGATCCAACTCCGTCGGGGCTGGGCCGTGGGGCTGGTTCACCGTGACGTCGGCGACCCACCGGAGCAGCTTCGTCGCACGGTCGGCAGGAGTCCTCGAAGTAAGGAGATACGGGCGTTCGTCGATGAATGACGTCGTCATGTTGGGACCGACGAAGTCCGGGTCCTCCAGTACCGATCGCAGGAACGGGATGTTTGCGGCGACGCCGCGGATGCGGAACTCGGCGAGCGCTCGACGCATGCGTGCCTTGGCCATGTCGAACGTGCCGCCACGAGCCGTGAGCTTCACGAGGAGCGAGTCGAAGTGCGGCGAGATGACGACGCCGGTGCCCGCGGTACCACCGTCAAGGCGGATGCCGGCGCCGGATGCCGAACGGTAGGCCGTGATCTGGCCGGTATCGGGACGGAACCCGTTCAGGGGGTCCTCCGTCGTGATCCGGCACTGCATCGCAGCGCCCCGGATCTCGAGTTCGTCCTGCTTGATGCCGATCTCGTCGAGGGTCTCGCCGTTGGCGATGCGCATCTGCGCCTGCACGAGATCAACGTCGGTGATCTCCTCCGTGACGGTGTGCTCGACCTGGATGCGGGGGTTCATCTCGATGAACACGTGCTGTCCGGCGCGCGGCCCTTCGGTCTCGACGAGGAACTCGACGGTGCCCGCGCAGGTGTAGTTGATCTCCCGAGCAAACTTCACGGCGTCGGCCGTCATCGCGGCACGCTGTTCCTCGGAGAAATGCGGGGCCGGGGCGATCTCGACGACCTTCTGATGACGACGCTGGATCGAGCAGTCACGTTCGAAGAGGTGGACGATGTTGCCCTCGTTGTCACCGAGGATCTGCACCTCGATGTGCCGAGGAGCGGCCACGGCCTGCTCGATGAAGACCGTGGCATCACCGAATGCGCCGTCGGCCTCGCGCATGGCCGCATTGAGTTCGTCCTGGAACTTCGCTGGGTCGTCCACGCGGCGCATGCCCCGGCCGCCGCCTCCTGCAACGGCCTTGATGAAGACGGGGAATCCGATCTCCTCGGCTGCCGCGGCCAGCGTCTCGGGATCGGTGCTCGGTGCCGACGAGTTGAGCGTGGGGACCCCGGCACGACGGGCGGCCTCGACCGCATGGACCTTGTTGCCCGCCATTTCGAGGACTTCGGCAGAGGGGCCGATGAATGTCAGGCCGTTGTCCGCGCAGACTTGCGCAAAGTCGGGGTTCTCCGAGAGGAAGCCGTAGCCCGGGTAGATGGCATCGGCGCCGGATTCCTTGGCGACCCGGATGATCTCGTCGATGCTGAGGTAGGCCCGCACAGGGTGCCCCTCCTCACCGATGAGATACGACTCCGTCGCCTTCACGCGGTGGTCCGCGTTCCGGTCCTCATGGGCGAACACTGCGACGGTGTCGAATCCGAGTTCATAGGCCGCGCGGAATCCGCGGACGGCGATTTCGCCACGATTGGCTACCAAGACCTTGCTGATCATGGCGTCAGAATATCCAGACCCAAAGCTCTTTCGCTCCCCACGATCTCAGCGAACGATAGCGTTGGCGGCATGAGCATCTCAGAGCCGGAAATCATCGACTTCCCCGGGTCCCAGACCGTCGTGGTTCGTGGCGAAGACATCTCGGTCGACGACCTGCCCAAGTTCATCGACACCGCCTACAAGGCTCTTGGTGTCGCGATCGACGACGGACGGGTCGAGCCCGCAGGCGTCGGCTTCACCCGATTCGACTCGGAATTCGCCAAGGTCGTGACTCTCGAGGTCGGCTTTCCCGTCCACGCAGTCGATTTCGACAGGATCAATGTCGACGGGGTCACGGTGCAGGCCTCGTCGCTGCCGGCGGGCAAGACGATGATCACCCGGCACGAGGGCACCTACGACAGGTTGCACGCAGCGTGGGGTCGGTTCCGCGACGAGGTCAAGCACCGCGGTTACGAACTTGGCGCGTCGTCCTGGGAGGCCTACGATGTCGGCCCCGCGCCGGGCCGTCCCCCGTCGGACTACATCACCGGCATGGCCGTGCAGATCATCGACAAGAAGCGCTGATTCGGCCGATACAAAGAAGGGGGCACCCCTGCAGGGGTGCCCCCTTCTCGCTCGTGACGGGGTCAGCCGGTGATCAGCTGCAGGATCGGACCCTGGACGAAGTACACGATGAACATCGCCGCGACGACGTACATCAGCGGGTGGATCTTCTTCGCGCTGCCCATCACGACGCTGAGGAACACATAGGCGAGGAAGCCGACGCCGATGCCCGTCGTGATCGAGTAGGCGAACGGCATGAAGATCATCGTGAAGAAGGCCGGGATGCCGAGCTCCGGGCGCTTCCAATCGATGTCGACGACGTTCGAGATCATCAGGAAGCCGACGAACGCAAGCGCCGGAGCGGCCGCCTCGGAGGGGACCATGTTGATGACCGGGGCGAGGAAGATCGACAGCAGGAACGCGACGCCGGTCACGACCGAAGCCAGACCAGTGCGCGCGCCTTCGGCAGCACCGGCCGTCGACTCGACGTAGCAGGTGTTCGAGGAAACGGAGCCGAGACCACCGGCGACAGCGCCGAAGGAGTCGACGAGGAGGATCTCGGTCGTGCGCGGCGGCATGCCGTCAGCGTCGAGCAGTTCGGCCTCGGAGCCGACGGCCACGACGGTGCCCATGGTGTCGAAGAAGTCCGCCAGGAGCAGCGAGAAGACGAGCACGGACATCGCGAGGAAGCGGGTCCAGACGAATTCGCCGTCGACGAAGAACGCGCCGATCATGTCGACGTTGCCGACGATCGAGAGATCCGGCCACGCGAAGTCGGTGAGCTGCGGAACGTTCAGCGACCAACCCATCGGGTTCTCGCCGTCAGGGGTCTGGGCACCGACCTTGAACACGGATTCGAGGATGATCGCGAGGACGGTCGCGACGACGATCGAGATGAGGATGGCGCCGGGGATCTTGCGCGAGTGGAGCGCGATCAGCAGGAAGAAGCCGACGAGGAACACGAAGACGGGCCAGCCGACCAGCGATCCGTCGATGCCGAGAGTGACGGGGGTGCCCGCGCCGGGGCGCACGACGCCAGCGTTCAAGAGGCCGATGAAGGCGATGAACAGGCCGATGCCGACGGAGATCGCGGAACGCAGCGACGGCGGAACCGCCTTGAAGATTGCGGTTCGGAAGCCCGTGAGCACCAGCACGGCTATCAGCAGGCCTTCCCAGACAACGAGGCCCATCGCGTCGGCCCAGTCCATCGTGGGGACGAGCTGGTAGGCGACGAGTGCGTTCAGGCCGAGACCTGCTGCGAGGCCCATCGGGAAGCGTGCGATGGCGCCCATGAGGAGCGTCACGATGCCCGCGATGAGCGCGGTGGCTGCAGCGACCATGCCGATGGAGGTTGCGACTGCGGCGGAGTCGACATCACCGTTGGCCAGCATCTGCGGCTGCCCGGAGATGAGGAGTCCGTTCTGGTCGACGGCGGTGCCGAGGATGAGGGGGTTCAGGGCGATGATGTAGGCCATCGCGAAGAACGTCACGAGTCCGCCGCGGATCTCGCGGCCGACGGTCGAGCCACGCTTGGTGATCTCGAAGAAACGATCGATCGCCGAATCAGGCGTCACAGGAGAGGGAGTGCTTGTCGTCACTGCCGTGAGGCTAGTCCTCCGACGGGCGGACCTCCAAACCGGACCCACCAAATGACCACGCGGCAACATGTTGTTGCCACGCGAGCTCCACGTCGACCGGCTCGGGTCCGATCAGTCGAAGAGGACTTCCTCCACGTCGATCGTGTCGTACACGGGGGCCGGGAGTTCCTTGGCGCGGGACTGCTCGACGACGTCCGAGTGGCCGCCGCAGCCGTGGTCCAGGTGGACGACCTTCGCATCCGACGGCGAGTAGGCGTTCGCGCAGGCGCCGAAGAGAGTCCCCAGCGAGCCTCGCAACGGAATGAAATATGCACAGGTGGAGCAGCTTGCAGGAGCTTCACGGGAGGCGTCGTCGTTGGGGCCGGGGGCGCCCTTGAGCCAACGCTCGGCGGCTTCGTCACGACCGTACTGGGTCATCACGCGTTCGCGTCCCAAGCCAAGCTCGGCGACGGTGGAACGCAGCTGCACCCATTCGCTCGTGTCCGCGTCGGCCGGCAGATCGCGTGCCGCGAAGCCGGGCTCGAGGCGAGGATCGTTGTCCGGGGTCGCCATGATCATGCCCGGGGTGATGTCGCCCGGCTGGATCCGCTCCTCCCAGGGCACCCAAGCTGGCGCGAGGAGGGCCTGCTCCTCGGGGAGGAGGGAGACTTCGTTCACCGTCGCATACTTGGCGCGTGCTGCGCGCACGAGCGTGACGGCCCAACGCCAATCCGGGTATCCGGCCAGCTTGGATTCGAAGTAGTGCGTGACGATGCGGTCCCCCGGCTCGGCGACGACGGCGACATGCTCTCCGACGGCGTCGGCTCCAGAGACTTCGCTCGCCGCCTCCCGAGCCAGATCGACGGCGTTCGCCGCGATCTCGTCAAGCTTCGGGGTACGTGTTCTGGGCGTGGTGGCCAATTAGAGCTCCAACTCGTCGGCTACGCCGCGCAGCACCTGCGCGGCCTTGGCAGCCATCTTGGGATCGGGGTGCCGGTTGGCACGGTACTGGTTTCCGAGACCGTCCAACATCTGGATCAGGCTTTCGACGATGACGACCATCTCGGCAGGCTTCTTGCGCTGCGCCTTCGACACCGAAGGCGGCGTCTCGATGACGCGAACGTTGAGTGCCTGCTCACCGCGGCGACCGTCGACGACACCGAAATCGACACGCTGGCCGGCGCGCAGCGATGCGACGCCCTCTGACAGAGCGTTGGCGCGCACGTAAACATCGCCACCACCATCCTTGGTGATGAATCCGAAGCCCTTCTCCGCATCGAAGAAGCGCACCTTCCCGGTAGGCAACGCAGGTCCCTTTCGTAGTACTAGGCCTACCAGTCTACCGAGCATCCGAGAGAGTCGAGAAATGCTCACGGCTTCGCAGCTTGGACGCTGCAGCCTCGTCGATGACCACGGTGCAGTATTCGTGCCACTGGAGGATCGTCGCGGGATGTCGGATTGCGACCGCGCCCTCGACAAGGTGCGAAATCGCATCGGCCTTCTGCTCGCCCGAGGCGACGAGGACGAGCGCCTTGGATTCGAGGATCGTCGAGAGCCCTTGGGTGACGGCATGCGTCGGCACCTCGTCGATGGAGTTGAAGAATCGCGAGTTGTCCCGACGGGTCTGTTCCGTCAGCGGCACGACGCGAGGCCGGGAACCGAACGGGGAGAACGGCTCGTTGAACGCAATGTGGGCGTTGGCCCCGATTCCCAGGATCTGGACGTCGATGCCGCCTGAGGCGACGATCGCCTCCCCGTAGGCGCGAGCGGAGGCTTCGAGATCCCCGGCGAGACCGTCGGGCACGTGCACCCGATAGGGATTCATGCGCAGCGGTTCGACGACGGTCCGCCGAATGACTTGGTGGTAGCTCTGCGGGTGATCCCGAGAGAGCCCGACGTATTCGTCGAGCGCGAAACCTGTGGCCTTCGAGAGATCCAATTCGCCGGCTTCCACCATTCGTTGGAGGTTCCGGTAGAGGCCGGCTGGGGAGCCGCCGGTGGCGAGCCCGATGACTGGCTCGTCCAGGTTCCTGATCCGGTCGACGACGAGGCCCGCCGCCACTTCACCGACTCGCTCCTCGTCCTTGCAGATGAGCACGTCCACGACAACGCCCCTTTCACGATGGGCTCAGAGTCTAGGCAGAGGCACCATGCGCGAACGGGGCGCTCGATGGGTTCGCGCAGTTTGACCGCGCGTTTTGTGGATCAGACGAAGACGAAGTGGTCGCGATGCTGAAGCTTCGAGGCGGCGGCCTCGTCGATCACGACGACGACGTCGCGGTGCAGCTGCAGGGAGCTGATCGGCCAGAGAACGCCCATGGGGTGCTCGAGCAGGTGAGCGATGGCTTCTGCCTTGCCCTCACCGAGCGCGAGCATGAGCGCGGTGCGGGACTTCAGGATCGTCGAAAGGCCCTGCGTGACCGCATGGGTCGGAACTTCATCGATCGAGTCGAAGAACCGTGAATTGTCTTCACGGGTCTGATCGCTCAGCTTGATGGGGCGGGTCACCGACGCGAACGACGAGAACGGCTCGTTGAAGCCGATGTGTCCGTTGGAGCCGACGCCGAGCACCTGGATGTCGATGCCCCCGGCCTCGCGAATGGCTTCGCCGTAGGCCGCGCCTGCCGCATGGAGGTCCTCAGCGAGACCGTCGGGGACGCGCACGTTGGCGGGATCGAGCTGCAGCGGCTCCACGACGGTGCGCTGGATGACTTGGTAGTAGCTCTCAGGATGTTCGCGGGACAGGCCGACATACTCGTCCAGCGCAAAACCCTTTGCGCCCGTGAGATCGAGCTCACCGGCCTCGACCATGCGCTGGAGGTTGCTGTACAGGCCGAGCGGCGTCGAACCGGTCGCAAGCCCGAGCACGGGCTCCTGGACGTTTCTCAGCCTGTCGCGGAACACATCTGCTGCGACACGACCGACGGTTTCTT
>FZPS01000187.1_pt59 | contig 10897 bp, 10 predicted proteins | sample 1817821 | NCBI WGS metagenome assembly FZPS01 (sample SAMEA104158645, study PRJEB21678) | metagenome | place: Germany | collected 2015-04-21 | reverse complement strand
TTTTAGAATCAGTGAGTAAGTGTGGTGCAAAAGGGAAACCCATTCAGTGGGCCTTTTAGGCCGAGGCCGGTAACATAGGCTTTCAGCCGCAGAGCAAACCACCAGTTCACACTGGTGGTTTTGATTTTCGTTAAATAAGTACGTCTATCGTAATACATTAATACAATATTGATTATACCAAGTTATTTCGCTGATTTAATAAAAACCCCTCAATTGTAAAGGCTGCCATTCCTGCGACAGTCGAATGATGACCGAGTTTTGCTGAGTCAATTTTTAACTTGTTTTGATGAAATCCAATTGCATGGTCTAAAATATATGACTCGATGACTGGATAAAACCATTCTTTAGCACGCATTAACCGATTTCCAATAATGACGTGTTCTGGGTTAAATATATTAATACAATTTGTTAGACCAATTGCAATATAAGTAGCAATTTCATTAAATAATTCGATCACATGATTATCGCCTTCATCTGCAAGTTGAATAAGCTGTTCAAAAGGCTCAGACTGTCCTTCATCAATGAGTCCACGATTCAGAGCCTCATCAATCAGTGCTTGCTCTGATGCATAACGTTCCCAGCAACCAGAATTGCCACAACGGCATGACTTTCCATCCTTTTCAATTGTCATATGACCTAATTCACCAGCAAAACCATTTAGCCCGTGATATAACTTCCCGTCTAAAACCATTCCAACACCAATACCAATACCTATACTTGCGAATATCGTATGGCGTGAATTTTGGCTAGACCCATAGCGCATTTCACCATAGGCGCCAGCGTTGGCCTCATTCTCAATAAAAACTGGTACATCAAAAACTGCTTCTAATTCTTCTTTTAACTTCACATTTTTCCAATACAAGTTAGGTGCGAGTAAAATCTCACCCTTTTGACTGACGACCGCAGGAACACCAACACCGATGCCGATGACACCATAGCGACTTTCCGGTACTTGATTCATCAATCCTCTAATTAAATTAATCATCATCGGGAAAATAGTTTTATAGTGTGTTGTTTGTAATTGAATCTTTTCTTCTACAATAATTTCTCCATTTAGATTTGTAATCACACCTAATATGTATCCAACTCCTAATTCAATAGAAATTGAATACCCAGCATTACCATTAAATAGCAACATAACTGGTCGACGTCCACCACTCGATTTTCCCGGTCCAGACTCTTCAACGAGTTCCTCATCAATAAGCTCACTAACTAATGATGAAACGGTCCCTTTATTTAATCCCGTTATTTTAGCAACTTTTGCTCTTGATATCGGGGTATGGTTCATAATTGTAGTTAAAACGAGTGTTTTATTTTCCTGTTTAACAACATATTGATTCCACGTCCGACTCATAATGACACTCACTCTCTATCATTTTAAAATTTTTAGATAATATAGCCTTCTTTTACTTTAACATAAATAATTATACAATTCTATGGAGTTTGTTTAGCTGGTAGACAAACATTTGCTCAGTTGATATAATTTTACCGGAAGGGACATTTGTGATTGGGTAAAATTACCTAGATCTAACTTGTCTTTTTAAAATATCTTGGTGATATAAATAATAGATCTAACTTAAATAGGCAATTGGAGCTTGTTTAATCTAGAGGAACTTAGAGGTGCTGACAATGAAGAAATCGTCCAAACAGAAACAGAGATTTTCGGCTACACAGCAAAAAGTTATTTGGGGTGTAGGAATTGCAGTTGTTGCTATTTTAAGTGTGTTTTTGGCTATGAAAGCTATCGAATCAACTCAAGATAATCTAATTCGATTTTTCAATACCGATGATGAAATTAATAAATTGACAGTGCGTGGTGATGATGGTTTTGTAATCGAAAAGAATGGCGATGAGTGGCTTGTTCACGACCGACTTGAAGAAACTGATCAGTTCGCTGTTACACAGGGATTGGCAGTATTGAATCAGTGGGCTGGGGAGAAGGTTCAGGTTAAGAGACAAAGTGTTGGTTTAGATTTTCCGCGTCTAGTCATTCGTCTTGATTATGCCGATAACAGTTATAAACGTGTCGCACTAGGTTATCCTGACCCAACTGGTGAAGGTTATTATGTTGAGGTACAAGGTGATGGAGTAGATGGAATTTACATAATTGAAAAGATGATGATTGATTATTTCCCGTTAGATGTGGTTAAGTATCTTGATACTGCACTATTACCATGGCCAGCAGGAAATATTGAATCAATTCAGATTAATCATCAATCTGATGTGATTAACTTAACAACGAATAGTCCATATCCTGAAGAGGAAACACAAGCTAATGTCGCAGGTTGGTTTATTACCGAGCCTTACAAGCATTACCATAATATTTCCTATGCTAAGAAACAGGAATTAACTGAAAGCTTGCAAACGATGAGAATGACAGAATTGCTTGAGAAGGATGTGACGGATTGGTCTACCTATGGATTAGACTCAAGTGATTTTACAATAGATTTCATTACTGCTGAAGATAAGCTTACATTAGTTGTTGGCGAATCAGCAACAGATGATGAGACATATGCAAGAATTGAAGGAAACAATGATTTATTTACTATTTCTAATAAGTGGTTAGAATTGTATCAACAATCTGCTTCTGCATTCCATGATGGTTATGTGAAGATTTTAGCGCTAGATTCATTAAGTCATTTATCTATTGACTCAGACTCACTGAAAGTAGATATAACAGTTGAGAAAGATGAAGAGAATACTTACTTCAAAGTCGATGATAAATTCTTATTTGAAAAAGGCTTTAGAGAGGCATATACAGCTATTGCAGGTCTTCGTTCTGCTGGTTCATCAGAGGGAGTTACTTATGGTAAACCAGATGTTGTAATTACATCAACAGTTGAACTTGAAGATGGACAGAAAGAAATTGCGCTTGAATTAGTAGATTATGACGAAGATCACTATGCTGCATTTATTGATCATGAAAGTGACTTTTTAATCGAAAAAGCACACGTTGAAGAAATGCTAGGCGTTATCGAGAGTGTATTAGAATATTAATGAGTAAGAACGTATCTCTTTGGTAGGGATACGTTTTTCTTTTGCTCGATTAAGTAAGCGTTAACATATATAATATAAGAAAGGAGATGATAGCCGTGATTAGAAGATATATTGTCTATGGAATATTAAGCATTTGTTTTATTCTAGGCTTGTTTCTATCAATATACCGTTTTATTGAAACAGTAAAGTATGAACAACAAATTGCAGAATTATCGAGTGATCACAATTCATTACCTGAACATCATTTTGAAGAGTGGGGTAACTGGCTCAATTTAAATGTAACGCCGGATTTGTCGCAGTATTTTCATTTGAAACTGATGCTCAATTTTATCAAAGTGATGATAAACCAAGTTTATACAAGCAACTTAAATATACTCTTAAAGGTCAAACAGAAGCCATTATTACAGGACCTTTAATCGGCTTTCAAGTATCAGTGTTCATCGCAGATAAAAATATAGGTACTAATCATCAAGATCGAAAAGCAGAGATTGTCCGCGGCATTATTCAACAATTTAATCGTTTAGAAAGAAAAGCAAAATTGATTGCAGGAATCGGGAAAACAATTGAAGATCTAAGTGAATTCTCTGAGTCGTATAGTGAGGCAATCATTGCATTAGATGCGGTTTTAGCTAATCCTGGTTCTTCATATATGTTGTATCATGACAAGCTAGAGCAGAGTTTGGTCGTCATATTTATGCTATCGGTGGTAACGAAGAAGCGACGAAATTATCAGGTATTAATATTAAACGCAACGTGCTTTATATCTTTATCATTATGGGTGCTTTATCAGCCATAGCGGGTATCATTTTAACGAGCCGTTTGAATGCAGGAACAATTAGTGCTGGTGATATGTATGAGATGGATGCAATTGCATCTGTTGTCATTGGTGGTACGAGCTTAATGGGTGGAGTTGGAACGATCGTCGGTTCATTATTAGGTGCACTCATTATGACAAGTATCGATAACGGTATGAGTATGATGAACTTAGCACCATTCTGGCAATATATCGTAAAAGGTTTGATCCTTATTTTAGCGGTTTGGCTAGACATCTCATCAAAGAAAAAAATAACGCATAAAATCATCTACTTTTAGAAAGGATGAGCTTAGTAAATAAGCTGATCCTTTTTTTCTTTGATAAAATATAGTTAACCTTTTGTAGCAAGTCATAATATGGATAAACATTGTATAAAAAGCATGTAAGTGGTATGATAAGGGTTAGTTATTTAGCTTTAAAAAGCTATTTTTGGAAGTAGAGGAGCGTATAAAAGATGCTAGGTTTACTTAAACGAATATTTGATAATAATGAACGAAAATTAAAAGAACTTCAAGAGATTGTAGATCAAATTGAAGCACGAGAACCAGAATATGAAAAACTAACAGATGAACAGTTAGTAGCAAAAACAGATGAATTTAAACAACGCTATCAAGCTGGAGAAACTTTAGATGACCTATTAGTAGAAGCTTATGCTGTTGTTCGCGAAGGGTCAAAACGAGTGTTAAATATGCGCCCATACCCAGTTCAATTAATGGGAGCGATCGTTTTACATGGTGGTGATATTGCAGAGATGAAGACAGGGGAAGGAAAAACCTTAGCTTCAACTATGCCTGCGTACTTAAATGCATTAACAGGTGAAGGTGTTCATATCATCACTGTTAACGAATACTTAGCGGATCGTGACGCAAGAGAAATGGGTGAACTCTTTAGGTTCCTTGGCTTAACAGTTGGTTTAAACGTAAATAGTATGAACAAAACTGAAAAGCGCGCTGCCTATCAAGCTGATATCACTTATGGAACGAACAATGAATTTGGTTTCGATTACTTAAGAGACAACATGGTTCTCTACAAAGAACAAATGGTACAACGCCCATTAAACTTCGCAATTATTGATGAGGTCGACTCTATTTTAATTGATGAGGCGAGAACGCCTTTAATTATTTCAGGATCAGCGCGTAAGTCGGCTGCACTTTATCAGCAAGCAAACACATTTGTCCGCACACTGAAAAAAGAAGTTGATTACACTTATGACGTGAAAACTAAAGGTGTACAATTAAGTGAAGAAGGAATTACAAAAGCTGAAAACTTCTTTAACGTAGATAACCTCTTTGATTTAAATCACGTCACATTGACACACCATATTAATCAGGCACTTAAAGCACACGTATCGATGCATCGTGATATGGATTATGTTGTTAAAGAAGGTAAAGTGGTAATAGTTGACCAGTTTACGGGTCGATTGATGGAGGGACGTCGATATAGTGATGGACTACACCAGGCGATTGAAGCAAAAGAAGGATTACCAATTCAAAATGAGAGTATGACATTAGCATCAATTACATTCCAGAACTATTTCAGAATGTACAATAAACTAGCTGGTATGACGGGAACGGCAAAAACGGAAGAAGAAGAATTCCGTAACATTTATAATATGAATGTTTTTGCGATTCCAACTAATAAACCAGTTATTCGTAATGACCGACCAGACTTAATTTACAAAACGATGGAAGGTAAATTTAATGCCGTTGTTGCAGATATTAAAGAGAGAAATAAAAAGGGTCAACCAGTGCTCGTCGGTACTGTTGCAGTTGAAACATCTGAATTAATCTCTAAATTACTAAAGAAGGCTGGGGTTAAGCATAACGTCTTAAACGCTAAGAACCACTTTAGAGAAGCGGAAATTATTGAAAATGCAGGTGAGAAATTTGCCGTAACAATTGCAACTAACATGGCTGGACGTGGTACCGACATTAAGCTAGGTGAAGGTGTTAAAGAACTTGGTGGTTTAGCAGTTATCGGTACAGAACGTCATGAATCTCGTCGTATTGATAATCAGCTTCGAGGCCGTTCAGGTCGTCAGGGTGACCCAGGTGAATCACAATTCTATCTATCAATGGAAGATGATTTAATGCGTCGCTTTGGTTCAGATAATATGAAAGCAATGATGGACCGCTTGAATATGGATGACTCTCAGCCGATCGAAAGTAAGATGGTTTCTAAAGCAGTTGAATCGTCACAAAAACGTGTAGAAGGTAATAACTTTGATGCACGTAAGAACGTTCTTGCTTATGATGATGTCTTAAGAGAACAACGTGAGGTCATTTATCAACAGCGCTACGATGTTCTTAATTCAGAAAACTTATATGATGTTGTGATCGGTATGATTGAGGAAGTTGTTAATGATACTGTAGACATGTATACATCTGATGAGGACAGAGAAGCTTGGGATTTAGATGCTTTAATTGAATATGTTCATGCAAACTTAGTTGAGTCTAACTATTTAACAAAAGCAGATATTGAAAATAAAGAACCAGAAGTAATTAAAGAAACAATCATGGAAAAAGTTGTTCAGAAGTATCAAGAAAAAGAAGCAGAACTTGGTTCTGAGCAAATGCGCGAATTTGAAAAAGTCATTGTATTAAGAACAGTTGATACGAAATGGATGGATCATATTGATTCAATGGATCAACTTCGCCAAGGTATTCATTTACGTGCATATGGACAAAATGACCCGTTAAATGAGTATCAAATGGAAGGTTTCGCAATGTTTGAAGCAATGGTTCAATCGATTAATGAAGAAGTGGCTCGCTTTATTATGAAAGCACAAGTTCGTCATAATCTTGAGCGCCAAGAAGTTGTTAAGAATGCGACTGCAGTTACAGGTGACCAATCTAAGAAACAAAAGAAAAAGACACCATTTGTTAAAGGGAAAACAGTTGGTCGAAATGACCCATGCCCTTGCGGAAGTGGCAAAAAGTACAAACACTGTCACGGAAGATAAGCATAAATAAAAATTTATAACTAAGTATAATGGACATCCATCAGTGGATGTCCATTGTAACGAATATATCAATTACATTTTGAGGTGAAAGTATGGAATTAACTGAAATAAAACAAGAACTAACGAAGATTTCTAACCGCATTGACGAATTTAGGGGGTCTCTTTGACTTAGAAAAGAAAAGAACCGATATTGCTGATCTAGAAAATGAAATGACAGCACCTAACTTTTGGGATGATCAAAAAAATGCTCAGAAGATTATAGATCAGGTAAATCATTTGAAAAATCTTGTCCAAACCTTTGATCAACATGTTGAAACTTTAGAAAATTTAGAAGTAACTTATGAATTTGTTAAAGAAGAAGATGATCAAGAGCTAAGACAGGAATTAAATGAAGAATTAGAAAAACTAATTAAAGATTTAAATCAATATGAATTGTTGATTTTATTAAGTGATCCTCATGATAAAAACAATGCCATCTTAGAACTTCACCCAGGTGCTGGTGGTACTGAATCCCAGGACTGGGCAAGTTTACTTTTACGTATGTATACGCGATGGGCAGAACATAAAAATTTCAAAGTAGAAACATTAAACTATTTACCAGGTGAAGAAGCTGGGGTAAAAAGTGTAACGCTCCTAATAAAAGGACATAACGCGTATGGTTATTTAAAAGCAGAAAAAGGTGTTCATAGACTAGTTAGAATTTCACCGTTTGACTCTTCAGGGCGTAGACATACGTCATTTGTATCATGTGAAGTTACACCTGAGTTAAATGATGATATTGATATTGAAATTAAGTCTGAAGAGATAAAAATCGATACCTATCGAGCAAGTGGTGCAGGTGGACAGCACGTTAATACGACTGACTCTGCTGTCAGAATCACACACATACCAACAGATACTGTTGTAACATGCCAGTCTGAACGTTCACAAATTAAGAACCGCGAGCAGGCATTAAAGATGTTGAAATCTAAACTTTATCAACTAGAAATCGAAAAACAACAAGCAGAACTAAATGAACTTCGTGGTGAGCAAAAGGATATAGGTTGGGGTAGTCAAATCCGATCATATGTATTCCACCCTTATTCAATGATTAAAGACCACCGAACGAATTTAGAAATTGGAAATACACAAAGTGTAATGGACGGTGGGATTGATCCGTTTATTGATGCCTATTTACGTCAAAATGTGTAGGTAAATGGAAAAGTAAGAGGTGATGATTAATGATTGCAAAATATCGACGCCAGCCATTGCCTACTAAAACGATACTCGTTTTTGAATATGGACTTGTTATCCTCGGTTCATTTTTCGTTGCAATAGGCTTTAATTTATTCTTATTACCCAACAAAATTGCATCAGGTGGAGTTGCAGGAATCAGTACAATTCTTTATGCATTGTTTAAATTTGAACCATCAATAGTTCAATGGGCAATCAATATTCCTTTATTTTTCCTAGGCATGTGGATACTCGGACGTGGCTTTGGTATCAAAACATTAGTAGGTACTGTGATGGTTCCATTATTCGTCTCATTAACAAGAGACTGGAATCCAGCTAGCTCTGATCCACTACTAGCAGCGGTTTTTGGAGGAATGGCATGTGGATTGGGGATAGGAATTGTATTCCGGGGTAAAGGCTCAACGGGTGGAATTGATTTAGCTGCACAAATTCTTCACAAATTTGTCCCATTACCTTTTGGGATTTGCGTTTCGTTATTTGATGGAATAATCGTTTTAACAGCTACTTTTGTGTTTTCAGTTGAAGCGGGATTGTATGCATTGATTGGTTTATTTGTGACGAGTCGGACAATCGATTTAGTCCAAGTCGGTCTCAATAACTCCAAGGCAATTATGGTTGTAAGTGATTATTTAGAAGAAATTCGAGATGCACTGTTACATGAGATAGATCGAGGAGTAACAGTTTGGCAAGCCGAGGGTGGCTATACAAGAAAAGATAAGAAAATGATTATGTCTGTAGTAAATCAGAATGAATTTAGTCGGACAACACAAATTATTAAACAAATTGATCCAAACGCATTTATTATCGTTATGAATGCGAGTGAAGTTATCGGAGAGGGCTTTAGTAAAAACTAGGCTCTCTTTTTTTTACACAATTTTTGTAGTCGTGCTAAATTAATAGAATGGAAGATGATGAGAGACTTTGTTATAATTTATTTTTTGTTGTCAATTTTACATGAATAATCAGATAACAAGGTGATTTAACCTAGGTATTTTGTCACTAATAGATTAGTTCAAACCACCTAGCAAAAGTCAATATTACATTTTTTTGCAGGTTTTGAAATCAAATTGTAATAAAAAAAGACCAAAAAAAGTCGTTTTTGATGTTATAATGTAGTAGATTGAGAGTAAGCAATCATATTATGATATTTTATCCACAATTTTGATAAAAAAGGTGAGTATATACATGATACAAATGCAAGATGTAAAGAAAACTTATCCCAATGGTGTCGTCGCACTAAAAGGTATTAATGTTGATATTAAACCCGGCGAATTTGTCTATCTAGTTGGACAAAGTGGCGCAGGAAAGTCAACTTTTATAAAGTTAATTTTCCGCGAAGAAATAGCTTCAAGTGGTACGATTAAAGTAAATAATAAAGACTTAGTCGATATGAAGTGGAAAGATGTTCCTATGTTGCGTCGCGATATTGGAGTTGTCTTTCAAGACTTTAAGTTACTTCCTAAACTAACTGTTTACGAGAATGTTGCATTTGCATTAGAAGTAGTTGAACAATCGCCACGACAAATTCGTAAACGTGTGATGGAAGTCTTAGATCAAGTTGGACTGAAAAATAAAGCCCGTTTTATTCCTGATGAATTATCAGGTGGTGAGCAACAACGTGTTGCGATTGCACGAGCAATTGCTAATTATCCAAAATTGTTGATTGCAGATGAGCCTACTGGAAACCTTGATCCCGATACATCTTGGGAGATCATGAAAATCCTAGAAGAAATAAATGCATCAGGTACAACCATAATCATGGCTACCCATAGTAAAGAAATTGTTAATACAATTAAACGCCGTGTTATTGCAATGGAAGATGGTTTGATTGTACGCGATCAATATAGAGGTGATTATGGTTATGAGAATTAGAACATTGAAACGACACGTATTAGAAGGTTTAAAAAGTAGTTGGAGAAACAGCTGGATGACATTGGCATCAGTCGGAGCTGTTACGACAACCTTATTATTAGTTTCAGTATTTTTAGCCTTAATGATGAACTTAAATCACGTAGCAGCAAATATTGAAGAAGACGTCCAAATTAAAGTTTTAATTGATGTAACTGCAACAGATGAAGAAATTAGTGAATTAGGTCAATCGATCGAATCCCTAAATCGAGTAGCATCAGTTGAGTTTTCATCCCGTGATCAAGAGCTTGAAGATTTAATTTCAAGTATGGGAGATGAGGGGGATGCATTTTCATTACTAGATGAAGATGAAAACCCACTTAATGATGCTTATATCGTTAAAGCATTTGAACCACAAGACACAATCGAGCTTGCAGAAGAAATTGAGACAATGAATCGAGTTGAAAAGATTAATTACGGACAAGGTGTCGTTGAGAACATTTTCAAATTTAACAATTACGCAAGAAATATTGGCTTAATTTTAATCGTAGCTTTACTATTTACAGCGATATTTTTAATCTCTAATACAGTTAAAATTACGATTATTGCTAGACGTAGAGAGATTGAGATTATGAAACTAGTCGGTGCTACGAATTGGTTTATTCGCTGGCCATTCTTTATTGAAGGATTATTACTAGGTGTCTTAGGAAGTATTATTCCGATTACATTACTCTTTACTGGTTATTACTTCTTAGATAAAAATGCTGACGTTGTGAATCAATTTGAATTTATTACGATACTGCCATTTAACCCGTTTGTCTGGCAACTATCAGGAATTGTGCTCTTAATTGGTGCAGTCATCGGTGTTTGGGGTAGTGTCATGAGTGTTCGTAAGTTTCTTAAAGTATAAGTTTATAGAGGCTGGGACAAAACCCAGTAAAATAACAACGGTGTTCAGTATAAGACTGTACACCGTTGTTTTATGAAAAATATTGACCTCCACTTCAGACATTTGCTTTCCGCGGGAACGGCCTCAGCTTCTG
>FZPS01000027.1_pt573 | contig 10900 bp, 9 predicted proteins | sample 1817821 | NCBI WGS metagenome assembly FZPS01 (sample SAMEA104158645, study PRJEB21678) | metagenome | place: Germany | collected 2015-04-21 | reverse complement strand
AAATTGTCCAAATGGATTATTCCGTACTAAAGCCTGATGATGTTGAAAAATTGGTTTTTTCGATTTTAAGCGAAGAACAGAAAAAAAAGCTTGATAATGATTGGGAGCTGGATTTTTCATATTCAATTCATGGGGTTGCAAGGTTCAGGGGCAATATAATGAAACAGCGGGGAACTCTGGCCGCCGCGTTCCGTGCGGTACCTTTTATCATACCGCAGTTTGACAAGCTTGGGCTTCCAAAAGAAATAAAAAAACTGTGCGATCTTTCAAGAGGTCTTGTTCTGGTTACCGGGCCTACCGGCAGCGGAAAATCAACAACGCTTGCCGCATTAATTGACTTAATTAATAAACAATATGCAATGAATATTGTTACTGTGGAAGACCCGATTGAGTTTCTTCACAGGCATCAAAAATCCACAATACGCCAGAGGGAGATAGGGGTGGATACACATTCCTTCAATGCCGCGCTAAGGCATGTGTTAAGGCATGATCCCGATGTTATTCTGATAGGGGAGATGCGTGATCTTGAAAGTGTTTCAATAGCGCTGACCGCCGCGGAAACAGGTCATCTTGTGTTTTCAACACTGCATACGCAAACCGCGCCGCTGACTATATCAAGAATAGTGGACATTTTCAGCAGTGATCGCAGAAACCAGGTAAGGCATCAGCTCTCAGGCTCATTGAAAGCAATAATATCCCAGCAGCTTGTGCCGTCAATTGACGGGAAGGGACTTATTGCCGCAGTTGAGTATATGGTTGATACCCCGGCAATAAGAAGCCTTATACGGGAAGGCAAGGATCATCAATTATACAGCGCTATACAAACAGGCCACTCTCTCGGCATGCAAACAATGGACTTTGCATTGGCAAAACTGTGCCTTGACGGGAAAATATCAAAGAGCACGGCTTTGGAATACTGCATTGATCGGATTGAAGTGGAAAGGATGCTAAGAATCGGTTTTTGATTGTAAAAGAGGATGGATTTAAAATGGCTGTTTACGATTATGAATGTATAAATAAACAAGGCGAATTGATACGCGGACAGATAAACGGCGAAAATATTTCTTCTTCACTGGAGAGACTAAAAAGCATGGGTTTTTCGGTTGTTGACCTTAAAGAACGTAAAACACAGGTTAAGTCCTCTTTATTTATCAGTAAAAAGAAAGTAACCCTGGGGGAACTTTCTTTGTTCAGCAGGCAGCTGTCTTCAATGATCTCTGCAGGAATACCGATAACAAGAGCTTTGTTTACGTTAAGCAGCCAGGCCGATAATCCGTCAATGAGGGAAGCGCTTGAAAATATCGCCGCAAACGTGGAAGGCGGTATGAACCTTACCGATGCATTCGGAGCATACCCGGAAATCTTCTCCGGCCTTTATGTTTCAATGATACACTCCGGAGAGCTTGGCGGCATAATGGAAACAACCCTTGAACGCCTTTCGGAACAGCTTCAGAAAGAAAAACAGTTAAGGGATAATATAAAATCCGCAACTTTTTATCCGCGGATGCTTTTAGGTTTTGCCTTAATTGTTTTTATAGCCATGCTTTTATTCCTTGTTCCTGTATTTGAAAAGTTTATTCCTGCGGGTAACGATGTTCCGGGAATAACCAGGTTTATTTTTAGTCTGTCGGCTTCAGTTAAGGAAAAATGGTATATATGGATATTGATATTGTCGGCAATAACGGCGGCGGTTTTAATTTTTATAAAAAGCGATTTTGGAAAAAGGGTATGGGAAAGGTTAAAATTTAAAATGCCGGTATTCGGAAGCCTGATACAGAAAACGGTTGTCGCCCGCTTTTCAAGAACTCTTTCAACCCTGCTGGAAGGTGGAATTCCTGTTGTACAGGCTATGCAAAGCGCAGGGCCCACATCAGGAAGCATGCTTGTTGCCGATGCGGTATTGGAAGCCACAAGGAGAATAGAAGAGGGTAAGAGCATAGCCGCACCGCTTGAAGAGAGCGGGGTTTTTCCGCCAATGGTTACGCATATGATTTCCGTTGGTGAAAAAACCGGAGGACTGCCTTCGCTTTTGGACAAAATTGCCCAATTCTACGAAGACGAGGTGGCAATTTTAACAAAAGGCCTGTCTTCAATAATAGAACCGCTTATGCTTATAATAATTGGAATATTGGTAGGCGGTATGCTTATTTCATTATACCTGCCGATTTTTTCTTCCGTGGCTTCTACGGGTTATTAGCGATTATAATGTCAGGTATTTATCAGGTGAGGTGCTGAATGGATATATTTAAAAAATCGGTTGTTGGTATAGAGGTTGACTCTGCCGAAATAAGAGCGGTACATATTGAAGGAAAAGCCGATAGACCAAATGCTCTTGCTTTTGCAAAAATGCCTTTGAATAAAGGTATTGTTCAGGATGGGAAGGTTTTGGATACATACGGCCTTGGCGCCGCATTATCCGCGCTCTGGGCAAACGAGAACATAAAATCAAGGGATGTTATCCTTGGTGTAAACAATCACGATGTGATTGTACGCTTCGCCGACTACCCGAAAGTACCTGAAGATAAACTGGACGGCATGATCCGGTTCCAGTCACAGGAGTACATTCCAATACCGCTTGACGAGGTTGAGCTTGACTATGCGGTAATAGGCGAAACCGTTAATGATGAGGGGACGTTTTTAAAGGTTCTTTTAGTAGCCGGTAAAAAAAAGATGCTTTTTGATTTTATTGCTTCACTTCAGGCAGCGCGCCTTAATATTCTTGATATCGGAGTATCAATGCTGTCTGTTTCACGTATTGTGCCGGAGCAAATAAGAAATTTGCCTGTTGCTGTGGTAAACCTGACGAATGATTTTGTAAATATTGTAATAATGAACAAAAACGAGCCGGGAATGGCAAGAACATTTAATTACCCATCCGATATGGCACCCTATGTAAAAGAAATAACTGCTCGCAATAATTTCTCCGGACGTCTTGAAAATGAGGTCGCGGACGGAATTTGTGATGTTCTGGCCGGAGAAATCCGTTCCTCGGTTATATATTATCATAATCAAAATCCGGATGCCGTTTTTAATAATATCATACTTACAGGAAGCCTTGCGAAAGTAAAATGCATTTCTGATAAACTGATGAATTTGACCGAAACCAATGTCAAAGCCGTATCTCCTTCCGAACTGGGCATAAACCTTAGCCGGCTGGATAAAGGCTCGTCATTTACTTCGGATTTTGCTATCTGTACAAGCCTTGCAATTCGCGGACTGGAGGTGTAGCACTTTGAAGTATATCAGCCTTTTGCCGAACGAATATAAAACACGCAAAAAGTCAACAAGGAAGCTTGGAATATCAACTGTTGCTATGGGGATTGCGGCCGGCGTTGCAATTTTTATATTTGTTATTGTAAGCGTATTAACCATTATGCCCGAAGCGGAATTAAAAGCTCTTAAAGCGGAAAGCGAGCTCCTTCGGTCGGATATTAACGCTTTGCTTCCAATAAAAGAGCTTTCCGATGATGTTAATAAGCTGGATAAATTGGTTGAAAAAGCAGTAAACGGACAGCCTGACTGGCTTGAAGTGTTTGATTTTATAGTAACCGATATACCCGGAAACATCAGGATTACCGGATTAAGCGCGAACTATTCTGAGGGTACCGCTTTATTAAACATCCAGGGTACGGCAGCAGATCACGATGAAGTTGCCGGCTGGATGGAAAACTTAAATAGCTCCGGGATATGTTCCGATATTAAATTAAACTATTCCAGATCCGAGACAGCTTCCGATGACAATGGGATAAGATTTGAGCTTGACGTAAGCATTACAAGAGAAGAGCCTTTCAAATTATTCAGGGAGGTGCCGGATGAGCAGGAATAACAGCATACAGGTTGTTTTAATTGTATTATTTACCATATTATTTGTATTGTCCGGTTATTTGGCAATAAACGAGGCTATCCATATCGGCGCTCTTCGTGCTGAAATCAGGACTGTGCAGCAGGAAATTTTACAACAGAAGACACTGCTTGCTCAATTAAGAAAACTGAAAAATAACGAAGGGTTTCTTAGAGAGCAATATAATGAAATAAGTATGCTGATTCCCGGACAGCCTTTCGAAGAACGGTTGATAAAGAAACTGCACCAAAGCGCCAATAACAGCGGAATACCGATGATAATGATTAAATTTGGAAAGCGTTCGGAGGAAAAAGAGCTTATTTGGATGCCTCTTGAAATTTCATATGTCGGTTCCTATGCGGAATTTATGGATCTGCTGTCGGAAATAATGTACGGCAATAGGCTTATACGCATTGATGAACTGGAATTATACGTTAATGAAGGACTGCTTGAAATTGACATCCTCGCAAATGCATTTTATTCTAATTAACGGCTTAATAACAGCGACAGTCAATTCGCTTCGCTCAGTAAAGACGGGTGGGAACTCTACCTGACCCGGAAAAACAATTAATTCAGTCTTCATTCATCGCCGGCTTATAGTTCTCAGCGTATTTTGAAGACATTAACAAGTGAAAATTAAGAATTTATAAGAGGGTGTATTTTTTGTTAAAGGGGAAAAGCGGTTTTTTGGGGAACCAGTTAATAAAGCTTGGTAAAATAACTTCCGAACAGCTTGAACAGGCATTGGAACATCAGAAGCTTATGAATGAGAAGGGGAAGAAGGGTAAGCTTGGGCAAATCCTTGTTGATATGGGTTTCTGTACTCAGGAGGATGTCGCCGATGCTATGGCAAAGAAATCAGGCTCCGTTTATTATTCTTTGAATTCATATTTAGTTGATATAAACGCAATGAATTTAATTCCGCCGGAGACTGCGATAAAATACCAGGCTATGGCAATAGGATTTGAAGGTGACAGGCTGCTTGTTGCTTTAATGAACCCGAACGATATAATAGCAATTGATGATTTAAGAATTTTAACCGGCTATGAAATACAGCCGGTGGTTGTTCCAGACAGGGAGCTTATAGCGGCCATTAAAAAATATACAAAGGAAAGCTCGGATATTGAACAGGAAGATGATAACGGAGAAGAAATAGATATTACCGAAGAAAAGCCTGAAGATGACAAGCCTGCGGTTTTAGTGACTAACCAGATACTTAATATGGCAGTTAATTCCGAAGCCAGCGATGTTCATATAGAGCCGCAGGAAAAGCATACCAGGGTACGATTTAGAATCGACGGCGTTTTGCATGAAATAATGCAGCAGCCGGCCAGAATTCATGCTTCGCTTGTATCACGCATAAAGGTGCTTGCAAACATGGATATTGCCGAGCGGCGAATACCTCAGGACGGCCGGATTACGCTTCGTATTGAAGGAAAAACCATTGATGTTCGTGTTGCTTCGCTGCCGTCGGCATACGGTGAAAAACTGACCTTGCGCCTTTTAAACCGGAGCAGCCGCCTTATTACATTAAGCGAGCTTGGTTTTCCCGAATCCCAGCTTAAAGGATACGAGCAGGCAATTAAAAGACCTTACGGATTCATATTAATAACCGGACCTACAGGCAGCGGAAAAAGCACCACACTGTATGCTTCGCTTGCCCGGCTTAATTCACCGGAAAAGAATATTATTACCCTTGAAGACCCCATTGAGCGAAGGATGGATGGAATTAACCAGATTCAGATTAACACAAAAGCCGGTATGACTTTTGCTTCGGGATTAAGAGCAATTTTAAGAAATGATCCGGATATTATTATGGTTGGTGAAATACGTGACTATGAAACAGCGAAAATTGCGGTCGAATCCGCACTGACAGGGCACCTCGTATTATCAACTCTTCATACGAACGATGCGGCGGGAGCAATATCAAGGCTTGGAGATATGGGAATTGAGAGGTATTTAACCTCATCGGCGCTCGTTGGGGTTGTCGCCCAGAGGTTAATGCGGGTGCTTTGCCCCACATGTAAAAAAGTACATAAAATTTCACGGGATGAACTGCTGGCGGCTGTTCCTGATTTCCCCACCGAACCGGAAGATAAGGAAGTTGAGCTTTATCATGCACGCGGCTGTATTTCCTGCAATAATACCGGTTACAGAGGTAGAATCGGATTATATGAATTTCTTTCGGTTAATGAAAAAATGCAGCGTCTGATTATTGCAGGGGCTTCCACTAACGAAATAGGCCAGTATGCAACCGAAAACGGCATGATAACAATGCGCCGGGACGGGATAAGAAAAGTAAAACAGGGTATAAGCTCGCTTGAAGAGCTGCTGCGGGTAACACTTTAAAGAAAAGCCCATTTTAACTGATAATAAGCTTAGTGCAAAAACATCACATTTATCAATGTCTTCTGGAGATGTCGACCTCAATAATTCGGCGATGAATGAAGACGGAATTAATTATCTTCATTGGGAATTCAGTATCAATCTGACTCCCTGAGCGAAACGAATTGACACAATATGAGGGGAGGGCTAATGGTGAAATACGGCAAATGCAAAAAAAACAACGGTTTTTCTATTGTTGAAATGATGATCGCGCTTTCAATTATCATTATTGTCGCAGCTTCACTGGTGCCCCTTATGGTATTTGTGACTACAAGCGGACACAGCAACCAGGCAAAAATAACTGCCGGAAACCTTTCATTGAGTGTAATGGAAAAAATACGTGCAATGGATTACGCCGACATAGGAACTGTAAATGGCAATCCGTCCGGAACCATACCACAATTACAGGAAAACATAGAACTGAACGGAGCGGAATTTGATGTTGAAACTTTAATAAGCTGGGGTTCCGCAAAAGAAAACAATGAAATTATTAACCCCGTTGCATATAAAAATGTTCGCGTTATTGTAAAGGGAATTAATCCGTTTACAAATAAAAAGGAAAACCTTGCCGAGCTGCATTCTATTGTCACCCGTGACGGGGAAGAACCAATAATTGCGAACGGCCATATACGCGCATGGATACTCGATTCCTGTGCTCAGCCAATCGGTGAGCCTTCCGTTCATGTTGAAATTACTTCTCCTGTAAGTCAATCCATGTTAACCGATTACAACGGCACAGCTCTTTTCGGAATCCTTGATGAGGGTTCATACAATGTGCGGGCAAAGGTGGAAGAGGAATTAATGCCATCCCCGAAAGAAACCGTAACCGACGGATGGATAAAAAGAAACAATGTTGAAGTTGAGGATTATAAGATTACCGATGTAAATTTTCATATGGAGAAAAAAACCAATGCGTGTCATCTGATAATTAAGTTCATTGATAAAAATACAAATTCTGTTATAACCGGGAGCGGAAAAGCCTCCTTGAAGCTTTTTCTTGAAAGTGCAACCTATACCGTATACAATAAAAAACAGTTCACAGCCGATGATTTTGAACAGGAATTTCTGCCGGCGGATTTTTCCGGCGCATTGTGGCCTGATGGTACATATAACATTCAGATAACGGACGTTTCAGGATATGAAGACTATGACCTTTCAATAAACAGGGACGCTTTCCTGTCGGATAAAAATGAGCTATGGAACGGGGAATTCGAAGAAACAGGAACGACACTTATTGTAACAATCCCGATGAAACCTTCTTATTTCTATGAAGAGCAAACAAAAGAAGATTTTGAAGACAATACCGGAATGGAAGACCTGATCGCAACGGATCAGGGACGAATGGTATACGGTGAACGGCTGAGCTTGCCGATTCCTCTGGCTGAGCACGAATCAGACAAGTACTTATATATTGAATGGGATGCCGAAGTACCGGAAGGAACGGCTTTTGAGATATGGACCGTTGTCACCGACGGAAAGAACCAAATCCCGACAGAAGGGTATAAAAAGGCCGGCAACGGCGATATTGTCCCCGATATCGGTTATCTTGAGAATTTTGAAAACAAATACCTCTGGATTAAAGAAATATTTACTACGGATGATCAATCACTGTCTCCTGTATTAAACTGGCTTCGCATTACAGAGAAAGGGCCGGTGGACTAATGAAGGAGAGACTTATATATAATAACAAAAAAGGGTTTACGCTGGTAGAATTAATAATAGTCCTTGCACTTATTGCCATTGTACTCGCAGGCATTTATACTTTTTACTTTTTTATTCAGTCAAGTTATAACAAAAATGATGCACGTTCTTATACCAATCATCAAATCAACATGGTTTTTACGCAATTGGACAGGGATATCCGTTCGGCATCAAAGCCGAACAAAGACACACATGCCGTCAGGATTGTCTCTTCAAAGGAGCTTGATATATACATATACGATGCTAAAGAAGAAAATTACATTAGAGTTTCATATCAATTCATCCCAAACAGCAGTATACTGCAGCGGGGATGGATAGCATGTGAAACCGGCATTCCGCCGTCAACCGCAAATCCGCCTTATGGTACAATTGACAATTGGGAAACCATAATGGACGGTGCGGTAGAAAACACTACAATAAAAGATGGCGGGAATGAAAAGGAGGTAACATTCGGTTTTGAAGATATAACCGGCTCGTCAGCAAACGACCGCAGGGAGATTAAAATTACCCTGATCGGTAACGACATGAATAAGCCGCTAAATAAGCCGATTGTGGCTGTGAAAATCCTGACATCACGCTCAAGGGGTTTTCCGAAATAAGGGTATGGTTAACCTGAACGAAAGGAGGGAGTAAAATGGTTAAGCTAACGGATCAAAAGGGAATTGCATTGCCGATCGTACTTGTTCTTATTGCAATAATGCTTCTTTTGGGTATTACCGTAGTGTCGGTAATAAATTATGATTCGAAAACCATTTACAGCCTTAATTCCTCGGAACAAGCGCTGCATATTGCCGAGGCGGGTTATAACAAATACCTGTGGTTATTAAACAATGATACTTACTTTTATAAATTTGGTGAAAATGAAGATGAAGGTTTTAGAATTGAATCCACTTATGTGGCTTCTGAAAATCAGGAATGGGCCGGATATACAAAGGCATATGAAAAAACAGCATATTCAAGCGGTAATAAGCTTATCGGATATTTCAAAGTTGAAGTAACGCCTCCGACAATTAGCAATCCGGTGGTCGGAGTAAAATCTACAGGCTGGACGGCGGACAGTTCGGCTTATAGAACCATTTATGTTGAAATCCACAAACGTATGTTTACAAACTATGTAATTTTTGAAAACGGGGAAGGAAAAGGGGTGTATTTTTCCTCTGATTCAAGAATAAAGGGTCCATACTTTTCAAATGGTGATTTACTTGCTTACTCCGGAGCCAAATTTTTTGATTTTGTCGGTTATGTAAAAAACAAGGATGTTAAAGGAGTTGATTTTGCAAAAGAACCGGTAAAAATGAGCCGCCTTCAGATGCCTGCGACAAACTCCGAATTAACGGTATGGGGTTCTCCGGCTAACGGCGGATACACATATACCGGAAGAACATATATTTTACTGGATAACAAAACCCTGAAAATAAGACAAAGCGACGGAACATTGTCGGATAATGTATCACATCCTGAAAGCGGTGTAATATACATAAAGAGCGACAGAAACGGAAACGATCGGGGTGATTTATATATTTCTGGAGTTCTTGACGGAAGGCTGACCATTATTGCGGAAGGGGATATTTATATTTGTGCGAAGGATCCGACCGACAATACAATAAGAAACAATCAAAAAGAATATAACGAGGCTTATAATTACCAGGGTATTACTTACGCATCAGGTGATGAAAGCATACCGACATATGAAAATAAAAACCCGGCAAATATATCCGATGATATGCTTGGCCTTGTTACCGACAACGATATAATAATACATAACTGGACTGGCTCCGTTTTTACTGCTGTTGAAAATTTGAAGATACAGGCCGCTTTGTACTGCCGTACTGTTAGAATGCAGGATTTGAATTACTTTGAACGTAAATACAAAAATTTAAAGCAAATAAAGTATATTGGTTCAAGGATTGTAAGGTATCCCAGCGCTACAGGGTTTACAAACGGTTCCGGTTATAGTTCCGATAATCAGTTCGATTACCGGATGTCCTATGACGCGCCGCCGCATTTCACCGAACCTGTAAACTCGGGCTGGGAGGTAAAAAGCTGGAGAGAGGTTTCAAGCCAGGAGCCGCTACCATAGAAACATGTATCAGTTTTATCCAAATTAACCATATTTCATTAATGTTAAAGTCATTTTTCTTTTATTACAGCTCTTTCTCAAATCATTAACATTTTTGGGTTAGAACCCTCAAAATAATAAGCTTCTGTTCGTACATTTTATTAGAAGGCAAATTTTATCAGGTTTCGGTATTTCTGAAGGGAGTGATGCAAAGGTTATAGAGCTGTAAATTTTTTGCAACATAAATTTAACAGAATACCCAAATACTTTATATTTCAATACATAGAATAAAGGTAATGATGATGTTTCTGTCTCCAGGGTTTTAACTATACCAAAAGGAGAAAAAGCCTTAAGCTACAGTATAATGATTCCTAAAAGCACAAATAAGGACGCACGCTTCAGTGTTTCATACACTGTTGAGAAAGGATATGCCCCGTTTGGCCTTTAGCTACTTTAACTTCCCCGGATACTATAAAAATAAGGAAACCTCTTAACAAAGTCGGCAGCGGCTATAAACTATATTACAAATATAAAGACGGGACATATGAAGAAACAGGTTATTACTACAAAAACGGAACAAGCAGGAATGAGGGCAAGGTAACACTTGTAGACGTAGGCAATACAGTTACCGAAATAAACCTTACCACACTCCTGTTTACAAATATAAATGGGAAAGTTTACCTGCCGGACGATGATGAAGCCTCTGACGACGGTATTGAAGTTACTGTTACGGCGTATAACAACGGCTCGTTAACCAGCAGCTCCGACGATTTTTATATCAAAAAGGCAGTAACAATAGCAGAGGGAGCTTCTTCAAAATCTTACACACTGACGGTTCCGGTAAAGAGTACCGGTTATATCGTATCATATACGGCGGATAAGAAAACAGGTTATACTGCAACAGGGTATTACAG
>FZPS01000153.1_pt20 | contig 10901 bp, 10 predicted proteins | sample 1817821 | NCBI WGS metagenome assembly FZPS01 (sample SAMEA104158645, study PRJEB21678) | metagenome | place: Germany | collected 2015-04-21 | reverse complement strand
CATACCGAACACAGAAGTTAAGCCTCCTAACGCCGATGGTACTTGGGTGGAGACGCCCTGGGAGAGTAGGAAGTTGCCAGGCAATTGAGAAAGGACTAATCCATAATTGGATTAGTCCTTTTGTTATTGGTGTAAAAGATAAGAATAAGTTAGTAAATAATAATTAAAGCCTATGCACAATCTAAAGGTGCATAGGCTTTTTCCTTATCCAGCTATTATATTAACGCCTAAATAGTATAAACCGGATATTACTATTATATGAAGCAAGGTAATAATACCCATTATCTTGTTGTAAGAAGATGAAACGTTCATTTATTCTATTCCCTCCATTTATACAGTATATATATTTTAAACATGTAAGTATGTCAAATCTTTGTCGACTATATGATACGGCATATAAAAACCCCTGTCAAGGGCTAAATCATCAGGAAAACGCTACTTCAAAAAGTTTATATCTTCTAATTTGTCAGAATTTACCAGCATTTAAAACACAATATTTCCGACTTGTCATTAAACCATAAATTACCAATAATAACAAGCATAAAACACTCAAAAATGAAACTTTGGTCTTAATAAAATTTTTTTGGGCAAAATATAAGGATAGAAAATTTTTTGGAGAAAACTATGAAAAACCAAGATCTTATTAGCAAGATTATAGGAGATTTTAAGAAAAAGCAATTTATTTATGGCTTTCTGGTAATTACTCTTATAGGTATTTTGAGTTTTTTACTTATGGCAATGACCTTTTTATATTCCACAGCCCCCTTGAATCTTAAGCTATTCAAAAGTTATTTTCAAGGAAAGTGGCTGATGCTAATGAACTATATTCCTATATTTTTCATCTTTATCTTCCTTTCCCTCCTATTTAACAAGCTCTGGCTAGGTTTTTTTATCACCAGTGGCCCCTTATTTATCATGTCCATTGTAAATAGGTTCAAGATAATCTTCAGGGATGAGCCCTTTAATTTTATAGATTTAGCCCTGCTGACGGAATCCATAGACATGGCCCAGAAGTATCCTGTATCCCTAGATAGGTATATGATACTAATTATCATCATAATTGTACTTATAACACTTATGTTAAGGAGATTTATCCCTTATATAATCAAGTCCCAAAAAATTAGACTGATCTACTTAAGTGCTTTGGTCCTTCTATCAATTATCATATTTAGGTCCTTCTACTTCAATCCTAAAATATATGAGAGGATAGGAGATAAGGAACTCATCAACATCTGGTCCCATTCCCAGCAATTTCAATCCAAGGGCTTAGTATATCCCTTTATCTATAGCGTTCAGGATTTGAAAGATGAAGTACCAGTAGGCTACCAGGAGGAAGTAGCCAGGGCTATAATAGAAAATAGGCCCTACTATGATATACCTGAAAATAAGAAGGTTAATATAATAGCCATCATGCTGGAGGCCTATAATGACTTTTCTAAGTATGAGAACCTAGACTTTAATATAGATGTATATGAAAACTACCATAAAATACAGGAAGAATCTTATAGGGGGACCCTTATCACTAATGTATTTGCTGGAGGTACCATCAATACAGAGTGGTCATTTTTAACAGGCTACAACTCCCACCCCAGATATGTTAGGGATACTAACTCCTTTGTAAGATATTTCAATGAACAAGGATACAAGACCGAGGCCATGCACCCAATCTATGGTTGGTTCTACAATAGGCGAAATATAAATGAATATTTGGGGTTTCAAAACTTTGATTACTATGAAAATAAATACCAATATATCCAAGAAGAATTTTTAATGGATAGGGATTTCTTTGACTATATAATAAAGGGCTTTGAAGGAAGTAAGGAGGATGGTAAACCCTACTTTAATTTTTCAGTAACCTACCAAAACCATGGCCCCTACTCAAGGGAGAGGCTTACTGAAAAGGAGTATCTTAAAAGAGAAGCCCATTATCATGAAGAGACCTACAATATAATAAATAACTACTTAGATGGACTATATAAAACAGATCAGGCCTTAAAAAAGCTTGTAGACTATTTTAAGGAGCAAGAACCCACCCTAATCATCCTATTTGGTGACCACAACCCCTGGTTAGGTGAAGATGCCTTAGGATATGAGATGTTAGATATAAATCTGGATACTTCAACCCTAGAGGGCTTTCTAAACTACTATGAAACACCCTATATAATATGGGCTAATCCTAGGGCCAAGGAACTCTTAAAGAGGGATTTTAATGAAGAAGGACCTAACATAAGTCCTAACTTTCTCATGGCAGAGCTCTTTGGATATCTAGGCTGGAAGGGAAATGAGTACATGAACTATTTAGCCTATGTAAAGGAAAACTTTGATGTAAATCATAAGATCTACTTCAAGGAGGATGGCAAGTTTACCAGGCACTTATCAGAAGAAAGGCTTGAAATCTGGAAGGAGTTCACCTATGTGCAATACTATTTCAGTAGGAATCCCATCAGGATAAATTTAAACCATAAATAGGATCAAAAAATAACACCCATAGGTGTTATTTTTGGCTTATCTTTTCCTTTAAAGTTTCTATAAAAGTATCCATTTGCTGATCATTTGAAAAGGCATATCTTGGAATCAGCAGGCTGTTATTCCCATCAAAAGTAATTACTAGGAAATAATCATCATAAACCTTTAAATCGGTTATCTGGGAATAACTGACTTCAGCAAAATGAGACCCACCAGATACTGTTAATGTATCATCTCTTAACTTAATAGTGCTTCTTTCATTTTGATTTAAACTCTCTATGTATTTTCTTTTGATAACCTTAGGCAAGAAAGTAATATAGATTCCTGGTAAAGATATTAGGAGACAAAATGAAAATAGGATATATTTTTTTAAATATAGGGCTACAAAGGATGCACCTATAAGAGCTAAACTCATAAACAAGAATAACCTTCTTTTCATGGTCATGGCCTTACCATCAAAATTAATGGATAGATACTTCTCTTTAAACTCATCATTGATCGTATAGCTTACCTGCATTATCATCACTCCTTATTTTGTCAAAGTAATATTAACATAGATTCAAAGATATTACCATAGAAAATTAAAATAATGAAAACTCATAAATAATCTTTCGGATATTCGGCACTAGATTTTTCATAAGTGAAAAATTATCGTTCTTGAAAATTACTATGCCAGCATTTGCTAGCTATGTAACTAGTATAATATGATAAATTAAAACAAAATAAATTTCAATATGATATAATAGAATAACCGCCCAAGGCCTTACTTCCTAGATAAGGTGTATATTTATATATTTATATCCGCCAAACAAGAAAATTGGCATAGAACTTGCAATATATTAAAGGTGGATAATATGAAAAAATCTAGGAGGTATATATCAATGCAAAAAGAATATGATTCAACTCTTTTTAGTGATTTACTACAAGTCTTAAAAAACGAAGTGACACCAGCATTAGGGTGTACAGAACCAGTGGCCGTAGGACTGGCTGTCGCAGAAGCATATAGAGTAATAGGTGGTAACGTTAAGGAAGTTAAGGTAAAAACTAGTCCAAACATCTACAAAAACGGTATGGGAGTAGGAATACCAGGAACATCAGAAAAAGGTCTTGTCTTTGCATCTGCCTTAGCAATTACATGTGGAGATTCAACTTTAGGTCTAGAAGTTTTCAGCAAGGTTGATGATCAAAGTGCAGCTGACGCAGCTGAACTAGTTAAAGAAGGTATTATTTCAGTTGATGTTGAGTTAGAAGAAGGTAACTTCTACATAAGAGCTGAAGTAATAACTGACAAGGGAACAGGGCTTTGTGTAATCAGGGACAAACATACCAACATTGTACTTGTTAAAGCAAATGACGAAGTTATCCTTGAGAAGGAAGAAACAGCTAAACTTAAGTCAGGTAGCTCCTATGGTAAACTTAACGAATATACACTACAAGATATTAGACACTTTGTAGAAAATGTTGACTTTGAAGACATTAAGTTCATGCTTGATGGTGTAAAGATGAACATGGAAATAGCTCAAGTAGGTCTTAAGGAAAAATCCGGTTCAGGCCTAGGTGCTGCCCTTCAAAACTTATTAAAAGACAACCTATTACATGATGATGAAATCACAAATGCAAGGATCCTAACATCAGCAGCCTGTGACGCAAGAATGTCAGGTATCAATATGCCAGTTATGAGTAGTGCTGGAAGTGGTAACCACGGAATCACTGCTATCATTCCTCCAACAGTTGTTTGTGAAAGTGTTGGATGTGACGAAGATAAATTAGCAAGAACACTTGCCTTTAGCCATTTAACAACATCATATATAAAAGTTTACACAGGTAGACTATCAGCAGTTTGTGGCTGTGCTATAGCTGCAGGAATTGGAGCTTCAGCATCAATAGCTTGGGTCTTAGGTGGAACTAATGAGCAAATTGGTGGAGCAATCAACAACATGGTAGCATCCCTAGCTGGAATGGTTTGTGATGGTGCTAAGGGTGGATGTGCATTTAAATTATCAACAGCATCCTCAGAGGCAATTATCCAAGCTAAACTAGCCCTAGCTGGTGTGGTAGTATCTGAGTTCGATGGTATAGTAGGTAAGGAAGCAGAAGCAACCATTAGAAACCTTGGTAGGTTCTGTAACGATGGTATGAGCGCTGCAGACAGCAACATCATCGACATAATGGTAAATCATTAATTTATGTTTTTACTAGATAGCTATTACTGGTAGTTCTAACTACTTGAAAAGACACTGGGGGAAGATTGCGATGACAAAAGAAGATAACCAAATACTTGGAATATTACTAGTACTCTTATCAGCCTTAAGTTTCGCCTTAAGCTCGGCTTTTGGGAAACTAGTTACAAATGCAAACTTTTCCGGTGCAATCAACTCATTTAGTAGGTTCCTACTGGGTACCATTATAATGTTTGTTTATATTATAAGTACCAAGAAATCATTTAAGGTAAATAGGGTCCTTCACATAGCTAACAGGAGTATTTTCAATGGGATATCGATCCTCTTAATATCCCTAGCAGTTCAGGATACGACAGTAACCAATGCAAATATGTTGCAGATGACCTATCCAGTATTTGTGTTGGTTCTGGCACCTATATTATTTAAGGACAAGATCAAGAAGAGCAGCTATTTTTATCTTGCTATAATCTTGTTAGGATGCTACTTGGTGGCATGGCCAAACTTTGAAACCATAAACAAGGGAGATGTTCTCTCCCTAATCTCAGCTGTAACAGCTGCCATCAGTATCCTTTCCCTTAAGGAAGCCAGAAAATATGATGAAGGACATACCATAGTATTCTATGTAATGCTATTAGCTACATTCGTTAATCTACCCTTTGTGCTGAAGGATTTTGTCCTGCCAGGCGGTATATTATTGTTTTATGTATTCCTATCTGCCCTAACAGGCTTTTTAGGACAGGTATTTATCACCATGGGATATAAGTACGTAGACAATGCCACTGGCTCCATGGTTTCAGCAAGTAGAATCTTAATTAGTGCAATAATTGGGATCATTATGTTCAGTGACCCCATAAACCTAAGGATTGTAATAGGGGGTATTCTAATAACCGTATCCCTAGTAGCTGTAAGTGGCTACTTCGACAGGTTCAAGGATAAGAAGGATGTAGCATAATACATAATGTGTACCTACATTATGAATTTTAATAGGAGTTGATAGTATGAAGTATAACTTTGATGAGGTAATCGACAGGAGAAACACCGATTCAATAAAATGGAATCAATTAGAAGAGACATATGGTGTAGAAGGCTTATTACCCATGTGGATTGCAGACATGGATTTCAAGTCTTCAAAGGAGATTATCCAAGCAATCAAAGACAGGGCTGATCATGGTGTATTTGGTTATATCTATAAATCTGACTCATTCTATGATGCAATCATAAACTGGGTCAAGAGAAGACATGGTTGGGAAATCAAGAAAGAATGGATTTTATTTGTCCCAGGAGTTGTAAGTGGTTTAAATATTGGTGTAAGAGAATTAATTGGAGAAAATGAAAAGGTCCTAGTTCAACCCCCTGTTTATCCGCCTTTTTTTAGGGTATTAGAAAACAACAATAGGGTGGTAAACAGCAATCCACTAATTCATGATGGAGAAAAATTTGTAATGGACTTTGACAGTCTAGAAGAACAGGTGGGAGATACCAAGCTAATGATGCTTTGCAACCCTCAAAACCCTGTTGGTAGAGTCTGGACAAGGGAAGAGTTAGAGCGCCTAGGTGACATCTGTATTAAGAATGACGTTATAATTATTTCAGATGAGATCCACAGTGATTTTACCCTTAAAGGTGTAAAACACACTCCTATGGCAGCAATCTCTAAAGAATTAGAGGATAGGACCATAACTCTGATGGCACCAAGTAAGACCTTTAACATCGCTGGCCTAGTGACATCCGTAGCCATTATTCCAAATGAGGAAATAAGGAATGTCTACAAGAAGGCAATTGAGGCAATGGAAATTGACAACATGAATATCTTTGGCGCCCTAGCCCTAGAAGTAGCCTACAACCAAGGCGAAGAATGGCTAGACCAGGTACTGGAATATATAGAGGATAATATTGATTATGCTATAGACTATATTAGAAACAATATTCCGGGTGTTAAGGTGGACAGGCCTGAAGGAACCTATTTATTGTGGCTAGATTGTAGGGGCCTAAACAAATCAGCTGATGAGATAAATGATGCCTTTATTAAGAAGGGCAAGGTAGTACTAAATGATGGAAGGCCTTATGGAAAAGAAGGAGATGGCTTCTTTAGACTTAATATAGGTTGTCCAAGGTCTATACTAGAAGATGGCCTAAGGAGAATAGAAAAGGCTATCAAGAGTTTACAAGAATAAATTTCATCTGTGAAAATTTTTCAAATCTGAAAACCCCGATAGGCGTTTTAGCAACTGCATAAAAATATATTTGCTTAAAATGAGTCATTTAAGTATGATGTTTAGAAAACCTTTTCAAATTTTTAAGCAAGATGTACTATTGGCATGTTTGTTGCATTACAATATTAATGATAGATTTTGACTTAGACCTTAAAGGGGGGATGAAACTTAGACAGAAAAGAGTCGCAAATATGTGCCCAATAATAATAAATACTAATTAGAAGGAGATGAAAAAATGTTTAACAGAAAAAGTTTATTAGTAATCGCTTTAGTATTAGTTTTATCACTGACATTGGTAGCGTGCTCATCAGACAAGGGTTCAGACAATGGTGACACTCCACCAGCAGGAAACGACACACCAGACAATGGTGGCAAGACGTCAGACTTAAGACCTGAAGGTGTACCAGAAGACTTCCCTAACAAGGAAATCGAATACCTTTACGGATTTAGTGCAGGTTCAGTACAAGATGCTTATATAAGAATCCTATTTGACAAGATTCAAGAAATGGAAGGCTGGAAACATGGTTTCGTAGTTACTTATAGAGAAGGCGCTAGTGGTAAGATCCAATGGAACGAACTAGCAAATGCTGAGCCAGATGGATATACTATAGGATTTGCTCCAAGTGCTATGTTAATTCCTGGTATTGCAGAATCTGATGAAGTTGACTTCGGATACGATGAGTATGACTATCTATTTAACATGATGAGTGACCCAGGTGCTATAGGTGTTGCTATTGATTCAGAATATGAAACATTAGAAGACTTAGTTGAAGCTGCAAGAGCTAACCCTGGTAAGATCACAGTTGGAGTTACTTCAACTATAGGCCAAGAAGGTCTAACTATGAAACTACTTGAAAGAGCAGCAGACGTTGAATTTAACGTAGTAGCATTCAACGGTGGAGCAGACGTATTAGCAGGTGTTGTTGGTGGACACGTTGATGCTTTCTGCTTAAACATAACTGATACAACTACTTTCCTAGAAAACAACCAAATCAAGGTATTAGCTACTGGTAACACAGAGCGTTCAGAGTTCTTACCAGACGTACCAACTTATCAAGAAGCTGGTTATGACGTAGTTCAAGTTAACATGAGAGCCGTTGCTGCACCAAAAGGCCTACCAGAGCCAATAAAAGAATACCTAGAAAATTGTCTATTAGCAGCAGCACAAGACCCAGAAGTTCTAGAGCAAATTGCTGATATGCAAATACCTCTAGATAACATGGGTGGAGACGACGTTAAAGAGGCATTTGGAAATATTCATTCAGGTTTAGTTGAACTTTGGGAAAACGACCCATGGCAATAATTCTTTAAGCAGTAGGATTTAGATGCGACTAAGGAGTAGAAATACTCCTTAGTCCTAATATAGAAAGGTGGTTTGTATGAAAGAAAAAGATTCAGCGAAAAAGTCGCATTATATTAACTATGGTGCAGCTGCTTTTTTAACAATATGGGCACTTATTTTTATATTTGAAGCTAGAAAAATTGCTGAGCCCAGTTCAAGATATTTCCCCTATGCTATAGGTGGTCTAACAATTGCAATATCTGTATTTCTAGTAATTAAGGCTTTATTCAATATAGGACATTTAGAGGAATTTGACTTTGCAAGAACATCCAAGGCAATGATATATGCTATAATTCTTACAACATATGTAACATGTATTTATTTTGCTGGATTCTATATAGCAACTCCTATATATTTAGTAGTAGGTATGCTTTTCTTGGGTCAAAGAAACAAAAAAACAATCCTAAGCATCGCTATAGGAACGCCATTAATCATCTATCTTTTCTTTGACTTACTTCTCAAAATGAGGATTCCCCAAGGAATATTCTTTATGTAGTTTAAATACTTGTGATTTACTAAATATTAATATAAGGAGTGTAATAGATGGAGATTTTTAGTTATGCATTACAGGTTTTTGAACCTACTAACATGCTTTGGCTTGTTATCGGCTCTGTAATCGGGGCTATATTAGGAGCTGTACCAGGCATGTCAGCAACTACTGGTATTGCTATTTTCTTACCCCTAACTTTTAATTTAGAGCCTGTAACAGGACTTATAACCTTAGTAGCAATATATGTAAACGCATCCTACGGCGGTAACATTACTGCTGTACTTATAAACACACCAGGTACAGATGACTCATTGTTTATGACTATAGATGGATATCCTATGACTGTTAGAGGAGAAGGATTGAGGGCTATAGGAGTAACCACATTTGGTGCCTTCTTTGGTGGAATTATCGGTGGGCTTTCCCTATTATTCATAGCACCACCATTGGCCCAAATAGCTGTTAAGTTTGGTCCGACAGAGTTATTCTTAACAACTCTAATGGGTATAATCATCATCATCGGTTTATCAAAAGAGGACATGTTAAAGGGTCTTGCTAGTGCCTCACTAGGATTCCTATGTTCCCTTATAGGTATGGATGGAGTTACCGGCATGAGCCGTTTCAACTTTGGCATAGCACAAATCCACGATGAGCTACCCCTACTACCAGTTGTACTGGGACTATTTGCAGTATCACAAGTTCTTAGAATGGTTACTGAAGAACAAGATACTATTGCTATTGATAGTAGTGCATTAAAAGGTAGTCCTTTTTTATCTAGAAAAGACCACCTGCACCTATTTAAAGACAACTTAATATCAGCAATAATTGGTACTGTAGTTGGTATTATACCTGCTGCTGGAACCACAGTAGCTGCTGGTATTAGTTATAACCTTGCAAGAAGTACTGACCCAGATCCAGATTCATTTGGTAAAGGAAACCCAAGGGGTCTAGCGTCAGTATCAGCTGCAAACAACGCTGTTGTTGGTGGATCCTTGGTACCACTATTAACCTTAGGTATACCTGGTAACGGTACATCAGCCCTGTTCCTAGGTGGACTATTGGTTCACGGTTTAGCACCTGGAGTTCAGCTATTTACAAGACAGGCAGATATCGCTTATGGTTTGATCTTTGGTCTACTATTTGCCAACGTCTTCATTTTGATAATAGGACTATTCGGTGCTCCACTTTATGCAAGGATTACCATAATACCAAAGAACGTACTTATCCCTGTTGTTGGATGCCTATGCGTACTAGGTGCCTACACATATAGGAACCTAGCATTCGACACCTTCCTAATCATGTTCTTTGGAGTTATCGGTTACTTCATGTCCAAGGCAAACTTTGGATTGGCGCCATTTGTACTGGCCTTTGTATTAGGTAGAACTAATGAAATCAACTTTAGGCGTGCTCTTAACCTTTATGGTTCAGACCTAATCAAAGTAATGACGAATCCTATACCACTACTATTAATATGTGTAAACATAGTATTGCTTATATACCCATTCTGGGATGATATAAAAGCAAAATTATTCAAGAAGAAAAACGCAGACCATGCTTAATTCTGCGAAAGTATTTGGATAAGTTAATAATCTTTAGTTGACTAAAGAATAAAAATAAAATACCTTTAGAACCATTTGCAAAATGGTTCTAAGGATATTATAAAGAGGTGGATTAGATGAAAAAGATGACAAAAAAAGAACGTATTTTAGCAGCAATTAACAAGGAGGAAGTTGATAGAATCCCCTTTAGTATCTGGTACCATGTACCACATGTGGACCAAGACCCAGTTGCTTTAGCAGAAGAGACTATCAGGCAAGCCCATCTATATGATGTAGACTTCATCAAGATGATGCCTTTTGGTAACTATGGTGCCCATGACTTTGGTTTAAGCTGTACCTTCTATTGTACAGAAGACCAACCAGTCCTAGAAAGAAAATTTGCTATAGACGACGTTAAAGAATGGGCAGAACTAGAAGCAGTACCTGGATACTTTGGTTCCCATGGTAAACAAGTTCAATACGCTAAAGAATTAAGAAAACAACTTAAGGGCGAAGAAATACCATATGTTCAAACAATATTCTCACCACTAACAACAGCAAAGAAATTAGCTGGAGATAGGGTTCTAGAAGATTTAAGAACACATCCAGAGTATGTTCATAAAGCTCTTCAAGCAATAACTGAAACTACAATTGACTTCGTTAAGTTAAACATAA
>FZPS01000062.1_pt1440 | contig 10901 bp, 11 predicted proteins | sample 1817821 | NCBI WGS metagenome assembly FZPS01 (sample SAMEA104158645, study PRJEB21678) | metagenome | place: Germany | collected 2015-04-21 | reverse complement strand
CCTTCAGACCCCACCGTTACCAGTGACGCCCTTGCCTACGGGTTGCCTTCCCGCTGGTTAGGCGGCGTGGGTTTCTTTCAACCCACCGGCTCAGCAGACATGCTGGGCGAACAAAAATGCGTGAGAGAATTTGCTCTCCCACGCATCATATCATAGATCCAGGCGGAGATGAATACTGCTGGATTGTATATTAGAAACACTGGTGTTTGTGCCTGGATTTATATTATGCCGCAGTGTAGCAGCGTAACTGCGTATTTAGATCACAACATTTGGTGCATCTACTTTGTTAATTTGACTGCATCCTTTGCCGCTGGCGCCAATACCTAATGTACCGGAGTGCATGTCTGTCCCTTCCCAAAATCAGGTCTGCAGCAAGCACTCCCTCCTTAACCTTTGCCACATCTACAATCGGACAGGTAACCCCGGCAGCAATAGCAATACCCAAGTAAACCGTATTGATGACATCTCTCCCAGGCAGGCTGAAAGACACATTGCTTGCTCCTAGGGTGATATTAACTCCATACTTTTCCTTGAGCTGCCTTATTGTTTCTATTGTAGTAACTCCCGCATTACTGTCTACCCCCAGTGATAGGGCTAAACCATCAAAAACTATATCTTCGAGGGGTATATCGAATTTATCACATCTGTCAACGATTGTATCAGCAATCCGCATACGCGTTGACACATCCTGGGGTATCCCTTTTTCATCCATCGGCAGTGCTATTACAGCAGCACCAAAATCTCTCACCAGCGGTAGCACCTTTTCCAGGGACTTTTCTTCCCCATTTACAGAATTGATCAGAGGCTTTCCTTCATATACTTTTAGTGCTGCTTCTAAAGCTGCTGGGTTTCCGCTGTCAATACATAAGGGGACATCCACTTCATTCATCACCAGCTTCACAATTTCTGGTAGTAATTTTACTTCATCCACCTCAGGGGTTCCCACATTGACGTCCAGCACATCTGCCCCTGCTTCTACCTGCGACTTGGCCTCAGCTAATACATAATCAAGATCACCGTTAGCCAGAGCTTTCGCCATACTTTTTTTTCCGGTTGGGTTTATGCGTTCACCAATAAACGTAGTTTTTTTATCGCCGATAATGAGCGTTTTATCTCTGATCGATATTTTGGTCTCCATCTCAAACCTCCATAAATGTCGATGCTACCGGACGTTACCATGTCCAAGCCCATAACCAATTATAAGCCATGCGCTCAAACATCTCCCAGGGGCCTTTAATCAGTTCTTCATCACCAAAGATATGGCCAAGCTCTGCTTTTTTAACTTCCCAAGGAGTAATTACCCTAGCCTTGGGCGGTTTCCAGCCAGCGGGCGGGTCAGGGTTGCACTGAATTCCGAAATCTGTATGGTCGCTGTATCTTCCATATTCCAAAGTAGCATCGATCATCGCTCTGTAGTTTTCCGGCTTTGCATCATATGGAATACAACAACCTCCATTCATAATAAAGCCACCGTCTCTGCCCACAACCTCACATAGCTTTTTTACCCTTTCCCGAATTTCATCCGGCGTACCCAAAATCAATAGAGAGTCGGGAAGCCCGCCAGCTATACACTGGCAGTCGCCGAAGTCGGCTTTTGCTTTAAAAATATCCCCGGGGCCGTCTATATCACAGAGCACCTTGCCCTTAGGGAGTTCCCGTATGTGGTGCCAATTGGGACCCCAATCCCCTTCTAAAAAGGCCCTTATTGTGTAGCCTGCATCTATTAACATCAGCATTGCTTTTTTCAATGATGGCCAGTAAAAAGTATCGAATTGTTTTGGTGACAGGAAGGGGTAACAACCTCTGTGCAGCGGCATAAAGATTGGATAACGTCTTAAGGGATCTGCTGTTGCAAGAGCCGCATTAACCATATCGGGAATAATAGCATCACAAGCCTCCAGTACCTTATCCGGTCTGCGGTGAATATCGGTCATGATCCCTTTAAGACCGCGCAGCCCATCTGCCAGCATATCAAACGGAGCCAACATTACTCCAACCATAGGCTGCGGCATTCCCAACTCATTCTGCAGATGGAGCGCCCGTTGTTTCATCGCCCCTGCCAAATACATTTGTGCCATTCCAGCCTTCAAAAAAGCAACATGGGCACGCATAGAACCCGGCTCTTTCAGTTCATTAAAGACACGGGGCAGCACTCTTTCTAACAAAAATTCCGCAGGATTGGAAATCAGCAGATCATATTCATCTGCCTTCATTCTTTCCCCTTCAATAAATTGGAACTGAACATTCGGCGGCAAATCCCTACCTGGAAGTTTATACAAATTATAACCGACAATATCATGGAGAGGACCCCAAATCCTGCCGCTGCGTAAGGCATCCACCTCTGGAAAATCCTCAACGAACTTTCTATCAGCTTCCATCCATTTAGTGTGATCATAAACAAATTGCTGCTTTGTCAAACCGCTGTATATTTCTGCAAAATAATTAGCACCAGCTGCTATTGGCACACGATCAATAGGAGCAAGTGCAATAGCTCCTTGGTAGCGCTTGAGCCTTTCTTCAAAAAGCTTCTTTTTGTCTTCCATCATATTGGCCCTCCCTTCTATTTTCTCGCATTCCAGAGAGTATGTTGATCGGCAGGCTGCCATGTTGAAAAATGGCAGCCTGCCGAAGTTTATTGACCGTAAACCTGTTTGCTAATATTTACACCGGTCACTGCATCAATTGCATAATAATCAGCGCCAACAAATTGTCTTACCTGTTCATTGCATGGCGCGCCTCCGATGATTACTGTAACCTGGTCCCTTATACCGGCATCTTTCAAAGCATCAATAACAGTCTTCATTTCTGGGTAGGTAAAGCTCAGCAGAGCGCTCATTCCCAGAACTTTTGCACCGGTTTCCTTAACCTTTTCTACAAATGCTTCTGTTGGAACATCAACACCTAGATCAACAACTTCAAAGCCTGCTCCTTTTAATAGTGTTGCCACAATATTTTTTCCGATATCATGAATATCTCCCTTGACTGTTCCCAGCACTACAATACCCCGGGACTCTGCCTTCTGTTCTGCACCTTTTAAATACGGCTCTAATTCGGCCATAACATTTTGTAATATTTCACCAGAGAAAATCAGCTCACTCAGGAAATAAACTCCTTCCTCAAAACGCTTACCAATACCTGCCATCCCTTCATTGCATTCCTGAACAATGCTCATCGCCGGCTCACCGGCATCCAATTTTTGTTTTACCAATTCCATAACCTGTTCCTCATCAAGCTCTACAAGTGCCTGTGCTAATGCAGTAAGCTCTGCCATTTTAATATCCTCCTCACTCATTTTTTTATTTTATAAGATCCAACCGAATGTCCAGTTGAAAGCCATGCGCTCAAACATTTCCCACGCGGCCTTGATCAACTCTTCATCACCCATAATCTCCCCAATCTCTTCTTTTTTGACTTCCCACGGTGTCAATACATGTCCTTTAGGCGGTTCCCAGCCCTCAGGGGGATTAGGATTAATTTGTACCTCAAACTCTGTTTTGTCCCTGTATCTGCCGTATTCCATAATCGCATCGATCATTGCCCTATAGTTTTCTGGTTTCGTATCATATGGAATATTGCAACCACCGCTGATTATATAGCCCCCGTCTTTGCCGACAGTCTCACATAAGAATTTAACTTTCTCCCGGACATGCTCCGGTGTTCCAACGGTCAGGTCCGAATCAGCTAATCCACCGGCAATACACTGGTATCCACCGAGATCCTCTTTGGCCTTCACAATATCCCCTGGGCCGTCGATATCCAGGAGCACCTTGCCCTTGGGAAGCTCTCTCCAGTGATGCCAGTTAGGCCCCCAGTTCCCTTCCAGGTAAGCTCTGACTGTATAGCCGGCGTCGATCAGCAACTGAACAACCTTTTTCAGCGACGGCCAATAGAGCTCTTCAAACTGCTTGGGAGACAAGAATGGATAGCATCCACGATGCAGCGGCATGAAGATTGGATATCGGCGCAGAGGATCAGCTGAACCAAGCACACTATTCACTAATTCAGGAACCAGTGCCTCACATGCTTCCTGAATCTTCTCAGGCCTCCGGTGCACATCAAGCATAATACCTCTCAGCCCTCTCAATCCATCCGCAAGGGCATCAAAAGGAGATAATACCAGACCCATGGTTGCCATCGGCATACCCATTTCGATTTGCAAAAACTGCCCCCTGGCTTTCAGCATATTGTTCCAATACATCTGAGCCATTCCAGCCTTTAAAAAGGCCACATAGGAACGGGCAGAGGTGCGGTCTTTTAATACATCGAAAACACGGGGGAGGTAGTATTCAAAAATAAACTCCGCCGGGTTCTTGATCAGAATGTCATATTCCTCCGGCTTCATTCTTTCCCCTTCTATAAACTGAAACTGTACATTAACAGGCAGGTCCCGACCGGGAAGTTTGTAGGTATTAAACCCTAATATGTCTTGGATCGGACCCCACACCCTGGTTGTCCTCAAAACATCGGTTTCCGGAAAATCCTCAATAAATTTCCTATCCGCCTCAATCCATTTGCTGGCATCATACATATACTCCTGGTGGTTTAACCCGCTGTATACTTCGGCAAAATAATTGGAGCCAGGAGCTATTGGGATACGGTCTGTAGGCGCTAAAGCTATTGCCGCTTGATAGCGCTTCAACCTTTCCTCATAAAGAGCTTTAACACTATCCGACATTCACAAGACACCTCCGTAAATTATTAAACTTGCGTCACCGCAAGGGGCGACCTTAGTTGAATAAGCCGAGCCCATTCCAATACGGAACAGCAACTAAAAGAGCGATTATACAGGCTACTAAATACACTAAACCATACATAGAGATCTGTTTCGGTGTCCAACCTTTATCACCGATGATTGCTTCACCGACTAAAGCAAACATGTTTTGATAACTCATAAAGAAACAGTTCCCAGCCATAACAAATAAGGTAATCCATACCAGCGGATTTATTCCGTAGGTTGTTGCTATCTGGGGAAGAATGGGTATCAGTATAGCCATTGTGGGTATTAAAACTGCGATGTCAAGGAATCTCCAAATAAACAATATGAAGATCATAGCGAACACAAAGAGCCAACTGTTTCCGGTTATAGGACTGAGCAGTGGCACCAAAACACTGGCTAACCACTCGGAAACGCCTGCACTTGCAAATATGGTCCCCAAACTCATAGCAACACCAACAAAGATCACCAGGTCCCAGCTGATACCGGTACTCAAATCCTGAGTTTTTATTACCCCTGTTGCGGTGAGTGCAAATAATGCACCAAGGCAGGTAGCAGCATCAGGGATCTGGTGAATTTGGCTGGTTGCAAAAAGCACGAAACAAAGTGCTAATATAACGGCGGTTGCTTTTTCTTCCCTACTCATTGGGCCTAGTTTAGCATATTCTTCTTCAAACACCTCTTTGGATACAGAAATGCTTTTTTCCGGTTTTAGGACAAAATATCCGCCAACGATCAGCAGCACGCTCATTATTTCAATAGGTAATAATGCAACCTTGCTCCAAGTACTGAATGTGATGACACCTTCCAAAGCTGGAACCGCATTGTACATACCCATTACAATGGGCCCCCATAGGGCGCCGGTTAACCATCCCGTACCCGGCAATAAAGCCATTGCCCAGGCTGTCAAAAGAATCAGTGCCCTTCCTTTAGAACCTATTTCTAACTGACAAACCTCAACACAACTCAACGCTAGAGGCATAACTATAGCAACCCTGACTGCGATTGAAGGGGTTGCAGCGGAAAGAAGCAGACCTATGACTACCCAAGCTACAATCAGAGTGAAATAAGAGGGCTTAAAGGATTTAATCACTAGATAGGAAAGGCGCTTACCAAGACCTGTCTTAACTAAAACAAAACCAAAAAACAGAGCAGGTATTAACACCCAGAGAGCAGAACTGGTAAAGCCTGCAAAAACAATATTAGGGGCAATTCCATAAAAAAGACAAAGCATTAATAACAAACATCCCGAAACTGAAAATGGAATACCCCATGGCTTGAACACCCATAAGCCTATAGCAAAGATTAAGCCCATCACAACCTTATGTCCCAACGGGCTTAGAGAAGGAGCCCAAGGGTTAAGAAAACCAACTAATAGGCCTGCCACGACAAAAATCAGAAAGAAAATGATCCTGAGATTAACACCGGATCTTTGCACAGCAACAGTTTCACTGCTCAATTCTTGTCCCCCTTCCTTGACAGATAAATAAAAGCCTGAAAAAACCTACCTGATCCTTTACACCTGGCGCCGTTTACACTTGCTTTAACAATTTGCCTTATACCAAACCAAATAATCAGGCACTTACTGATAAATCGTTGATTATAGGCACCCCCTCCTTTTAATAAAGTTAGCAGGTTACTAAGTCTTCTTTCGCGGATAGTGTCATGTTTGTAAGTTCGTGAAGTGTTGTATGTAGTGAATAATATGATTATATGTATAGACATATTGCGGGAAAAACAAAAACTGCTGGTTTTTGGCAAAATTGATATGGCAGATCATAAATATATTTCAACGTCTATATGTATATACATCTATTCTAAATAGAAAATATCATAGTTTAATATGCTTGTCAATAGGTCCGATTTGTTTTTTTCTATATTATATTAATGCCTATATTTTTCCGTTTTCCTTCAGGTCTTCTGCTATCCGCTCAAAAATCTCCATAGCTATAACACCATCATTGGATACATAGTCAACTCCTGTAAATTCCTTGACCTGCTCATCCACAGGGTAACCTCCCACAACAACAGTAACCTTTTCTCTGAGGCCGGTCTCTTCAAGCAGATCAACCAACTCTTTGACATATCCGATACAAAAAGTGAGCAGCACACAAACACCCACGATCCTAGCGCCTGTCTCTTTAATGGCCTCGACGAATCTTTCCGGGGGTACATCGACACCTAAGTCATAGACACAGTATCCTGAGGAACGAAGGAGATAGATGACTATATTTTTACCTAGATCGTGGATATCACCTTGAATGGTGCCCATAATCACTTTGGTGCCGTTGTGGGATTCTGTGCCGTTTTTAGGGAAATGGGGTTCAATGATATCCATAACTTCTTTAAAAATGGCCTCAGACATAATCAAATCTGAAAGGTAATACTTCCCCTCACTGTATTTTTTCCCTACGATCTCTACCCCTTTTCTGCATTGTTCTACGATATCAAAAGCTGTCTCTCCGTCTTCAATCTTCTTTCTCACAATATCTATCGCTCTATCCTCTTCCAGGTTAGCCATAGCATCAATCAAATCATTACTCATAACTGTCCCCCTTCAGCTATTCTTTGATATCGTCGATATTCCAGCCTTCATAACTAATCAATTTGTAGCGATCACCCCGAAAAACGGATTTTCCCCATGCGATAATCTTGTTGTCTGCATCATAGATGGTTTGGACCATGAAAAAGACAGGCATCCCAGGTGACACACCCAGCACTTTTGCCTCTTCCTCGGTGGCTGTGGATACCATTAATACCTTTTTCGAACTGGATGGAATACTATCACTGTGGGCTGCAGCTAATCTTGATAAAAGAGGATCTTTCAGCTGAGATTCCAGAATAGGAGTTTGTTTTGTATAAACCGTATACTTGGTTTCATAAGCAAGCGGTTCTCCATTAGCTGTGATCACAATTCTGAAATAAAGGCATCTAGTGTTGACGGCTATACCCAACCTTTTGGCCAGTTTGTCGTCAGCCTTGATTATTCTGGCCTCCAATAGCTCGGCATGGGGTATCATACCCTTTTGTTTGATCTCATCATAAAAATTGTTGAGGTTAAACACAATTTTGTCCAGGCGCGGCCGGGCCACAAAGGTGCCTTTTCCCTTTTGGGTATAGACCATTCCAGCTGATGCCAGTTCCGATATGGCCCTCCTTACGGTCATACGGCTGATATCGAACCGTTCAGCTATCTCCATCTCTGTGGGCAGGGCATCCCCTGGCTTCAGTTTGCCTTCACGGATCTGTTTTTCGAAATGCTTAAAGAGTTGATAGTAAATAGGAATGATAGATTTTTTATCTACTACTTTGTCTGTCGTCATTTTTCACACCTAAACAATTTGTCTAAACATCAAGATAACATAACTTAAGGATGCTGGCAAGGAAAAAACGGATCCACGCGATCAGCGCGATCACAGGGACAGGTTGAGTGATCGCACCCGATCACTGGGACTGTCCCCCTGCGAGCCGAGAAACATTCCCTCTGAGCAGTGCTTATCCCTGTTGCTCGCGACATAAGCTCCGGTTTAACTTCCCCTAAGACTCATAGCAAACGACAGTTGACCGGCTCCTATGATAGTGGAAGTCAGAGGCTAGATGTCAGAAGTCAGAAAAAATAGGAACACTAGAGCTCTGAAATGGTATTTATATATTGAATTCGGTGATTAACTGTTTATCACCGGAAACTCTGGTTGGATTAAGACTTTGTGCCCAGTTAGTGACTGTTACCAGTGCAGTGACTATGTTTCGCTTTAGCTGTCGTTAGCTTCTCCTTCGTCAAGGGCAAGTAACAACCTTCGCAGGTCACTGCGCTGGTAGGGAAAAACCAACCGATCACCGTTTTCACCGGGACAGGCTGACAATCGTAATGACACGACCCCCGTCTCCTTGTCACCCCGTTTTTCCAACAACTAACCACCAACCACCATTTATGCGGCACACGAAACATCCCCTATAACCTTTATAAACGCTCATAAATTACGGCCAAACCATCCAAATCGATCCCTTTAAACAGGCCGCAGGTTGTTCCCAGGATAAACCCGCCACCCTCTGCAGTTTTTTGGATTTGGGAGGTCAGTTCATCCAAATAATCAGGATCGTGTGCTTTTTGCAAATCCTCAACCTCTAGGGTTCCCCAAAAGCACAGTTTTCCTGAGTATTTTCCCTGCAGTCTTTCCACGTCCATACCTGCGCTGCGCTCAAAACACTGCAACCCTTGGAACCCACACTGGATCAAATCCGGGATTATTTCAGCATAATTACCATCTGAATGGAAAAAAACAGGTATTGTCCCTTTGGCAGCTTCCACCTGTCTGCCCAGGGAGGGAAACAGATATTTTCTCATCAGTTCAGGATCAAATAAAAGACCGCGCTGATAGGCGATATCATCAGCCAGGAGAATGCCGTCGACCCCCTGATCAATCAGTCTCTTGATCAGTTCTCTGTTCAGCTCTGCCACCTGATTGCACAACTCCTGGAAGGAGAGCGGGGAACTGCGGGGAAGGGTAAGAAACTCAGTATAGCCCAAAGTGCGCACACCCCAGCCGCAGACACCATCGAGCAGAGCAAAAGTGAAAAACGGCCGCTCCACAGCCCATCTTTCCACATCTGGCAGCACAACATCTGCCGCCTTGGCAACTTCTTTCCCGGCCGGATAGTCCGGAGGCAAACAAACAAGGTCCTGCCTCAATTTTTCCACAAATGCAGCCCGCTCTTCAAAACCAACTTCACTACAATTTAAATAATCTTTGATCAGGTCATCACCGATGCACAATTCACCTCTAGGGATTCTGTCAGGAAGCTGGTTGCTGATTACAGCTTTAACTCTTTCTCTGGAATTTGGCATGGGTCATCACCTCGTTAAAAATATAAAGACCGATCAGGGGAACTGTCCCGCCGCGTGACGCTACCCCCGTCCCCTTGTCACAGTCACGCCGCCCTTGTCACGCCCCGCCGCCGCTATCAGAGCCAAGGCCACATCCCCTGCCCGGTGGCAGCGCTGTTAATATAAAAATGCGCGGGAGATTTTTACCTCTCCCACGCATCATACCATAGATCCAGGCGGAGATGAATACTGCTGGATTGTATATTAGAAACACTGGTGTTTGTGCCTGGATTTATATTATGCCGCAGTGTAGCAGCACCGTTAACATCATCAATTACTTTGTGTATTTTTTGACCTGCCCATCTACTAGGTAACCTCCCCAATACAAAAGTTACCTCTTCTCTGAGGTCGTTCAACCAGCAGATCAACCAACTTTTTAATGAAACCGCTACAAAAGGTAAGTTGCACAGATACACCTAAACTTATTAAACAATTAGAGGGGCCAGCCGGAAAACTGACCCCTCGGTCGGTTTTGGTCAGTCATATTGAATCATGGTTCGAGTTCAATCTTCCCTGCGGAAACATAGAAAGCGACCTTTTCCAAGTCAAAGTGAATCACAATTCGGGTTCAATAGAGCCCCCTTCCACCAACTCAGACACAGGCACCTGGATAATTTCCCCTGTTTCCAAATAGCGCACCTCAGCTTCTTCCCCTTCCAGATTTTCGATCCACACGGGAGCGCCGTTGTGCAACACCTCTATTACACCTAGTGATTCAACAATCTGCTGCGCTTTTTCCGGATCCAACTTCTGCACCCCTTTTTTACGCTTATAATTCCCACCTTTAAGAAAAGTATCAGTGCTAATAAAGCGCAGGCGAAAACAGAGGTCAGATGCTGGAAGTTGCAGGTTAGGCTGGCGGCTGGCAATAACTATTCCCTTTATAGTGCGAAGGGAAAGTCCTGATGTTCGGTCAACGATCAGTCAGTCTATCACTACCAGCGATGCGACCTGCGATAGTTGTATCTTGCCTCTGACGAAGAAGCAGCTAACAACAGCTGAAGATCAACATGGATGTTGAGCCAGGCGCTCTGCCCCATGGATGGCGTCATAGGACCGGTCAGCTGTCATCTACGGAAAGTATATGGATAAGTTAAACCGAAACTTAGGCCGCAAGCGGTAGGGATAAGCCAGAAAAAACAAAACCACCGGGTAGGGAACTTTCCCGGTGATCTGTCCGATGGCTATAGCTAACAACACCCGTCCTCCTGAGCGTACAGTGGGACAGTCCCGGTAATCGGCCCGATCGGTCAACCTGTCCTCTTGATCACCCGGGGGGACTGTCCCCCTGATCGGTCCTTA
>FZPS01000091.1_pt907 | contig 10904 bp, 10 predicted proteins | sample 1817821 | NCBI WGS metagenome assembly FZPS01 (sample SAMEA104158645, study PRJEB21678) | metagenome | place: Germany | collected 2015-04-21 | reverse complement strand
CCCGGTGATGCGCCTGCAGATGCGGTGACTGCCACGGCTGCGCTGTTGCTGCTCATAGCGCGATATGACAGAAAGCGGCCTGTATCCGTCAGGCCTGCAGCCTGGCGTTGAGCGACTGGTAGGCAGTGAGTCGATCGGCCTGCTGGGCATTGCGCATTTCGAGAAGCTGCACCGGGCGACGCCGGACTTCTGCGATCTGCCGAAGCATGCTGGAGGTGTCTATCCCCGACATCATGCCATCTATGTAAATGCTACCGAGACCGAAAGACATCGGCACTCTCCCCCCACCTAACTGGCTGTTTACTACCGTCTATTCATCGCCACTTTCGAGGGATTCTTTAGCCTGACACCATGATGCGACTGTGATGATCCTACGAAGACGGCGGCCTGGATAGTGTTCGCAGTAGCGCAGGCTGAGCCATGCTAACTGACCTGTCTCACCACTAGTAGTTCTGCCTCTCCCCTACTCTCTCCGTTTGAGTTGCATAGAACGCAAGAAGAGAAGTGAGGCAGGTAGACGGCTTACCGACAGCCATCTGACACACACCCCTTTCGTGTGAGAAGACGCGGTGGTACTGCGGCGTACGGAGGATGTGAGCAGTAGCGCCAGCCTGCGTGCCCGACGCTCTGCAGCGGCACGGTAGATGCTGGCGAGAATTTCCGCCACTGCCTGATACAACACCGGAGGCACTGGTCGCCCCAGAGATACCGCGTCATATAGCGCGCGTGCCACCGCGGGTTCGGGCGCAATCGGTATCCCATACGTGGTCGCAAGCTTGCGGATGCGTGCAGCTACAGCTCCACGGCCTTTGGCCACGACCACCGGGGCGTCCATCTGCTCGGCCTGATACATCAGCGCCACCGCAACATGTGTCGGGTTGGTCACCACCACTTGCGCCTGCGAAAGCTCCGGAGTGATGCCCTGCTGGTAGCTGAGCAGCTCTATTTTGTGCGAGTTGTACACCTGATAAACGATGAGAGCGACGATGATGACTTTCAGGCTGCCTTTAGCTGCCTCGACTAGGCCTGATAATGAGAAGATGCGCTTGAGCCCCTCTAGGGGGTTCAGCTTATCGGCGCGAAGACTGATACGTTTGGGGGCGAACAAAAAGTCGGTCTGGACCAGACCAGCGGTGCTGCCGATGACAAGTGCGGTGAGCGCCACCGGCATGACCGAGGCAGCTATAAGCCCCAGCCATGCGGCGGCCTGAGTGGCCAGTGCCTCACCGGTGAAGCTGATACTGCCCAGCAATGCGAACTGCGCTTCTACGGCTTGTCCGATGCGCCACCTGACCTTCTTCACGGGCTTTCAGGCGGCGCTGAGGTGTAGCTTGCTCGGTCTTCTCTTCAGTCGCCATCACCGATGCAACGGCAATTTATGTTCTGCGGCGAAGGGAGGCTTGAGGAGGCTCGTCATACGGTCATGCCCAAAGCAGCGGTATCACACATATACGGCTACGATGAGGCACGGGATGGAGCCAGTGGCATCACGTCGAGGCGGGCTTGAACTGCTCGCTGCAGCCGCTGTCAGCTGATCTCAGCGGCCACAGCAATTCGACATGGCGCATGAGGTGCCGATCCATAGTGTGAGAGGTATGCAGCATTATCGCACACATGCGGTGTTCCGCACCTGTCATGTCGCGCCGATGCGAAGCGTCGGGACGATAGAGAAGGCTAGCAAGCCTCTCTGGGCGGGCTCAGGCAGTATTTTTTATCGTGCGCAAAGCCTCGCTGATGTGTGTGTCGAGTTCGAGTTCCTTGCGGCGATCTCCAGCTCCGTCGCGGAAAAAACTCTCTCGCTGTAGGGCCAAATTTCGGGTGCTGAGCTCCGAATAGCGGCTCACATTCTGTACTCCCAGTTCGCGGTGATGTGCCATCACGTAAGCCAGATGGCCTGACTGAGGAGTATCGCCAAACTCGGAGTCGGCACCCTGGAGGATCATGTCGCGGGCCGCTGCCTTCAGCTGGCTGAACGGCTCAAAGCGCGCCCACTCGAAGGCGTAGTTGTCGCTGTAGTAGCGCGCTATCTGTACTGCCAGTTTGTTATCCGCCGGATGAGCGGCCAGTGCCACCAGGATCATCATCCTCAGGAAGCGCCGCTGGACGGCATTGTGCTTGCAAATGCCAAACCACGTGCGGCGGCGTCCCATCTTTTGGATGATCTTCTCCGCCTGACGCCTTTTTGCCGATGTCAGCCGCAAACCCGCCAGTATCTCTCCGGTGCGACGCTCGGCTTCTCCCGTCATCTGCATAAGCGTTTTTTCTACGTTCTGATTTCTTTGCTGTAATTCTCGGTCTTCAGCCAATATGCATCACCCTTATCATGAAAATGCCGAAGCGATCCCTCCGCTTCGGCATGTGTAGGCATGTAATTGAAAGCGCGCGCCTATTTTTGCACATCTACTACAGCGCCAAAATCGCACGAAAGGTTCCCCGCCAGGACGCAATCATCCTCCTAATTTCCCATTTCTGGCCTGCAATTGCCCTCGATTTAGGCTCAGGGACGGAGGGGAACAGTGGATCGAATGTACTACCGGGGACGCGTCTGACACCGCATCTGCCCTGCTCGCAGTACGTGGCTGGTTGTGCACGATCTACAGCGTCACAGCCTCTTGAGTGTGCCACCACATCCGCCACTATTGCACACACTTGGGCAGTCTTATACACCACCGACAATGCGATCGTAGGCCCGAATTCAGGCGTGATCTCTTACTCATCACGCTCCTGATCGATTACTGTGCAGCTATCTTGCAGGTCAGAGTTGCGGTGGCGGTAATTTGCACCAGACCCGCCTCTATCGGGGTCCACTGTCCCCCACCGGCCAATGGAGCCATCTGCATCATCATCTCGCCAGGCCGGGGCAGATAGCCTCTCTCCTGGGCACTGACGTTTTTGTAGCCGACTATCCGCACCCCCAGCGTCGCAGCGATGGTCTCGGCTTTCTCTCGGGCATTCTTTACCGCAGCCACCAGAGCCTCTTGCTTGTGCTTGTCCTCCTCGAGTACGAAGATCTGCAGCTCTCCGATTGCGTTTGCTCCGGCCCTGGCTGCCGCATCAATTACGCCTGCGGCTCGCTTGCTCAGCTCCTCCGGTTCGGCGCCGGTCAGCCGAATAGTGAGGCTATTGCTCACCCTATAGCCGACTATTTGTGGCGGCTCCAGGTCACGGGGGTCCCTGTCCTCTTCGATAACTGACAACTCAAATCCGGCGCTTTTCATGAGCATGTAGGGATACCGCAAGGCTTCCACGGCTTTCAGGACGCGTTGAAAAGTCGCCGCATTCTGGTTGCGCGCTGTGTCCAACTCTGGCGAGATAGTCCGCACGCCTACAGTTATCCGAACATTATCCGGCCGCGCAAACACCGTGGCTTCTCCGCTCACGGTCAACAAATCCTGGGACTCTTGCGCCTGTGCTGCTATCGACAACACCAGCAGCACCGCTGCTGCCTGCATGATACGCATCATGACACGCATCTGCGATCCTCCTCCTACGCTCAGGTGGCCTGGATTCGATTTTCTATCCCCCGCAGGGCCGGTGTGATCGTCCTAGCTTGAGGCTGATTTTTACTTGTCGCGGTCGGCATCCAGGTCCAAACGGCTTTGATACGGTGGGGCCAGGTTCTCCTGGCAGGCGACTTCTACATTTAGGTCGTCCTTGCCGGTCACCTGCCGCAGGATGTCGCCTATGACCGGCAGGCTGCCCTGTATCCGCTGGCAAAAGAACGGCACTGAGGTCACCAGCGTGGCTGTTTTGCCGCGAATTGGCAGTAGATAGGTGGACAGCAGCGCCGGCGACATCTCACCCCGCTCCTGCAGAGTCTGCTTGGCTTGCTCCCAGACCTGCTTGGTGCCCTCACCGATGCCGAGCTCCGTTTCGACAGCCGCGCGGATCTGTCGGTACTCAGCGTGCTCGGTCTCTTTTTGGGCTTCTATCTCAGCCCGCGCTGCTGACAGCATATCCACAGGCGGCTCAGGTTCCTCACGCTTTTGAAACCACTCGGGGATCTGCCAGTCTCGAGAGCGGATTGCCGCTACGGTCCATGCTGCAGGGCTCTCATGCGGCAGCCAGCCCTGTGACAGCTTGTACTCACAGTAAGTGACCCACTGCTCGATATGATGCTCTGCGTAGTTGCCCACAAGTTGCACTGCCACCGATCCGGTGACGCCAAGACTCACCAGGCGCCCGTAGAGTCCGTCATCATCATGTGCAGGCAGCTCTGCGGCTACAGCATCTCCGCGACGCCTGCGAGGGGCGAAGGTGTACACTACCACCTCCTCAGCCCCTCTGCGACGTGGTCGGTAGTAGCTCACTTCTCGCAGGAAGCTTCTGGCAATCAACTCATCATGCGCTCTTTTCAGCTCCCGCTTGATCTGCGAAGGGTAGTAGTTGCGACTCATGCCGAGCTTTTCGAACGCCAGCCGCGTCAGCCGCATCCGGTATGTGGCCTTACCGTCGTAGCGCTTCTTGTCCAGATAGCGAAACAGACGCCGCGCAAGTGGAGTACTGAGGGAAAAGTACAGGTTCGTATCCAGTTGCTTGAGGTTTCCCGCGCGGAAGCTGTGAAACAGCACCGGGTTCCAGACTATGTAGCTCTGTGGCGGGTTGGTATCTCGACCGGGCTTTTCGTCATACAGTCGGTAGCCCTCGAGGATGTGGAAGCCCTCATCCACATATCGCTTGGCTTCGTTGTCCCAGAAGGCCTTGCTGGCCACAATGCTGACGCCCATTAGCCGGTTGAGCGCCTCCTGGATCCGCCGGTATGAGTGGCCATCACGTGGCCAGCCCATCCGCTGCAGCAGATCATATCGCGTTATCGGGATCTTGGCGCTTTTGAAACCGTATTCGTCGGTCACCTCCATAAGCGCCACATACACTTCTTCATCTCCGGCAACCGGCAAGCCGTACGCCTCCGAACCGGTTATCGTCCATTCTCGCGCGACAGTCTTGCCATCTTTGCCGGTAATCAAGTCGGTAAACTTGATGGTGTTTACTCCCCCTGGCACCCGGTGAGAAAGCACGGTGAAAGGAAACTCAGCCAGATTCATCTCATCTCGGCCAATGCGGACAGCTAGATGACGCTGGGCGCCCCCATTCTTCTCAAGTTCTAATTCGAGTTCCTCAGGTTGCCCTTCAGCCGGCATTCAGCAACTTCCCTTCCACACTTGCTTGTTCTCTCTGCTATACTGCGGCATCGTACCGTTTCGAAGCTGGTATGTATAAGCTTTGTCCGGTGCAGTAAGTTGTCTGCAGCAACCTATGTACCATTTTGCATGAAGTCCGTGTCTATCGGATCTCGGCTATAGTGTACTGACACAAGCTTTGCCGTTGCTACGACATCCCAGTATTAGCCTTCTCCACTCCGATTCCTTCAAGACTGACAAGCCATTTGGAGACGATAAGATGAACTTCGTTTGAGCATCATGGGTTTGGCCAAGCCTTGCCGTGAGCTGTTCAGTCGTCAGAAGATCAAAAGAAGCACAACAACAGAAGCGTTTACAATTAGCGTTGAGATTTTTATGATATATACCATATCTGTCAGGATGAGGAGGTGTTGTTGTTCTCTTACAGATTCTGATTCAATACAAGATTCTATGGAGCCGGGAGGCCGAGAGTTATCGGGGCTCCCGCGATCCGATTTGTGCTGAAACACGTGTTGCTTGTGTCATTTCACTCTATATGCGTGTGCGGCTACTGGTGTCAGCTCTCGCTATTTCTTGTATGAGCACTCGCTATTGTTTGCCCGAATCTTGTGCCGAAACACGCTATTGACTGCGCCACGACTTGTCAGATCAGCCTGCAAAGCGCGCTCTCAGCTCTGAAAGGCCAGTTTTGCGGTTTTTCTCGCCACTTTCAGTGCTCATCCCACACCTGCAGGTCACGAGGGTACGGCCATTGTGCACTCTGTGTTAGGATGTGGTTCTTCGGCATGGCCGCTCCTGTCCTTGTTCTTGTGTCAAACAACGCTATTCATTTGCCAGTTTTATTAATTTTTGCGTTGTAGCACTATAATATTTGTGTCAGAACACGATATGTTTTATGCCAGACACCAGTATTCAGACGAAATTATCATAAGGAACGGGCGATATTTGTGCCGCAACACTCTATTACTTGTGTTAGAAGCCAATATTCGCCTACTCGAGAGCGTATAGTGTGCTCTGACACAAGAAATGCTTTAAGGCGCAAGGCTATCGAGCTGAGAGGAACAGAACCAGAGGTGATGCAGGGCCAAGAGCAGAGTAGATTTGAGTGAAGGTAGCTATCTTGAGAGGGGCAGCGCAAGCGAAGATGATGATAGGCGTCATGTAGTGCGCGGCAATAGCTTTCAGATGCGGCTGGCACTTCACTGAGCCTTCCCAAACTGTGCAGCATCAGGGCGAGGCCACTTACTCCGAGGATTGCGCGTCCCAAAGCTGGGCCAACTGCTCCAGCGTTTCGGCTATCAGCGCCGGATCGTGGGCAGTCAGTGCCAGTGCAGCCTGCACAATCTGCGAACGACTGACTTTCAGTCCGTGCTCAGTCAGCAGTTGCACGCGGCACAACTCTAGCTGCTGGAGCATATGCGATGGCACATAGAAAGTGATCTTCTCGGTGGGCGGCTGTGGCAGAGTGCGCGCAGGGGGCGGCATCTGCATCGTGAATGGTTTGACTTTGAGACGTGCGGCTACCGAGGCATCGGTGGAGACAGGCGCGGGCACTGCCGTCTGGGCCGAAGGCCGCGATTTGCCGGACAAGCCAGCATTGCCCTCTTCCCCACCTCGGCTTTTGGCAGGCGCCTTGCGTTTGGACTGTGGTTGCTCCCCGGGATCTGCCTGCCCGGAACCATCATCAGCCCTGAAAAAGTCTGCAGCGCCGGGAAGCTTGGGCTTTCTAGCCACGGTCAATCAACTCCTTTGCCAGTTGCCGGTACGCCTGTGCAGCGGGGCCCTCGGGCTCATATACGAGTATCGGTTCGCCAGCTGCAGCCGCTTCCTGCAGCCGGATGGTCGCGGGAATAACTGACTCCATCACCAGACCGGGGAAGCCTTCTTTGACCATCTCGATAACCTGCCGATGATGGATCGTGCGCCGGTCCTGCATGGTCATGACAATTCCGGAAATTCGCAGGTCGGCATTTAGCTCCTGCTGAATCCGCTCGATGCTCTGTGACAGTTGTCGCAAGCCATGAAGGGCCAGGAAGGAACACTGTTGCGGCACGAGAACCTCATCGCTGGCCGCCAGAGCGGAAACAGCCAGGAGCTGCAGCCCCGGTGGGCTGTCCAGGATTACATAATCGTACTCGGCAGCTACTGGCGCAATGGCCTGGGCAACGACTTGATGGCGCTCAGTGGGCGGGCTCTGCACCAGTAGCATCTCGGCCGCCGCCAGATCGATCGTCGCAGGTGCTACCTGCAACCCATACCACGGCGCAGTGACTATGACATCTCTTAGGTCTGTCTCACCATCGAAGAGTGCTTCGTACACTCCGGAAGCACCGGTTGCCGGCACGATGCCCAAATAGCCGGACAAATCGGCGCGGGCGTCCAAGTCTACTAGCAGGACTGACGCGTCGCTTTCAGCCAGAGCAGCACCGACGTTTATGGCAGTAGTGGTCTTCCCCACCCCACCTTTTTGATTGGATACACAGATAATCCGTGACATCACCGCTCCAGATCATGTGTTTGGAGTTTGCAACAGATAACAGAAAAGATTATCGTGTGCTTCTTCCATCTAAGCGTACCGTATTGCTGTAGAGAAGTAAAGAGTGAACACAGTAAAGCTGTATGACTGTTATAAAGCGAGACGGTATTACTGGGTAGCGGGAAAACAATATTGCAGTATTACAGTTGCACAGTATGGCAGGGAGTGAATGATAGTATCCTGTATTGCTACGTGACAAGGAAACAGTCATAGAGTAGTACAGTTATGCCGCAATACAGTAATACAGCAAATAAACTGTGTTTGCCATATAGATTGTTTGTAGTTCTAATGTGATCGCAGCAGCCTGGTATTTGCCTCTCAAAGCGCACAGCATCAACTGCATATTGTATTAGCAGAGAACGGCAGAGCAGTTCAGCAAGAAGTGCGTGATCGCATAACAGTGCCATTAAATGCCAGTTATAGCCGTTCATACAGGAAAGATTTTTGATGCACTGTATACGGTAAAACAGTAAGGCAGTCTTACAGTAGTGCGGTGCGCTTCGATGTGTGCGGCAATAATCCTCGTCTGATCATAGTACCCCATGGCTTATTCATCGAGCACTGTTTGCCGGTAAATACCGTAAGACAGTAAAACAGTAAAATGGTAAAGCGGGAAAGAGGTGATGCAGAATAGCAGTAAAGCAGAAGATGGTAGCTAGAGGTGAAAGCAGAGAGAGTGTAACACAGACGTGGACGAAGGCTAGTGGGTGCTCGGATTGGTGCGAGTGCGGGTGGGAAGTGATGCAGGTGTATGTTGCGGCTTACCGTAAAGAAACAAGTAGTCTGGCGGCAGTCATGAGTCTGAACGGATTGGTTCGGTGATCCTGGCAGCCAGATGGCCTCGTAATTCGCCGGCTTGTGCCTGGAATTTTGGCGTACCTGCTACCATCAATGTGACCGTATGTGCTGTCCCCGGAGGAAGTTGGATTACATCGCCGGGTTGGATTGCGCTGAGCTTGCGTAAGGGCAGTCGCACCCTGGCAACCTCTGCCACTAGCCTGACTGTTGATTGCTTTGCACGCTGTGAGACAGCGCTGGTCCAGACCTCTGAAGTTGGCTGTGCTGTTGTGGCCTCTTGCGTCTCGGTGCTTTTGAGCAAGCGTTGTAGAGATACGTGCGGCAAAGCCAGATGTCCGGGCCCTGAGGACTGGCCGATGGTAAAGCGGAAGGTAGCATGAACGATATCCTGTCCGTAGGCACTGATGTCGAGGTTCGCCACAGTGGTTGTGATACTGTTGACCACCGGCTCGAGGTTGGACATCGCCGGCCATGTCAACGCCCAGGTCTGCAGGATTTCGTTGAAGAGACGCTTGAGAAGCGCCTGCTCGATAGCGGTTAAGTCTGGAGAGTGGGGAGGAGGGGCCTCGTCGCCGCCGCCCAACATGCTGGTAAGCATCGAGAGTGCCACCGGTAAGTCTATCTGCCAGACCGCGGGTGCAGTTGTCGGGTCCAACTGGAAGACGACCAAAAGCGGGTTAGGAGGCAGGCCGCGCAGGTACTGGTCAAAGCTGGGGTGATCGAGGCCTTCAAAGGCGACCTGCAAAGAGGTGTTCAGATACGCGCTTATGGTTCGAGACAACACTTTGCTCAGCACAGTGTAACGATCCGTCAACTCATGCGTCTGGTCGGGTGACAGCTTCGCGGCTTCACGAAAATCATACAGTGCTACCTCTGCAGCACGTCCTTCGCGGGTCTGCCGCTGTGCGATTTCCATCGAAGCGGCCAGAATGTCGAGTTCTTGCTGAGTTACCAGCGGTTGGTCGCTCATCTCAGTTGCCTACCTGCCGTGTTGGACCAGTCTTCCGATAGTTGCTCTCGCCGATAGAGATCGAAAATGGGCTCTATTCGATGTAGCTAACCTCACCGTAGTCGATGCTGATTTCGCCTTGCTCCTCCAGCTCTCGGGCAGTCGCTGCGAGTTTGGCGCGCGCCTCCTCAACTTCGGTGACTCGCACCGGCCCAAGCACCTCCATCTCCTCTGCCAGTGCCTGGTTAGCTCTCTCGGACAGGTTCTCTGTCACCCGCGCCCTGTCTTCATCTTCGAGACCCTTCAGCGCCAGCGCCAGTATGTTGCTGTCCACCGACCGCAGCACGGTCTGCAAAGCCCTATCCGGCAGCCGTAGCAGGTCCTCGAAGGTGAACAGTCCCTGCTCAATTCTTACTGCCAAGTCGGGTGCGCGCTGCCCCAGATCCTCAAGCATAGCCTCCTGAATGGTGCGGTCCAGATTGATGACGATGTCCATCAGGAAGCTGAAGAAAGTGTCACCACCTGTCTGTTTATGCCCGTTGGTAGGCACAAACATCTCCTCCAGGCCGTCGACCAGCGCCTGTAGTGTGCCGGGCGCAAGACTGTATATAGTAGCAGCACGAGCCATGATTTCGGTTCGTCGCTCTTCCGGGGTATGTTGCAGCATAGCGGCCGCTTTAGCAGCCGAAAGCTGGCTGATGAGTACCGCAGCAGTCTGTGTCATCTCGGCATCAAGGCGTCGTGCGATTACCTGGGGGCCATGTCAGCTAACTGGCGCAGGCGGTCCAGGCCGTCACCCTGGCGCAAGAGCAGATCTTGGCTGTGGCCGCTGCCCAGGGTGCTATCAAGCAGCTATTGAGCCATTTTCAGCCCGCCGAGACGCTCGCTATGCAGGGCAGAGGCAGAAAACTCTTCGAGGATTTGGCGATACTCGCTGGTGCTGATGCTGTCCAGGTGCGCCACTTCATCGGCGATGGCCCGCACCAGCGATTCGTTTAGACGGGTACACACCTGGGCGGCAAGGTCAGTGCCCAGCGAGGCGATGATCACCGCCGCCTTGCGTATATTTCTGCGGTTGCTGATCGATTCTTCAGCCACAGTGGTCACCGATTGAGCCTTCAGATTGCGCTGTCAGGTTGCGGCTATACCGGCGATACACTACTGCCTGCCGATAGTCGCTATGAGTGCTACGTTGATCTCCACCTTCCCGAACTGGGTGGCCACCGGGACCACCAGAGCGGGGCAGATGGTGGTGATTTGCACGCCGGTGCCTCTAATCAGAGACGGCGGAGTGATGTCACACCGGTAGCCAGCCGCCTCCAGATAGGTGGTGGCGTTGCCGGTGATCATGTTGGCGAGCTCACCGAGCGCACTGGAGGCCAGTTCGTCTATCTCATCTACATCCTGGCCCAGCATTTGGGCTGCGATTTTGGATGCGGTGACATCTGACATCCCGCATAGTGCGACACCCTCGGCCATG
>FZPS01000204.1_pt56 | contig 10905 bp, 10 predicted proteins | sample 1817821 | NCBI WGS metagenome assembly FZPS01 (sample SAMEA104158645, study PRJEB21678) | metagenome | place: Germany | collected 2015-04-21 | reverse complement strand
AGTGTAAGTAAGAATAATGTCCTCCACTCTCAGCTGAAACGTATTATGCCTGTAAAAAGTAACCACGCTAAGCAAACATCTAGGACTTTATGCGGGATTTCTATCACATAATGAGCAAACTTACTGTTGTAACTGCTTAACAATCACATCGAGATCCCTAATGGATTTTCCACACAAACAAGGGATATCCTATTTACCAAACTAACATATTTGGTTCGCTACGCTCGCAACCACATGCTCGCAGGAACAGTAGCGAACCTATTATATATTTTTTGATGAACATCTTGTATTCAAATTTACTCAGCCGCTAAGTTTGCAACGCAACAATGAAGCAATTGCAGCAACTTGCTTCCAAGTAAACACATGGACTACGACATGTCAGTAACGTGACACCAGTCCAAACAGCGTATTTCGATCGCTTATTTGCCTGATGAATTTGTGCTATTTATATTTCAATCCACGCGGTCCTCTGGGACCGCGACTTGACGGCATCAGTCAGAAGTTGGTGCTATACTCTATTTCAATCCACGCGGTCCTCTGGGACCGCGACGTGGCAATGTTCCATCAGTTTTGATGGATGCGTGGATTTCAATCCACGCGGTCCTCTGGGACCGCGACACTCAAAAGCGGTATAGGTTGGATTTCGTTAGATATTTCAATCCACGCGGTCCTCTGGGACCGCGACATAACTTGTTCATAATTAAGCCCCTGTAAGCGCTTATTTCAATCCACGCGGTCCTCTGGGACCGCGACATGAACCCTTGGCGATCCTCTGACGATCTCTGGATTTCAATCCACGCGGTCCTCTGGGACCGCGACACTATTTTTTTGTCTAGTTCCCAGGGTTTAACGAATTTCAATCCACGCGGTCCTCTGGGACCGCGACTTCCGACAACCTTAAAACCCAATACGCCTAAGAATTTCAATCCACGCGGTCCTCTGGGACCGCGACGGCACTAGGCGGCGGGGGCATGCAAAGAGATTCCGGATTTCAATCCACGCGGTCCTCTGGGACCGCGACCGACCACCAACGTCACCGACAGTGCCACCGATATTTCAATCCACGCGGTCCTCTGGGACCGCGACGATCGACGACGATATCACCCCGCATCAACTACAAATTTCAATCCACGCGGTCCTCTGGGACCGCGACGTGCACTGCAAGCCGAAGCACAAAAGCGACTCGATATTTCAATCCACGCGGTCCTCTGGGACCGCGACGGCAAGCAAGTCAGGAAGGAATACACGGGCGATGATATTTCAATCCACGCGGTCCTCTGGGACCGCGACGCTTCCCTGACCGAGACGGAGGTCGAATGGAGGTATTTCAATCCACGCGGTCCTCTGGGACCGCGACACCGACCTTATACGGTGGCTGCGGGATGTCGCGATTTCAATCCACGCGGTCCTCTGGGACCGCGACATGCTAAACGATGCCTATGAAATGAACAGAAATATTTCAATCCACGCGGTCCTCTGGGACCGCGACCTGACTGAGTCGCGTTGAAGCTGCCGATGTAGTATTTCAATCCACGCGGTCCTCTGGGACCGCGACGCTCCCGGATGGACGGATGTATTTTAACATCGCCATTTCAATCCACGCGGTCCTCTGGGACCGCGACAACCTGTACATGCAAGACCTGCGGAGAGACCTTTATTTCAATCCACGCGGTCCTCTGGGACCGCGACGTGTTTTGAGCAGATTCCCATCTGCGTCGATCACGTATTTCAATCCACGCGGTCCTCTGGGACCGCGACGCCGATTTTTTAGTGCGATCATCCGACGCAGAAATTATTTCAATCCACGCGGTCCTCTGGGACCGCGACTTAACATGGTTGGTGGATATGCAATGATTGATGGATTTCAATCCACGCGGTCCTCTGGGACCGCGACATAAACATCAGGTTCTCCACCATAACCACCCGTATTTCAATCCACGCGGTCCTCTGGGACCGCGACTCACCGAATCGGGAGTACTTCGAAGAATTGTTTAATTTCAATCCACGCGGTCCTCTGGGACCGCGACGACGCGAAGGTGGAGAATACCGCGCTGTACATCAAATTTCAATCCACGCGGTCCTCTGGGACCGCGACCTTCGGCGCGGAACGAGACACGACCTTTGCCGAAATTTCAATCCACGCGGTCCTCTGGGACCGCGACGCTCAGTCAAGGCTGGATACGTAACGCTAAGCGAATTTCAATCCACGCGGTCCTCTGGGACCGCGACTTTATGATCCCGACTTGGTGCTATACACATGCCTATTTCAATCCACGCGGTCCTCTGGGACCGCGACTGGGACACAATTCGTACTGTAGGTATGACAATCTGATTTCAATCCACGCGGTCCTCTGGGACCGCGACCAGGCTTACAAGGATCTGCTGGCTGAACGCGAAGAATTTCAATCCACGCGGTCCTCTGGGACCGCGACGACACAGGATCAAAGCTAGCCAGTAATTCTCCTTATTTCAATCCACGCGGTCCTCTGGGACCGCGACCAGTCAGAAAGTAGAAGATACTGAACCTAAAACAATTTCAATCCACGCGGTCCTCTGGGACCGCGACCGGATGAGGAGATTGAAGGTCTCGCATGGAAAATGATTTCAATCCACGCGGTCCTCTGGGACCGCGACGTGATGATGATCCGCCAAGCGATCGGACGCCTGAAATTTCAATCCACGCGGTCCTCTGGGACCGCGACATTTAGATTATATGTTTATAGAATGTGATATAGCAATTTCAATCCACGCGGTCCTCTGGGACCGCGACGGAGCCATTGTGTTCAAGTACGGCAATTCGTACGATTTCAATCCACGCGGTCCTCTGGGACCGCGACATCAGGACGCTGACAAAGGAGGATTTTAGTGCAAATTTCAATCCACGCGGTCCTCTTGGACCGCGACGTACAAGTCTTCGCGTGTTTCGATCTGGTGGATATTTCAATCCACGCGGTCCTCTGGGACCGCGACGGCAAGCAAGTCAGGAAGGAATACACGGGCGATGATATTTCAATCCACGCGGTCCTCTGGGACCGCGACAACCTGTACATGCAAGACCTGCGGAGAGACCTTTATTTCAATCCACGCGGTCCTCTGGGACCGCGACGCGGTTGCCCTTTTGCACCATTTTTGCACCATTTAATTTCAATCCACGCGGTCCTCTGGGACCGCGACTCAACCCGATGAAAATCATCGACCATAAGGAAGGATTTCAATCCACGCGGTCCTCTGGGACCGCGACGTCGGTCCGCAAACGTGGGAGGCGCTGATGAGATATTTCAATCCACGCGGTCCTCTGGGACCGCGACCAGCACGAACCTCGCCGTAGACGTAAGCATCGCGGATTTCAATCCACGCGGTCCTCTGGGACCGCGACTTCGCGGTTAGGTTCTTTAGCAAAGACTGTAACAATTTCAATCCACGCGGTCCTCTGGGACCGCGACTTGAAGGTCAAGAAATCAACGAACCCAAGCAGTGATTTCAATCCACGCGGTCCTCTGGGACCGCGACTTTTTCGGTCGTGCTTTGATCCGCGTACTTAAACTGATTTCAATCCACGCGGTCCTCTGGGACCGCGACAGAACCTGAACGCCTTATCGATAAGTATTGGAAAATTTCAATCCACGCGGTCCTCTGGGACCGCGACCTCCCGCTCGTTGGCACGCTTGGCAAAGTCACTGGCATTTCAATCCACGCGGTCCTCTGGGACCGCGACTGTGGGCGGTGCCGCAGGATATGGGAGGAGGATTATTTCAATCCACGCGGTCCTCTGGGACCGCGACTCTGACCTGTGAGCATATCGGCTTTCCGCATGATATTTCAATCCACGCGGTCCTCTGGGACCGCGACTTGGTGGTGGAGGAATGTTTTTTGCACTGACATCAAATTTCAATCCACGCGGTCCTCTGGGACCGCGACGTGTCAACAGGTTCATCAAACTTGCCGAACGTGAATTTCAATCCACGCGGTCCTCTGGGACCGCGACTTCGCCCGTGACGGAACGTTGTCGATCTTGTGAATATTTCAATCCACGCGGTCCTCTGGGACCGCGACTTAAGCACGATCTCTAAGCGGTCGCGGTTGACCTATTTCAATCCACGCGGTCCTCTGGGACCGCGACGCGTCTCCTAAAGACGGAATGACATGGGAAGACATATTTCAATCCACGCGGTCCTCTGGGACCGCGACCAAGCAGAGGCTGGCGGAAATCTTTCCGCACGGATTTCAATCCACGCGGTCCTCTGGGACCGCGACAGAGCGTTGTCGAGCGCCTGAACCAGCTAGTCCCGATTTCAATCCACGCGGTCCTCTGGGACCGCGACGCATGGTCTGACATGCTCAAGGCGGGCGACACGGATTTCAATCCACGCGGTCCTCTGGGACCGCGACTTGTCGCGGCTCAAAATGTCCGTTTCAGCAACGAAATTTCAATCCACGCGGTCCTCTGGGACCGCGACATTTTACGGCGACATCGTGGTATACTGGCCGCGAATTTCAATCCACGCGGTCCTCTGGGACCGCGACCGTGCAAGCCGCACGTTGATGTGTCGTGCGACTTATTTCAATCCACGCGGTCCTCTGGGACCGCGACTGCAAATGTTCACAATGTATCTGTGAAATACTGACTATTTCTAGAACATTTTAGAGAACTTTTGCTTAAAATCAATTCTATTCCATCGAAAAAAATTCGACAAGTGCAGAAAAACCGGTGCGAACTCTCTGTTACTTCTGTGTAACCTAGAGGTTCGCCTCAGATCAAATGCAAAATTCTAAACAATAATTACATCCGATTTAACATCATCTGTACTCTTGATACCGTAATGTTCAACTCGTCCTTTATAGCGGTTGCCCATCTCGTAAATTCTAATGCTGTCACAGGTTAGATCTGCAACAGACAATATCTCTTGTGTTAATGTTATCTTCTGAGACGCATTGACGTGACATTCAAAGACAGAATTTTGAACGCGTATACCGTACTTCAGGCAAATTCGTGATATTTTTCTGAGTCTTCTTTGTCCTTGCAGGTTTTTTGTTTCTACGTCATATGATACTAAGATTAACATGTACTTACTTCCAAAAGAAAGGAGGATATTCATCAAGATCCCCTCTAATATATCTTGCCAACAATTGCGCCTGCACGTGGGGAATAAGCCCTCTAGATATACTTTCCCCAAGAAATGGATGTTTAATACGATCTTGTTTAGCTTCCTGCCACGCTACAAGAACTTTCTTTCGACCCTCATCACTTAGAAGAACTGAACCTGTAACTTCAGTGTCAAAATCGGAAACCGTAATCTGTTTACGATTAATCATTGACAAAACGAGTCGGTCAACAACAAATGGACGCATTTCCTCCATAAGGTCTAGCGCCAAACTCATGCGACCAGGACGATCTCGATGAAGAAAACCAACATATGGATCTAGTCCAACAGTTTCAAGCGCGGACGCACAATCATGAGTTAACAATGTATATAAGAAAGATAGAAGCGCATTCACCTTGTCCAAAGGAGGACGACGTGATCGTACCGAAAATACAAAGCTTTCTTTTTGCTGAAGAATCATCTCGTCAAACACACCAAAATAATCTGTTGAAGCTCGACCCTCAATTCCTCGTAACACCTCAAGACTCGGAGCCTCAGATACACTTTTTAGGGCATCTTTCAAGTACTCCATTTTTTGCTTGAATAGGTCAACATCAATTCTGAGTGCGTGATCTCGCAAAACTCGATCTAAAACGCGTCGTGCATTAAAGATTTTACCTGCGACAAAATTACGAGCTATCTCTAGCGATTGATTTTCATCATCTGACACTCTGTATTGTTGCTTGCGTAAAACAACATTTCCTCTGTATTCTCCAACAACGCGCGCAAGAAATCGACCATTCCTAGACAAAAAACAAACAGGGATATTGTGTCTGGCACAATGTCCGAGAAGCGCAGGACTAACACCCATATGCCCAAACTTGATTATTGATTCAAAATTTAGTAGAGGATATCTCTTTAAAACTTCACCATCTAGAGTCAGCACAATCGTTTCGCCATCAAGGCTTAGATAAGCATCACCTGTTGTTACATAAAGAGTATTGAGCAGCTGCCTCATCATTAGATCTCCGTCATTGATTGTTGCACATAACGTTTCGCCGAGCTAAAACGATCCATTTCCGGCAAGCAGATATCCCGCAAAGAACAAGAATCACACTTTTTCCCTGTTTTCACACGTGGAGTAAAACGTTGCTCCATATAATGATGCATTTCTGCACATAATTCTCTTACCCTGCTTCTTCGTTGATCATCAATAGTAATTTCTAATCTGCGTTTCGTTGACCCGTAAAACAAGGTTGCATGACAAATATCACAACCGAGCATTTCTTCAAGGCACATTGCTTGTGCCGCAACTTGAACAATATCTTCGTCTCCTTTTTTGGGAACTCCCCGCTTATACTCAACGGGAACAGGTTTATACTTTCCTTTTATTCCGTACAGTTCAATACCTGCGTCATCTTTCATGAATTCAACAACATCACAGACGCCTGTAAGACCCAATCTACGCGAAAAAATATGTAACCCTCGTGCAATCAGCAGATCTCCTCGTTTTTCAAATCGTCTCGCTGAATCATGAACCGACTCATGAATTAAATTACCGAGAGTAGTGAAAGGATTTTCACTCCACTCCTTTTCGATGTGAATAAGAGCCCATTGTCTTCTACAATAAACAAAGTGTTGGATGCCTGACAGCAGTAGCCATCTGTCTTCAGGGTATTCCATCATAACAATCACACCTCTTCGTCGCTCAGCCACCCTACATGTAGAGTGGCTGAGCTTTGCACAATTTGAGTCTCGCTACATGCGAATCATCTCTACATTATCAGGGAGCTGCGATTTGAGTATCTCAACCTCATAGTCGCTATAGCTTCTCGCAGGTTTGTCCTCATCAATTCGCTTCACTTTAACTAAATCAAATAACTCATGCGCTGGCGCATTCCCAAGCTCAGATGCATGTTTAAAAACGATTAATTCTCTAACGCACATTTTCCCGCGAGCAGCAGAACGGTCGTGTTCAAACATGTTTTTGATGGCTTCCCATAAGAGCTCTAGATCCACATCCGAAAAACCCGTTGTCTTGCGAGCAAGATTGGCTGAAATATAACCCTCCATTTTGTAAAGCCCATATGGAATGATGAATTTATTCCCAAATTCTGTCTTTTTTTCGAGGGCATCTTTTTCAGTTGTAATGGCAACACGAGTGATCGTGATCTCTCTCGGCACTACCGGATCGACCGATTGAGCAAAACTGAACTGCACAGGACCTCTCACTTGTCCGCAATTGAGTGCTCCCTTGACAAACGTTGTCATGACGGCACCAAATGTACGGATGTCAAAAAAATGTTCGCACATATAATCTCGCAAGATGGAATCGATATCGGGATTATCCTTCTTGAGTTCTTTAAGTTTCTTAGTTGTCGCATCCTCTGAATCGCTTCCCGATACTTCCGAGCCTTCTTTCTTGCTCACATAATCGATCGCTCTTAAGTCGCTACGATTTAAGGGTACATTTTCCTTGATGTAGATTTCGTACCCTTCAACACCCTCTTTTACTGTTTCAACATAATTGCGAATCTTGCGTTTAATACAAACATCTGTTACTATCCCATGACCTGTTTCAGGGTCAATCCGAGGCATATTATCTGCATCAGGGTCGCCGTTCGGGTTACCATTTTCGACGTCAAATAAGACGATAAAATCATAACGATTTTTAATTGGTGTTGTCATTTATCTTTCCTCCTTTTTTGCAAAGCTCTTTTGTCTTTGGTGGTAATAGCCCAAGGCAAATACGCCTTGATCTTGCAAGCTTAAGTGCGCTGGGAATGATGTATCCATGCGCCCAAGTAGCTCAGAAATTTGTTTTTGATGATAATTTGCGGGTTTAATGTCTAGCTTTCTTAGATGACTCTGTGCTAATTTCATGAGCACAGGGAATACCATCGCCGGGGTACCGCATGCGGCATTAAAATAGCGATCACGTATCGTCTTATTGATTTCTGGACTTGCTTCCAGCTGAAGCTTCTCAAGAACAAAAAACAGTCTCCCAAGAATATACGGTATGTAGTTGGTTTCTTCATTAAGTTCCATGGAATTTACAGCCTCCTTTGCTATTTCATTCTCAGCGTTTTTCAATAAATATGCCTTAATTAACGCCGCCCTTCCTCTCGTTACATGTCCTTGCTCAGCTAAGATGCGGCGAAGGACTGCGAACAACAACGTATCCGGATAACGCCTACCCTCAATCACAGCTCGAAAAAAATCGCCTGCGAGCTGGGGTGATGGTTTCGGATTCTCGGCATTTCTATTGACCGTTTCATAGAGCAAGCCCCACATGGTCAGCAATTCTCGTTTATCATAGACCGGCTTAACAATTTCTAATCTTTTCCAGTGCTCATTAATGTTTCTCATGAGGCTACCGAAACTACTCCGATGAAAGAGACGAACAGAAATTCTTCCAGCATTTGGCGATAGTCCCAGTATGAAAAAAGGCGTGCTAGGATCAATCTGCTCTTCGCGGTAATCTATTGTTCTTCCTTGAGACAACATCTCGACCGACTCTTTGAGTGTACGACTGTCCATTGAAATCACTTCAGGGTCAGGATTAAAAGACATTGTCAAAAGGCTTGGGTATGACCTTTCGCTCGATTCTGCCCAGAATACGAGTGTCACATCACCAATAACCAGTTTATGATCATTACTCTGCAACAAGTGATTCAGGGCATGAGCATATGCGTTCGCTGCCCTTTCACTCACAGGCGCATTGTAAGACTGAGAACGCCCATATGAGCAAGCGGATTCTATATTGAAGCCTACGAGCGATGCACCACTTGGCTGAGCCCCAAGAACCCCTTTAATTAACGGATGAATGCGCGCAATGTGGTCTCTTGCTCCCGTTACAAGACACTGTCCGACAACATTCTCGCTTTCACCGCTATCGCGTGATAAAAAAGCGCTCACCGCAGCCTTAATCGCTTCATTCTCCGTAATGTATTTTCCATCAGTCATCCAGACAAGAGCCCCTTTTGTCCGTACCTCTTCATAGATATCACGCAAAACTGGATGTTGCTCCGCTACATCCGGATCCCATTTTTCGTAAAAACGCATGACTGCTTGCGCATCAGGGTCATTAATGTCCGCAAGTAGATTATTGTGAAGTTTCTTACTTGCAACAAAGCATTCTTTCGCCCTACTCTTTACTTGATCTATCCTGTCTGGCGGAATATTCTTATTGTTTGGTATACCAAAGAAATACGGAGCTGTATCACATAGCAGATGCGGAGTCACCGCCGATGTTCGAGTGCCGCGAGCCGGGATTTTCATCATAAGAGGTCTCCTTTTATTTTTCCCTCTTTTATCCGCGTGCGTTTCGAATAAGGGAGTAATAGCTAACAATTCACCTTGCGCATCTATTTCAACAGCATATGACACTCTCTCCATTGTCCAGCCTTCCGGAGCGATCTCTCCTCGTTCGAGAAGACGATAATAGAGATCGTTTAATGACCGCAAAATCATAGGATCACTCCTCCTTCATTGTCACGCATCCATGCTACGGGGTCAGGAGGTGATATCACACCCTGGACCATTTTTGCCCTAAAAAAGATAGGCTTAATATCTTCCGGATTTCTATAGTCAAAATCCAATAGCATAAACCCTAAATCGCGTGTTTCTTGAATGGCGTTGATCTCACCGCCTTCCCACAAACGAAATCGTGCAGAAAACTCCCTAGTACCTAAATACGGTTGATGGTACGACTGACCACGATTTAACCGCCTTTTTAAGATAGATTGAAACTTCCCCGGATTGTCTGATTCTGTTGCCTTATCCGTCATTTCAAAATGCGCTTCAATCACATAGCGAACATTTTTCAGCACGACCGCTGCTCTCTGCTGAATTGATTGGCTTGTCGACAAAAATAGTTTTTTGTCTCCTCCTCTCGCTACCGACAAAACATTTGGAGCAGATATCTTGTCAGATACTTCATTTCGTCGAATCGAAGCAAACTCAATTGGATTAAGCACGTGAATTCGATCAATGACAAATCGCATACCTGGATGAAAGAACACCGCTTCCAAAATGCCTCTCGCAGCGCTGGGCGTGATGACGTCATATGATAACCGTTCTGTTGAGAACTCCGGCGCTGAAAACAACGCATACTCTCCCCATACTTCCACTTGTACAGCCAAAACCTACCTCCTTTCTAAACACATATTGCTGTGCTTTCATTGACTTTCACTTAACTCCCTTCTATTGAATTTTAGTATGTCTATTATAGATGCCTTTCAAAGAACTGTCAAACAGGTTATAATAATCGTGTCGAGCTAGTGCGCTCGCGGATTGAAATTATTGCATTTTGAAAGCGAATAGAGGCTACGAACATACGTAGCCTCCAGCTTTACACAATAATCCCTGCACCCATCCTTGGTTCAAAGCTCAGTCCTTTCTCTTCAGTGTACTGTGATGTGTCCCATAGAATTGCTGCAACAATATCCGAGCCTTCACGAATCTCCTCAACACAGTGTTGAAGTAATTTGTAGTGATTCTTGTAAACAGCAACGGAATCCATTCCAAGTCTACGCAAATCTTCTCTATTAACTTCTTTACGACGTAGCCGTTCCAAGAGTTCTTTATTGTCATCGGAGGGAATGTATACCGTAATTGTTTCCTCATCAATCATTCGGAACGATTCACAGCATTTTCTGAAATCGAAGTTCACATGATGCATTAGCACACCATTCGTGTCGAAGGAGTGCTCCCGCGTGTAAACAAGATCCTCTTTAAAACCAACTTCATCCACGTAATATCGAAGCTGTTCAAAATACGTTTTGATCGTCTCAAAATCGTCATAGGAACCATATTTACGTAC
>FZPS01000187.1_pt56 | contig 10905 bp, 11 predicted proteins | sample 1817821 | NCBI WGS metagenome assembly FZPS01 (sample SAMEA104158645, study PRJEB21678) | metagenome | place: Germany | collected 2015-04-21 | reverse complement strand
CTGCTTATAACCTACCGCACTTCCGTTTGGTGGCCCTGTCATTTGGCGAACGGTCTTACGACCCTTCACCAAATGACAGGGTTAAATATTTCCCCCACAAACATTTTACTCATACTTACAAATTTTAATGAAAAACTTGTATTGGTATAGTTAGATACATGTAGATTAATAGATAGTGATGCCAATAATCGCTTTTTCGTAATAAAAAAACACGACCCAATAAGTGAGTCGTGCTTCATATTTTAGTCTAACCACTCTGTGTGGAATGTTCCTTCTTTATCCACTCGCTCATATGTGTGGGCACCAAAGTAATCGCGTTGTGCTTGAATTAAATTAGCTGGTAATGTTGCCGTACGATAGCTATCGTAATATGCTAAGGCACTTGCAAAGCCTGGAACTGGAATACCACGCTCCATCGCAATTGATAATACTTTACGTAATGATGTTTGATACTTTTCAACAATTTCTTTAAAGTACTCATCAAGCATAAGGTTCGCAATTTGTGGATTGCGATCATAAGCTTCTTTAATTTTTTGTAAAAATTGTGCACGGATGATACAGCCACCACGCCAAATCATAGCAATTGCACCGTAATCTAAGTTCCAATCATACTCCTCAGAAGCTGCTCTCATTTGAGCAAATCCTTGTGCATATGAAGTAATCTTACTCATATATAGCGCCTGACGAATGGCTTCAATCAGTTCATCTTTATCACCATCATATGGTGTATCTTGAGCAGAAGGACCGCTTAATACTTCACTTGCTTTCACACGTTCATCTTTCAATGCTGAAATAAAGCGTGCAAAAACTGATTCAGTTACAACAGGAAGTGGCACACCGAGATCTAAAGCACTCTGACTTGTCCATTTACCTGTACCCTTTTGACCTGCTTTATCAAGAATTACGTCAACCATTGGCTTACCAGTTTCATCATCAACTTTAGTGAAGATATCTGCAGTAATTTCAATCAAGTAACTGTCTAATTCGCCTTTGTTCCACTCAGCAAAAACTTGATGCAATTCATTAGCAGACAAACCTAGAATATGTTTTAACATAAAGTAAGCTTCACTAATTAACTGCATATCGCCATACTCAATGCCGTTATGCACCATCTTCACATAATGACCAGCACCATTCGGTCCAATATATGATACACATGGATCACCGTCTACCTTTGCTGAGATTGCTTCGAAAATAGGAGCAACATGCTTGTAAGCATCTGGTTGTCCACCAGGCATAATCGATGGACCTGTTAATGCTCCTTCTTCACCACCCGAGACACCTGTACCAATAAAGTGAATTCCAGATTCATCTAGGTCTTTGTTTCGTCGAATCGTATCACGGTAGAATGTATTTCCACCATCAATTAAAATATCACCATCATCTAATAATGGTTTTAATGCTTCAATAGTCGCATCTGTTGCTGCTCCCGCTTGAACCATTAACATTATTTTTCTCGGCTTCTCTAAAGCATCAACAAACTCTTCAATTGTTTTTGCCCCGACAAAATTCTTGCCTTTAGCCTCATTATTCATAAAATCTTCAGTACGTTGATATGTTCTGTTATAAACTGCAACAGAATATCCTCTGCTCTCAACATTTAAGGCGAGGTTTTTACCCATAACTGCTAATCCAATTACACCAAATTGTTGCTTCGTCATATTTAGTAACTCCTTTTTGTCAATAGAATTCTCGTTTCATCATACTTTGAAAAAGGTAAAATCGCAACTTTTCCAAACTGATAAAAAACCTATAAAGATAACTTATAATAGATTGGCGCAGGATGCAACCGAATATTTGTAAAATTCAATCATTTCTGATTAATATTGTGACGACAATGCGCTTACGAATCAATTGATAAATTGTGAATATTCTATCAATAATCTGTTTTTGTGTTAATATCTTATTGACGATTCATCTAAATACTGTTAGGATTTTTATAATAACTTTAAAGATGCGATGAAAATTATGGGTAACACTATAATCGGAACAACTTCTGGAGAGCTCGCTTAGGCGACACCGAAGGATTCACAATCTCAGGTAGAAGGACAGAAGACAACAAAATCACAAACTGATTTTATTGTTAACACTGAGATTGGAGAAAAAACTCCAGTCTTTTTTTATAGAAAAAATAAAATGAGGTGATGAGGATGCAAAAACGTGCTGTTGTAACTGTAGTTGGAAAGGATCAAGTAGGGATTATCGCCCGCGTAACTGGTGTTTTAGCTAATTACAACATGAATATCCATGATATTAGTCAAACGATTTTACAAGACTATTTTACGATGATGATGATTGTGGATATAAGTGATCAAGGTCGATTAGAAGAACTATTAGAAGAATTTGAAAGAGTTGAAAAAGAGATGAATCTGAGTATAAGCATTCAGCTTGAGGATGTTTTTAAAGCAATGCATCGGATTTAAGGGGGAATTTGAGTGACAATCGCTTACAGTGAAATTCAAGAAACAATCCGCATGGTGGAGTTAGAAAGTCTAGATATTAGAACTGTAACTATGGGGATCAGTTTACGTAATTGTGCAGATAGTAATTTTGATATGTTAAAAAAGAAAGTCTATGATAAAATCGTTGATTACGCAGGTAATCTTAAAACGACTGCTGAACAAGTAGCTAAAGAATACGGAATCCCGATTATTAATAAACGTATATCAATTACACCGATTGCTGAAATATTAGGTGATGCGACCGTTGAACAGGCAGTTGAACTGGCACAAGTTTTAGACAAAGCGGCTAAAGATACGGATGTTGATTTTATTGGAGGTTTCTCAGCACTTGTTCATAAAGGGATGACAAATAGCGATGTAACGCTTTTAAATGCAATTCCTGAGGCACTTGCTTCTACTGACCGTGTGTGCAGCTCTGTTTCAATCGGCTCTACACGAGCAGGAATAAATATGGATGCAGTCGGTAAGCTAGGTGAAATTATAAAAGAAACCGCTGAGTTAACTAAGGATAACCAAAGTATCGGCTGTGCTAAATTTGTTGCCTTCTGTAATCCAGTTGAAGATAATCCATTTATGGCTGGAGCTTTTCACGGAAGTGGTGAAGGTGAGGCTGTTTTAAGTGTAGGTGTCAGCGGGCCAGGAGTTGTTCTTAACGCGTTAAAACGCTATCCAAATGCAGATTTAGGTGAAGTGGCTGATGTGATTAAGAAAACAGCCTTTAAAATCACAAGAGCTGGTGAATTGTTAGGCCGTGTCGTTGCCGAGAGATTAAATGTTCCATTCGGGATTATGGACCTATCACTTGCTCCAACAAATGCAACAAATGATAGTGTTGCCGAAATTTTAGAGGAAATTGGATTAGAAAGTGTTGGTACACACGGGACAATCGCGGCACTTGCATTAATGAATGATGCAGTTAAAAAAGGTGGCGCAATGGCAAGTTCTTATGTTGGTGGACTTAGTGGAGCGTTTATTCCTGTTAGTGAAGATAATGGAATGATTCGTGGAATTGAAAAAGGTTCACTCACATTAGATAAGCTTGAGGCAATGACCTGTGTTTGTTCAGTTGGACTAGATATGATTGCACTATCTGGAGATGCAACACCAGAAACAATCGCTGGTATTATCGCTGATGAGGCAGCAATTGGAATGATTAATAAGAAAACGACAGCAGTACGAGTCATTCCAGTGATCGGCAAAGAAGAAGGGGAAATTGTCGAATTTGGCGGATTGCTTGGACGTGCGCCTATCATTGGTGTTAAGCCATTTAGCTCAGCAAAAATGATCAAGCGTGGCGGAAGAATCCCCGCACCACTACAATCATTAATAAATTAAAACGATAAAAACAGGAAAAAGAATGTTAACGTAAAATCTAACATTCTTTTTTCTTATTAATCGAACGATCAGATATATCCCAGCTAGCGTTATCATGACCACAATAAAACTTTTTATAAAGCTGCTTCTAACTTAATAACTCCACTCTTCCCTCACATTCAAATACAAGACAAATAAAATTTGTTCAACAACTCTCGTTTGAGAAATTGCTGTATCTATGCCTAGCTTCGGTAAAATAATTTCAGCTACCTTCCGCGTCAAGTGATCTCTTTCGTAATCAGGTAACGTAGCGTATCGCTTGCAATACGTCTCAACTAGCTGATAATCTTTTTCTTGCAATTGCCCAAGGAGAAATGGATCAAATGAATAATCATTGATCGTCCAATTATTTAACTTTAATACTTTACCAATTGGGTCGTTTCTCTTAATTTTTCTACTACGTTCACGATCATGAACGACAATCGTTCCCGCCGTTAAATCACCAAGACGTTTATTCTCAGAATGAAAGAATATGAGTAAGATTCCAGTTAAATAGCTTGTTGGTAAGTTATCAATTATACGCATTAAATTACGGATAATACTTGACAGTAAAGTAAGTCGATGACCATTATCCTTAATTACACGAATACCGATAATCTTCTTGCCTGGTGTTTTTCCTCTCCAGAAAAACTCAAACAAAATAAAATAACTCCACCCAATTAGAAAAACAAGTAGTAAGGCACCAGCTAAAATAAACAGAAAAAGTTGGTCTTCATTAATGGCAAAAAACTGTGATTCAAAAATAAATACGAGACTGAAAAAAAGCACGAGATAAACGAGCACAATAATAAACTGGTCAATCATAAAAGCAGCAGCACGGCTACCTAAACCGGCATAACTATATCTAACTGTTACATGCTCGGGTGTTTTAATTTCAGATTGTTGTAACATATTTTAATTCCTCTCTATTAATCTCTCTAAAAAATGGTATACTGTTGATAACCATAATTTGCAAGCAGAAGGTGATTCAATCGATGTATTTAAAAACATTTATTCAACAAAACCGTAAAGACTGGCAACAGCTTGAGCAGATGATCAACCTATTTAATAAAAATCGAGCAAAACCAACGAATCAAAATATAGAAAAATTTGATCATCTGTATCAAAAAACAGCTCAAAATCTATCTTATAGCCAAACCTTTTTCCCTGACTCTAGCGTGACCGTTCATTTAAATCAACTCGTTAGTCAGGCACATAATATAATTTATCAAACAGAAAACTCATCATGGAAGCAATTAAGAACCTTCTTATTTGAAAAATTTGTTGGCTTATTTCTCGAACAATGGCGTGCTATTTTAATTGCTGCGCTACTATTCATATTTGGTGGTTTAGTTGGTTTTATTATTGTCATTCAAGATCCACTGAATTTAGATATTTTACTTCCAGACATGTTTGCAACCATTGCAAATCCAGAGGAATTAGCCTCTAATGCACAGGCAAATCAAATTGATGGTGCAACGATGTCTGTCGCAATTATGACGAATAACATTAAAGTTGCTATCCTAGCATTTGCTGGTGGGATAACATGTGGTCTTTTAACAGTCTATGTGATGATCTATAACGGCCTATTGGTTGGTGCTCTTGCTGGCGTCTTTTGGCACGCTCGTAGTTCTTATATCTTTTGGGCCTATATTGTCCCTCATGGTGTCATTGAATTATTAGCTATCTTTATCGCTGGCGGTGCTGGACTGTTGATGGGCTATAAGCTGTTAGTACCAGGAAAATTAAAGCGTTCTGTTCAGTTGAAAATTTACGCAATGAGATCTGTTCAACTATTGCTCGGAACAATACCACTATTTGTTATAGCTGGCATTATTGAAGGCTTTATCACCCCAGCGGATCTTTCGCTAGAAACAAAATATCTAGTTGCTGTAATTACCTTAGTTGCTTTTGTCGGCTATTTACTATACGGACGCTTCCGTCAATTAAAGCGCACCACGGTTTAACTGATCAATATAATACGATACTGTCGTTACAGCTAAATCATCAGCCTTGGCTTCGATTAAATCGAGGCCAAGTTTTTTCCACTTGAGCATTTCCCTACGGTTCGATAGTTCAATTTGCTGTGCAACAGTTTTTCTCATCGCCTCATACATAGAATTCGGTTGTAGAGCAATATTTCGTTGCTTCCACTCATCCTTGATGCCAATGCCAATAAATAAGTGCCTTTTTTTCAACTGCTTGATCAAGAACAAAGTTTGCTTATCTAAGAAAAATTGATTAACATCACTAAATAATATCACCATACTCCGCTTCGTTTGTTCAGTTCGAATAAATTGAACAGCAGCTAAATAATTCGATTCAGTCGCTTCAACTGTCAACGAATAAATGGCTTGTAAGATCGTTTGCAGGTGGGATAAGCCCTTCCCTGGTGGAACATAAACATTAATATCCTTCGCAAAAGCAACGACAGAAACATAATCACCATGATCTAATGCTGCTGTTGCAACAGTTAAGGCCGCTTCAATACTTCTTTCTAGCCGGTTACCTTTTTCTAATTCGACACCCATCATTCTGCCACAATCAATCATAATGATAATTTGTTTACCATGCTCTGGCTCATACTCATTTACCATCATTTCATTTAATTTTGCTGATTGATGCCAGTTTATTTTTCGTGGATCATCACCAACGACATATTGACGCACTTTAGCAAATTCTCCCCATCCAGACACTTGCTTGCGAATCTTTGATCCTTCATGAAGCAAATATTTCTGCGCACTAGATAAGTAATCACGGGATTCTGATAGATTAGGAATAACTTTAATCGTATTTTTTATGACATACGTTCTTTGTTTTTGCCATAAACCAAATAAACTTTGATAACGAAGATAGACATTCTGAATCGGAAATAAGCCTCTTTGATTTGCTTGAATTGGCTGATCGATTGTTAACGTCTGATTTGCTTCAATTGTCGTCAAAGTCGGTCTGGTTGTTGAAATTGATTCCGGCAAATCATCTGTCCAGATAAACTGAGCTGGTTTATCCCCTTTATTTGTGATGATTAGTCGCAAGCTCTCCTCTTGATGACGTTCGACTTGTTTGGGAAGACTTCTTTCAAGCGTAAGTTGTTTTCGATTTGGCGAAAATAACAAATCTAACAAACTAAGAAGTAGGACACTTACTATGACACTAGCAAAAATAATTAAATTAAACCGAAAAAAGCTAATCACAAATAAAATAAGACCTAAACTTGAGATTAAATAGATTAATCGTTTTGTTGGAATAATGCCTCTATCTTGGAACAGGAATCGTGCCCACAATTGACGCAATGATATTGTCAACGTCTGTTCCCTCCACTTCTGCATAAGGAGATAATAGAATTCGATGGCGTAAGCAAGGACGAACAACCTGTTTTACATCATCTGGTGTCACATAGTCTCGACCAGCTAAATAAGCCCATGCTTGTGCTGTTTTCGCAATAGCAATAGCAGCACGTGTACTTGCACCATATTGAACAGCTTCCTGTTCTCTCGTTTTACGGATGATTTCTACTATATATTGTTTGACTGAATCCTTAATCTCTACACCCTTAACATCTTTCTTAACTTGACTTAAACTTGCTTCAGTTAATAGTGAAACGGGCATCTGTCCTGTTTTTGCTTCATTTATCACATTCGTTAATACTTGAGTTTCTGCCTCTAGGTTAGGGAAATCAACGATTAGCTTCATCATAAATCGGTCTTGCTGTGCTTCTGGAAGTGGGTAAGTTCCCTCATATTCAATTGGGTTTTGAGTCGCTGCAACAAAAAACAAATCTGGTAATAAAAATGTTTCACCTTGAATGGTGACTTGCTTTTCCTCCATCGCTTCCAAAAGTGCAGCCTGTGTCTTTGCTGGCGTTCGGTTAATTTCATCTGCGAGTAAAACATTTGTGAACACAGGTCCTTTTAATGTTTCAAATTGACTTTCTTTCATATTAAAAATTTTACTACCCGTAATATCACTCGGTAATAAATCCGGTGTAAACTGAATGCGATTAAATTTTCCACCAACTAATGTTGCTAACGTTTTTACCATCTTTGTTTTTCCAGTACCCGGGACACCTTCAATTAAAACATGACCATCAGCTAACAAAACCGTTAATAAGTAGGTTAAGTTTTCATCTTGTCCGATTATTCTCTCTTGATATTGCTCCATTAATGAAGTTAATTCTGCTCTCAATTTGCTTCCACCCTTCTTTGTATCTGGTCAATTCGTTTCGTCCATTCTAGAAATTCCTGTTTATTAACATGACCTGAATCAAGTACAGCCTCTAATTGGTCAATAAATTCTTTGATTGATTTATCGGTATAATCAACTAATAACCGTTGTAAAACCTGTTGATAATCGCTCATATCAGTTGAAGTCGGTATACCTACTCGTTCAAAAATCGTCAACTTTAAAAAATTTACCTGAGTCATGAGTGCTTCATGGAAATTGCGCCCTTTAATTTGCCAATTAGCTAATGCTCGAATCCGTTCATCTCCAAATCTAACCTCTTGTTCACGTAGACTTAGTGCAGGTCCAAATCGCTTACCTTTAAACCATAAATACATCACTACTAATGTTATTAAAATCATACCTAACAAGAGAATGGGATCTGGTGTAATATCTAAAACAGTTAGTTTAGTACCTGTTAAGTAATGATATGTTTCAAAATAAAGCCGATCTAAATCTTTATCACTTAATACACTTGCGATAATTTCTAAATGATCCTCGGCTAAAATCAATTCATTTGTAAACCAACTAGGTTCAATCATCTGAATGATTTCCCCTGAGCCAAATGACTTACTGAGCGCAATGACACCATAATCATCAGTAATTAAAATCTGATCATCTGCACTAGCGTTTAACCTAATCCACGAGTTTAATTCAGCCTGATAAAGCTCACCATCCACATTAATCGAGCCTGACTCATCTAATAAACTCACTGGCTCTATGTTGAACGGAAAGAGTTCAGTATGTTGATCCGTCACGATAAAAATTGTGCCACCACGATCCACAAAATTTAAATAGTGATCAATCAAATGTTGTTCCATCAATAATGGCGGACCAAACAAAAACAGTGCGGTATCTCCATCAACTTCTAATTGATTTGGATGTTTAGTAAATCGCTCTACTGGAACACTTAACGTTTCTAAAGATTGATAAAACGCTTTTGTACCATCTGGTGCAGGGGAATCTACACGATACGCCGGATATTCTTCTAATGCTGGCTCTGCTAAATAAAAGCTTGCTATGATTAATAGACCTATTAGACTTAGGAATAATAAAATTGATTTTTTCTCGCTGATAAATTGCTTAATCATCTTATTCCTCCTGTTTAAAAGCCTGAACTTGCTTTACATATTTCTCATAAGCCGCATTGTCAACTTGCCGATTACCATAAGTCGTTGCTTCAAAGTAAATAGCTAGTTGATAAAATTGTTCTGCTTTTTCTCTGCTCATACTTTTAATCTCTTGATAATAGTCCCAATTTGTTTTCCAACGTTCTACTTTTAACCATTGCATCTGATCCAATTCATATAATAAAATTAAGAATTGAAACCTAACAGATGCTTGATAATTATGCTTTAATTCTGCTTCTTCAAGTAAATTTTGATATTCCAAAATCGAGACACCGTTTATTGTGATTTCCTTTAATGGTTGATGACGTTTCAACTGCTTGCTTCTATGAAAATTTCTAATTAAATAGATTGCTAGACATACAACGACCAACATCAGCACAATTAATATAACTGCAACAATTAAGTCACCAACTGAACTAGAAGGTGTTAAGCCATCAAACCATTTATTTATCAGCTCTAATACCCATTCCTTAATATAGTCCCAAATCCGCTGCAGAATATTTCGGTTATCTTGATAATAAGCTTGATATTCTTTACTATTCAATATTTTTTCCAGTGTAGAATGCCAAGTTTCAACTTGAGTCATTGATTTCCCACCTAACTTACTGGATTAATTATTTTCACTGATATTGATCGATCATTTGTTTTAAATCATTACCAGACTGACGTACCTTTAAATCAAAGTAAATGACTGCTGTGCCCACCGCAAAAATCATTGATGTAAAAACACCGACTATACTAATAATTAATGAATACAAAATACTTAATCCTAAGAAAATTGATAGGACCTCAACCGCAGAGCTAATAAATGTTGTAATTAAAAATAATGTAATATAAAGACCGAACGTCATCCAAGTGCGACCTTTAGTTAATTGAAAGCTCTCTGATAATCCAGGTGCCCGATCAAATAAACTAATCGGTAAATAGAAACTCCATCTAGTAATTAATAGCAAGCATCCTAATAGCGCGCCTAATAATACTAAAATCATTAATAAACCTACTAAAATACTTCCTGCTGTAAAGCTATAAACAATTAGTCCGACTCCAATGCCTATAGGGATAACAAAGATGAAAAATGTGATAAGACCAAATAAAATATAACTACCTAATAATGGCCAAAACCGCTTAAATGATTGTTGGACAATTTCCTTGAGCTCATAATCTTGGCTATTTTTAATCTTTTTAACTATTAAATATACTGTTGCTGTTGCAAGCGGATAAATAAACAGACTAATAAGCAAAATAATTAGATTACCAGTTATTTCAGTTTGGTCAAATAATTCTACGTCAGTAACTGCATACGTGTTAATAAATTGCTCAATAAAATTCTCACCTTCAGCAACATCACGAATTAATCCTCTTCCAGACATAATCTGTACAATTAGCTGCGTAATGATCACAGGACTATTAAAAGCTAATAGTAATAAAAATAACTTACCAAAGTGATCCTTAATAATACGAAACGTTAAATCTAGAATCTCACCAAACTGTTTAGGCCTTGAAAATATATTATCCATCTGTCTGATCTCCTTTTAAATTTCATATTTATTTAATTTGAATGAATTTCATAATGACTTAATTGGCTATAAAACACGAACAATTGGGTTACAGGTGACGCGGTGATTTCCACTCTAGGCGGACGCTTTCGGGCCTACAGGATGTAGGTCATGCAAGCGTCGTCACACGACGTGACGGTTTTAGCTTGCCTTCGTTAAACTCAGCTAATTGATAAAAGCTTT
>FZPS01000186.1_pt4 | contig 10908 bp, 22 predicted proteins | sample 1817821 | NCBI WGS metagenome assembly FZPS01 (sample SAMEA104158645, study PRJEB21678) | metagenome | place: Germany | collected 2015-04-21 | reverse complement strand
ATGTTATATAAACATCTGCAATTTTATTATTAGAGATTTTATCAATAAATTCTTGATAAGTTCTTTCATCTTCCTTAGAACAAGGATATAGTCTGCAATCATTTTTTTGAAACTTAACAAAACATTCTTTCATTTATCATATATCTCCTTCCTTTAGTTCTATTGTAAGATTTTGTTTTTCAGCCTCATCTTCTATTGTGTATATGAGTGCTACCAATGTCTCAATACATTTTTCTTTTTCATTTAGTGGTTTTTTGTTTTTAACTTTATCAATAACTTCTTCATAATCTTTAGGTAGCATATCTTTTGTAATAAATGTTAAAACATCTATTACTCTGCTATGAAAACCACCTGATACAGGAATTTTGAAGATAGTGTCACATTTCAGTCCCTTCAATTTGGGAGTTTTGTTTTCTTTATTCATAATTTTAATTTTAGTTTACAAATATATAAAAAATTCATTTAAATCACAAATCTAACCATGTAATTTTATTTTTATCATATCCTGATAATGCTTTTTTAACCCACTTTTCATCTATAGTACCTATATAATATAATATATGTATAATTGCTGTTTCATTAACAGGCAATCTTAAACATCTACCTATTCTTTGAGATGTTACATATTCTGATGCATATGAATGAATAATTATGCTTGCTTTTAAATTAGGAATATTTATCCCTTCTTTTAATTGATCTACAGAAGCTAATACTTGTATATCTCCATTTTTAAATAACTCTAAATTTTCTTGATTATTATTGTTTTTTGAATGATATACATGTTTTGATAGTCTATTAGCTTGTGCTGTATCATTAGCAAATATAAGGGTTTTATCTTTTATTAAATTAAGTAATTGTTTTACTTTTACTTCTTTAGATTTAAATTTAAGAAGTTGTGCAGACATTAGTAATCTTAATTTAAAATTATCAGGATATTTGTTGATTAAATTATTATAATAATTATATTGTTTCAATTCAGAGGTATAAAAATATCCACCATTTTTTTTAGTCATCATAATATCATTTTCTCTAGATAACAATACAGGATGACAATATATTCTATAATCATTTAATATTTTATCATCTATAGCTTCATCTGTAATATACTTAAAAACTATAGGAGCATATGAACTTATCATATTATCTTTTTCTGATTTTTTTCTTTTTGGTGGAGAACCTGTTAACCCTAATATTCTGCCTCTATACTTGTCAAGAAATATTTTATGAGAATATTTAATGTTATGAATCTCATCAAAATATATTGACAAAAATTCATTAGCAATATCAGAATATTTATTTAGACTTCTATATGTTACAAAAGTTAATTTGTCAATTAAATATTCTTTATTAAATTTTATACATTCTTTTTTCCAAGTGTCAATTACTGATAATTTAGGCACTATTATTAAGAATTTAGCATCTTTATTAACAGTAAGTCTTATGTCCATATCTTTTAATCCAAGAAGTGTTTTGCCAACACCTTGAGATATAGCCATAGTACATCTTTTATAATTTTGAGCTATAGATAATGCTTGAGACATTATCTCTTCTCTTTTATTTTCCATAAAATCAAATGTTTTAAGTTTCTATATCATCTAAATAAATAAAATCTGTATCTATTATTTTATCTTCTTTAGATATATCATAGAGTTCAATTTCTATATCATCGATTATATCATCTTCAATATAACAGTGGATTTCTCCTTTTATGATTACAGAATCATCAAAAGGATCATGGTATTCTTTGCCAAAATCTAATGCAATAAGGTCCTGAATGTCATCATCAGTAAGCTGAAAATATAATTCAGAATCTATTTCTATATATTTACCGTTAGGTAACTGATACAGCATAAGTTTTTTTTTCAAATATACAAAATAATATTTGAATATCAAAAATTATTTTTTGGTTTTAATGCATATATGTTGAAATCTAATTTTTTAAACATCTTATAGTTGTTTATTAAATTAAACATATTCTTTCTTCCACGTTCATTATCTGTATCAATGATGATATTGTGAAGTTTCAAATTATGTTTATCTACATAATCTATCAACCATGATATGCAATCATATCCTGTTTTTTCTTCAAACTCATCATAATTGATACAATAGTTATTTTTGTTAATAATATTTTCAATGATATGTTCATTATCTAAGTCGTGTTCTAAGGATATATATGCAGGTATTCCATTTTCTACTATATATTTAGTAAAATCAACACCATTAGTTACTATGTCCCATTCTATATTATCATTATTTGGTGGTTTCTTATTTTTACTTAAATATAATCCTTTGCTTTTCATGGCTTAAATATTATATCATCATTTTTATCATCAATGTTATTATTATTGTTTTTACATTTATCAATTTCATTATCTAATTCTTTTATTATTTTATCAATATCAAAATCAGTAACAATGATAGAATCTTCATTGGGTTTAAAATATTTATTAAGCAATGTTTCTGCTTTATCTAAATCTAAATTTGCTAATTCTTCAAATTTTTCTCTAACAATATTTGTTTTATTAATAATATTATCTTTTGGATTTTTTTTTAGTGAATCATCTAATGCATTAGATAAGTCTTCTAATAAAGCAAATGATGTTTCTGTCAATCCTTTTAAATTAATATAGCCACCATTGAAGAAAGTTTTTGCATGTTTAAGATTACCATTCTCATCAGCTTCAGTAAGAGTTAATAAAAATGGATTAAAATCTTTTTTATTAGCATAGATCTCTTCTATCTGTTTTATTATCTGTTCTGTTATTGATTTCATGTCATTTTATTATATAAGTTTTTATATTCATCTATTTCAAACAAAAATGAAGAAATATTATTTAGTTTAAAACTTATTGATTTTAATAACTCAAACCATTCTTGTTTTTTAATAACTTGTATTTTATTATCATCTAAATTAATAGATAATAGTTCATTGTTATTATTAATATCAACTTTTACTAAATGTTTTTTTTCAAAAGCATTATCATAAAGTTTTTTCTTCTCATCAATAAGAACTTTAATAAATAATAGTTCTTCATTTGTCAATCCATACAAACTACTCATAGATTATATTTTTAGTGCAAATATAATATTTTCATTTAAATAATAGGTTTTAATTCGTAAAAATTTTTTGGTAGCAATTTTCTTTTAATAAATTCATCAATAATCATTTTTGGAGTAATACCCAATTTATTAAGAGTTGCTTCTTTAGGAATTGGCAACATCCAATCTGCATCTCTGTCTTTTACTTGTTGATTTTCATCTGTGAATATTGCATTAAATAATTTTGTTTCAGCAGCATAGAATACCTTTGCTTTCATTACATGAAGGATTTTTTGAGCCTTTTGATAATTTCTAATAATTTTTACCAAAACATCAGTTGACATTTCAGCTCTTTCTTCTTTTGAATAATTATCTAATCCATACATGAGCCTTCTATACATTTGTCTTTGTACATTGTTAAGCTCTAATTTATCAACAGTAACTTCAACATCAGTACTTCTTTTGCTTTGTTGTTGATGTTGCAATAATCCTTCTTTTTTTAATTGATAAAACATTTGGTTGCCTGCTTTAGGTTTCCATTGTTCATATTTATAAAAAGAAGATTTACCATTTTTTCTTACAACTATGCCATGTCTATTGGCAGAAACAATCTTAGAGTTGTCTTTTTTTGTTCTTATTCTCATAATTTTTAAATTTATTTTGTTAATATTTTAAATGAATTAAGCAAAAAATCCCATTCATCACGAAGTGTGGATGGGATGAATTGCGTTATAAAGATATAATATTTTTTGATTATTTTTGTTGTTTGGTTAAAATTAGTTATATTTGCATATATGTACAAAGCAAGAAAATATAGAATTTATCCTACCAGCTCTCAAAAAGAGTTGATACACAAGCATTGTGGTAGCGTTAGGTTTTTGTATAACCTTGCTTTGGAAACTAAAACAATGGCGTATCTTGGTTCTAAAGTCAATCTTTCAAGATATGATTTACAGAAACAGTTAGTTGACCTTAAAAAAGAACTCCCTTGGTTAAAGGAGATTAATTCACAATCTTTGCAAGTAGCGTTGCTTGATTTAGATACTGCGTACTCTAACTTCTTCAAAGGACGTGCTGGTTTCCCTAAGTTCAAAAAGAAGTCAAATAGGGGTAGCTTCAATGTGCCACAAAATGTAATTGTAGAGAATAACTTATTAATTATACCTAAATTCAAAGAGGGTATCAAAATTAATTTGCACCGTGATTTAGTGGGTACTATTAAACAAGCTACAATATCATTTACCCCAACTGGTAAATACTTTGTTTCTATATTGTGTGATACCAAAGAAGAAATACCAACTAAAGCACCAATAACGGAAAGTACGACTATTGGTATCGACTTAGGAATTAAAAACTTTGCAATTACATCAGAAGGTGAAGTTTTTGAAAATCCTAAATACCTACGTAAAGCACAAAGTAAATTAAAATATATACAACGTAAATATTCAAAACACAAAGGTAAGCGTACTAAAAAGAAACTTGCCAAACTACACGAAAAAATAACAAACCAAAGGCAAGATTTTTTACATAAAACATCTACTAAGCTAATTTGTGAGAACCAAACAATTTGCTTAGAAACATTAGTTGTGAAAAATATGGTTAAGAACCACAATTTAGCACAAGCAATTAGTGATGTAAGTTGGTCAACTTTTGTAACTATGTTAGAATACAAAGCAGACTGGTATGGTAAAAACATCCTACGAATAGGACAATTTGCACCATCATCAAAGACTTGCTCCTGCGGAGTAATCAACAAGGACTTAAAACTATCTGACAGAGAGTGGACTTGTAAGTCTTGTGGAACTACACACGATAGAGATATTTTGGCTGCTTGTAACATAAAATCTTTTGCTTTAAAAAACATATTCTCTGGGACAGAGAGTAAAAATCAGGACGAACTGCCGACATTAGTTGGAGTGATGACTCCTGAAGCCCAACCCATCAGCTCTGCTGTGGGTGGGTAGTTCACTAGCCATATACTCTTATAGCTTCTTTTTCTTTAAAAATTTTGATGTCTGCATTAGAATATATTATTCCACCATCATCATCTAAAACAACAACTGTAGGTTCTCCTATATTTTCTTCTGGTTTCATTAATTCAGAAGTCTCTGATATAGCTTTCCATTCAAAATCATATTGTATATCTGATGGCACACAAGACATTTTTAATTCTTCTAATATATTATCTAAGTCTTCTTTAGATGGATTGCCAATATCAATTTCACAAACCATCTTAGACAAATATCTAATTTTCATCTTTTATATATCTTATTTCTTTATTATGAAATTGTGCTAATTTTGTAAAAAATAAATATTCAAATTCATCAATGTTGCTAACTATATATATTAAAGAATAGTTTTTGAAATTAGTAGCAATATATGCTAGCAATTCTCCATCATATGTATTATTTTCATTATAATAATAATGAAAATTAATATTTTTATTATATTCTTTATTGAATATATTAGGAGTATCCAAGCTATTCACATCTCCAATAACAAGTATATTATTATTAAATTTACCATTTAGCTGATATTGTAATTCATCTACTATTTTAGCATATTCTTTATCAACACTAATTAGATCATTAATCATTCTAACTCCATGTATTACAGTAGCATGATCTTGATTAAATGTTGTTTTACCAATTTCTTTTAATGACAAAGTAGTGTGTTTTCTTGCAAAATAGTAAATTATTTGTCTGAAAACAACAAGGTCTCTCCTTCTAGATTTATTTATAGGACCTTTAAATAAATTATTTTCAATAAAATAATCATTTACTGTTGAAATGATAATTTCTAACTTTTTACCATTCTTCATAATACATATCTTCCAATCTTTTTACTTGTTCTTCTAATCTATCTAATAGTTCGATAAACCTTTTATCTAGCCCTTCTATTGTTAATTTAAGCTGTTTATTAAGATTATTTAAATAAATAATATCTTTATTTAAAGAGTTTATTTTATCTTCTAAAACAAGGTTATTTGCACTAAATTTAGCATTTTCTTCTTTCAGTTCATCATTGGTTTTATTGAGTTCATAAATTTGAATATTCAGTTCTCTATTATTTTTTCTGAACTCATCATTTTGTTCTGATAATTCTGCTATTTGTGCTTTTAGCTTTCTTGTTGTAGTACAAGAATTACAACTGAAAATTGAAAATCCTATTATTACAAATAGTAATACACCTATTGCTATGTTTTTTAAATTTAATTTATTCATTGTCAATTAATTTAAATTTATTATTAAAATCATCTATTGATATTCTCTGGTATATATTATCTGACAGTAATGTGAAAAATATAAAATTATCTTTTACAATCGCTACATTCATAATATCAGTCTTATCATCAGACAAATGTTTTATCAAATAAAAATTGCCACTTTTTAAATCAATCATATTTTTTTGGATTTTGTTCACGATATTCTACTAACATATCATAAAAGGAATCAAAACTATCTATTATGTATGTTTTGCCATTAAAACTACTTTTTTAAAACATCTTTTTTGATCATAACTCGTTATATTTGTTTACTACTTTATCAGTCCATGAAATTGGATTAAAAGGTTTTTGAACATTTTTAGCAAATTCATATACTGTCAAGTGTTTATATTTGTTCAATATCTTTAAATAAAATTCTATTTGTGTAAATTCATCTGATATGTATTCATCAAAATTATCATTAGTTAATTCTTTATGATGATTGTAAAAAATATTTTTCACTTGAAATAATCCAAAAGATTTTCCATTATCTCCAATAGCATCTTTATTGTACCTTGATTCTACATATGTTATTGAAATCAGTAATCTTTCTTTATTCAAATCTTGTATTTTAGTATCTCTTGTAATATCAAATGATGAATGATTTACAATATTAATACTTATGTTTCTATTATTTGGTTCTAATTGCTTTATTTCATATTCATTATTAGAATTTAATGCAAAAACAATCAAAAATGATAAAATAATGAGAAATAAACTGTCTGAAATTTTCATATTACTTAATTTAGTGAGTAAAAAAAGTCAACTGATGATTGAGCACATTGTGTGTAATATTAACAAAAATTATTAAATTTATTTCGTATGTAAAAAGAAAAGAACGTATATCATCAGTTGACTTTGCAAATATAGTAAATATTTTTAATTAATCAAATAATTTGTTTTTATTTGTTTTCCAACCTGGATAATCCAAGTATCTAATAAATATTGTAATTAATGATAATATAAAAAATATAAAATATATCCAAAATGTTATCTTATAATTATAATATACTATCATATTGATACCAGATGCTATTATATTAGCATACATTATCATATCAAAAAATCCCTGTTCTATTGTTGTAAAAAGTTTAATTCCTACAACAATAAGGTATAAAACAAAAGTGTATTGTAGTCCAATTATAACACCTTTTCTAGACATAAAGATATTTAATATTGCTGTTAATAGTGCTAATAACATTATTGATTTGTAAAATGTTTTTTTCATATAAATATTTATTTTAAGTTTGTAAATAACATTGTTGTAGGTAATAAGTCTATTACGCTTTCTCCACAGAAAATGCTCTATTTGGGTATTGTTTCTCGTAATACTTCTTTTGTTTGTCAGCAAGATATTTGCTCGAATATACTTTTGCATTTTTCTTTACTAATGTTCTTCCAGGGTCTCCATCCCAATCGGCAATCCAACAATCATGATTTGCTTGTACTCTAATTAAATATTTCATATTATTTTCAAATTTTAGTTTCTAAATCCGTAGGCTTACATACCTACAATACGGGCTATAAGTCATACAAGTACAGGCTCATAGCCCAGTATCGTTGCAGACAAGTTGTTCAATAAGATAATCACTATCTTTTTTGATAATTGGTTCTAACAATTGCTTAATTAACTCTTTCTGTTCTTTGGTCATTCGTGGTTTTACTGGATGACAAATTTGCCCGCTATCTATCATTATAAGTATTTTTTTATTTTGGCTCATAACTGATTTGTCAAGTGATTTGCCAGTAAACCACCTTGCACTAAAACATTCAGGTTTCGTTTTTAACATCTCAATTACTTTTTCAATAAGCAATTGTTCGTGTTCATCGTAGTGATTGCAACTGCCACTAATACTGCATTGTTGCTGTGTGGGATGACGTTTTCCAAATAATCTTTTGAATAAGTTCATATCTTTTGTTTTTCAATTTAACTTTTGTGGATGGCTTATTTATCATACATTCATCCGTTAGCTTTCATTGCTAATAATACTGTTTGCAAATTCAGCCATTAAATCAGCAACCTCATAACTTTTTAAACCATTTCTGTCCGTAATTATTGGATGATTCCAAATATCTTTATTTTCGCCAAGCCAATCTTCTGCATCAAACCTTTCGATAGGCAACGAAAAGCTAATACCAAATAAACGCAATAACTGTGTTTTTGCTTCATTTGATGTAATGTGTCCTTCTCTAAGGTCTGATGCTATTTGTAAAATTTCTTCTTTCATTTCATTACTGCGTTTATTTGTGAACCGTTATAGGGCATTTAAAAGAACCTTGTCAACTTCATCATCTGTTAATTCGGCTGTTGTTTTATACCCTTTTGAAAGTCCGTATTCTAATACTTTTCTAACTTGGTCTTTTGTCATCGGTTTGCCTTTATGTTCAAATACTTTCCAACTTGTATTGATTCGCTCTAAAGCTCCTGCTAAATCTGCATACATTTCATTTATTATTTTATATTCTAAATTATTAACTGTTTGGTTTTCGAGTGTAACCAAGTTCTTGAATTATATTGACATCAGATGTTGAAATTATAGAACCATCTAAATATTCAATTTCAATACCTGTAATCAACATATAATCAATTGTCCAGTTATACCAAACACAATCCCAATAAGCTCCATATCCATCAATTTGTTTACTTTTAACTGGCCCAGTTACTTTTAGTACTTTTTCACCATTATCATTATAATCATATTTGCCTTTAACTCTATCATTAACTTTATTATATGGAACAACTGTAAATCTAGCATACTTTACAGTTTTTTCTGATAGATTTTTCCAAATAATATTACAATCAACACCACCTGCTGAGTTTGGACTTGATGTATAATATTTAATGATTTCAATAGAATTTTTAAAAGTTTCAAGTTCAACAACCTTCAAACTATCTTCAATCCGTTTTTGTTCAACAACCTTCAAACTATCTTCAATCCGTTTTTGTTCAACAACTTTCAAACTATCCTCAATTTGTTTTTGTCTTAAATTATCAGATTGTGATTGGTTTTTAGTTGAAGTATTGTTTTGGTTACAACTAATAATAAACATTGTCATTAAACACATCATTAGTGTCATCATTATAATTTTTAAATTTTCCATTTTTACTTTGTTTTAAATTATTATTATTATTTACAATTCAATTCTATATCCATATCTATCACCTGTGTAAGTCAATGTTCCATCCCATTGCTGATACACTTCATTAATATAATCTTCATTGTAGTCATCTTCATTAGCTGAATCGCCGCCAAACACACAACCACCACCACTTGATTGTTCGCATATTCCATAATATCCGCCCATAAATTGATGTACGTGGTAATTCTTCTTGTTTACTTTTCTAATTGCTTCCATTTTCATTTTGTTTTTGTTTTTAATGTTATTTAAAATCATTTTTGTTTTTGTTTAAATAATTATCTTACCACATTCCCAAACCCTGTGGAATTGATTTGCATAAGGTTTTATCACATCTAAAAGTTGTTTTTCCTCATCAGTCAATGGCTCTTCTGAATTTATGAATAAGGATGCTAAATGGTATGCGATTTGTTTTCGCTGTTTTGTATCAGTTTTCATTTTTAGGCTTCCACACCATAATGGGAGGGATGAAAAATCCAAATTAGCTCCACTCAAATTAGCTCCACTCAAATTAGCCCCATTCAAATCAGCCCCAGTCAAATTAGCCCCAGTCAAATTAGCCCCTCTCAAATCAGCCCCATTCAAATCAGCCCCAGTCAAATTAGCCCCAGTCAAATTAGCCCCAATCAAATTAGCCTTACTCAAATTAGCCTTACTCAAATTAGCTTCACTCAAATCAGCCCCAATCAAATTAGCCTTACTCAAATTAGCCTTACTCAAATTAGCTTCACTCAAATCAGCCCCAATCAAATTAGACTTACGCAAATTAGCCCCTTTTAAATTAGCCTTAAAATACCAATCTTTTCTTCGACACCAAGCCATATATCGATTCCACGCCCCTACATTTCCTATCAAAGATTCAATTTGACGCTCTTTTAAAGTTTTTTTTAATTTCATTTTTGTTTTGTTTAAATTTTTCATTTTTACTTCGTTTTAAGTTATTATTATTATTATTATTATTACTTTTTTGTTACCATATTAAACTTTTGAAATAATTAAGCGATGTCGTAAAGGCTTCTATAAATCTTGCAGTTGTGTAATCATTTAAAACACCATCATTGCTAATCAATTCAAATTTTGCTAATTCTACGCCTTGTATTTTTGCTGCAAATGCAGTGAATCCATAGAGTTTATCATTTAGCCATCTAATGTCACGGTCTCTAAACTCTTTATTTTTAAGTTTAAAAATAATATCGTTAATTGGCTCTATCAATACTGCCTTAATAATAAATGTGTTAATTGCTTCGTTTCTTAATGTTTCGTCTAAATTTTTCATTTTGTTTTTGTTTTTTAATTGTTATTACTTTTTTTAACTTTTCTTATATTACAAATATAATATAAAAAACTATACAATGCAAATTTTTTAACACTTTTTTTTAATTTTTTTTTGGCTCTGAAACTGTTGCGGTGCAACGGATATAGAAAAACAACGCAAAAAAGTTGCATTTTTTTTCTAAAAACAA
>FZPS01000048.1_pt517 | contig 10909 bp, 9 predicted proteins | sample 1817821 | NCBI WGS metagenome assembly FZPS01 (sample SAMEA104158645, study PRJEB21678) | metagenome | place: Germany | collected 2015-04-21 | reverse complement strand
GATGTACACACTGGGCAGCGGCTTTATGCCCTCACCAAACCACGCTGGTGGGCTGCGCTACCACGGCATGAATCCAATTGTGTCAAAGCTTAAGCACGATGGGTATATGGATGTGATAGCGTATGAGCAGACTAAGGTATTCCAGGCGGCTAAGCTCTTCTGTAAGAGTGAGGGTAACCTTCCTGCCCCGGAATCTAACCACGCACTCTGTGCAGCCATTGATGAGGCAATAAAGTGTAGGGAAACTGGAGAGAAAAAGAAAATCCTATTTGGACTCACAGGTACAGGCTTTTTTGATATGTCCGCATACCAGAGCTTCAATAACGGCACAATGACCGACTATATACCAACCGACGAGGATATCGAACTCGGTCTCTCCAGCCTTCCAAAAGTCTGAGCGCCACGCCGATTACATTTGCCTGTTATGTTTTCATAAAACGATGTGTAAAAATGCAAAAAAACACCGTTTCAGGTATGAATAATTGTATTGTTAATAAATTGACATTTTCAGGGACCAAGTGTATAATCGTCAATATACTTTAGCATCGAGTTAAAGCGTCAGTGATTTAATTCGTTTCCAAAAGTAGTATTGCGAGAGCAAGAATCTCACAAGTATTAGTCGAAGAGTAAACCAGTAAAAAGTTTTCAGAAAAGAGGTCATCGACAATGGGACACAACAGAATCTTTAACTTCTCCGCAGGGCCCTCAATGCTTCCTGAGAAGGTTCTTGAGAGAGCGGCATCCGAGCTTTTGAACTACAAAGGCACGGGTTGTTCTGTAATGGAAATGAGCCACCGATCATCCGAGTATGACGAAATAATTGTGTCTGTCGAGTCTAAGCTCCGCCGGATCATGAACATACCTGATGACTACAGTGTCCTCTTCCTCCAGGGCGGAGCGACAATGCAGTTTTCTATGACAGCAATGAATCTTATCGCTAAAACCGGATGTGCTGACTATGCCATCACTGGAAGCTTTTCACAGAAAGCAGCGACTGAGGCAGAGAAATTTGGGACAGTCAATATAGCTGCAAGCTCAGAGGACAAGAAATTTTCCTATATACCGCGACAGTCCGATCTAAAGCTTGATCCAAACGCCTCATATTTTCATTACTGTCTTAACAACACAATATACGGCTCTAAATGGGACTACGTTCCCGAGACCGATGTCCCACTCGTATGTGATATGTCATCCTGTATCCTCTCAGAGCCCATAGATGTTTCAAAATATGGTATCATTTATGCGGGTGCGCAGAAGAATATGGGTCCAGCAGGGTTGACGGTAGTTATAGTAAAGAACAGTCTGCCCTTCTGCCCCCCTGAAGATACTCCTATCCTTCTGAGATATCCGACAATGATCAAGAATAAATCTATGTACAACACACCACCCACATATGGAATCTATCTCCTCGGACTTGTCCTTGACTGGATAGATGAGATGGGCGGACTTGAGGAGATGGCCAAGATAAACCGCGAAAAAGCGGAAATGCTCTACAACAGACTAGATAACAGTAACCTATTCAAGCTTGGCATTGAAAAGCCTTACCGTTCAATGATGAATGTGACCTTCACCACCGGGGACGATGAACTTGACAACCAGTTTATTAAGGGCGCTACAGAGAGCGGACTAATATCTCTTAAGGGACACCGATCGGCTGGTGGCATGAGAGCCTCAATATATAACGCAATGCCGGTCGAGGGTATAAAGAGGCTTATCAACTACATCGACAAATTCGAAGCTGAAAGGCAGTGAACAGAATTGTACCGTATACAGACACTGAACAATATTTCTCCAGATGCCCTTGAAACTTTGCGAAAAAGCGAGCTTTATGAGGTCTCTTCAGATATTAGCTCCCCCAACGCTATCCTTCTGAGGTCCGCAAACCTCCACTCACAGGAATTTGATGAGAACCTTTGTTGTATAGTGCGCGCTGGTGCAGGGACGAATAATATTCCTGTAGACAGATGCTCCGAGGAAGGAATCGTTGTTTTTAATACACCCGGAGCAAATGCCAATGCCGTAAAGGAGCTCGTAATCTGTGCACTATTGCTCAGCTCGAGGGATGTGATCGGCGGCATCGACTGGGTAAAAACTCTTTCGGGCAAAGGCGACGAAGTAACAAAGCTTGTCGAGAAGGGAAAGAGTAGCTTCGCTGGCCCTGAGCTCATGGGCAAGACATTGGGTATAATCGGTCTTGGAGCTATAGGCGGAATGGTAGCAAACGCTGCTACATACCTAGGCATGAATGCACTCGGATGTGACCCGTATCTCTCGGTAAAAGGCGCCTGGGGACTGTCACGCAGTGTATCATATGCACCTGACTATAACACGATCTATGAAAATTCCGACTATATCACCCTTCATATACCTGTTAACGATAAGACTGTCGGTATGATCAATAAAGAAGCGTTCAGCTGCATGAAACCCGGTGTCCGGCTCATTAACCTTGCACGCGGAGAGCTTGTAAACAACGAGGACCTGCTGGAAGCTCTCGACTCCGGCATTGTGTCAAAATATGTAACGGATTTCCCCAACGACACGATCCTCGGGCATGAAAAAGTCATAGCATTTCCACATCTCGGTGCTTCAACGCCCGAGAGCGAGGAGAACTGTGCTACTATGGCCGTTCACCAGCTTATGGAGTATTTGGAAGAGGGTAACATTATAAACTCTGTCAACTTCCCCGATGTAGACGTCCCGCGCTCCTGCAAAACAAGAATCTGTGTCACACACAGAAACATACCTAACGTGCTCAGCCCGGTATCCGGAGCATTTTCATCCCTTGGTCTGAACATAATGAATCTTGTCAACAAGTCCAAAGGGGACTTCGCATACACGGTCCTCGATGTCGATGTCGATGTCGCGGAAGATACTCTAAACCATATACGTTCCCTAAACGGAGTGCTACGCGTACGCGCAATCAAATAACTAGTATAACTATAGGTAAAACTAATAAGGACTCTTTAGCTCTTTGAAATGTGCTCCTCATTGCACACTCCATGAAAGCTAAAGAGTCCATTATTAATGCTTCGTTGTGCAGCGCTAATGTGATAAGGTTACAGCTTGTATGCGTGTTCAAAAGGACAGGCGTTTCGAGTATCGAATATTACCTTCTCCTCAATACGTGCCATGTTCTCCTTCAGGTGGTTATGTCCAACCATAATAATAACCATGTCTACAGAGTCGAGAAACTCATTGAAGTCGAGTATTTGGTTATCGACAATCTTCTCGTTAATATATGGATCGTACACTTTAAGGCCACCTGCCAGATGCCTGGCCATACAGTCTAGCAATTGAAGCGTGGGGCTGTCACGTGTGTCATCCACATTTTCCTTATAGGTAAGCCCATATAGGCCGACACGTTTGACATCTTTAATGCCCTGCTCCTTCATTATATTATATGCCCGTTCAAGCACAAACTCTGGCATAGAATCGTTTATCTTCCTTGCTGCAAGGATAATATTAGCAAGCCCTGGATAGTCACCGACAAGAAACCATGAGTCTACTGAAATACAGTGTCCCCCGACACCAGGACCTGGTGTGTGAATGTTGACACGGGGATGCATGTTAGCAATCTCAATAATCTTATAGACATCCATGCCGTCCGAACTGCAAATCTTTGCGAGCTCATTTGCATAGGCAATGTTAATATCGCGAAAAGTGTTTTCGACCACCTTGGTCATCTCAGCTGTACGTATGTCTGTCAGGACAATATCTCCCTTGCAGAAACTGCTGTATATGTCCCGCACCTTCTCGGCGACCTCAACGCTGTCTGCGCCGACTATCCTTGAGTTGTTCTCAAGCTCATAGAGCATGTTGCCCGGGATAATACGCTCGGGCGCGTGTGCAATATGGAAGTCAGAACCCAGTACAAGTCCGTTTCTCTCAAATATCGGTCTGATGCTGCGGTCGACCGTTCCCGGGGAAATAGTTGATTCAATAACGATTATGCTCCCCCGCGGCGCAACACTGATTATTCGATTGATTGAATCTATGACATACGAAGGGTCAACCTTTTTTGAGTTCTTATCGTATGGAGTTGGAACGGCGCATATATACACATCTGCGACAGGGTACTCTGTAACAAATTCAACTCCACTGTCACAGGCTCTTTTGAACAGCTCGGATAGCCCCTTCTCTTCAAATGTCAGTTTTCCCGAGTTTAGCTTGGCGACTACTTCCGGATTAATATCTACACCGACAACCTGCACACCGTTAACAGCGAGTGAGAGGGCTGTGGGAAGCCCTATATAGCCCAAGCCGATGACTGCCGTCTTTACCACAATAATGTCCTCCTGATAATTAGAATAACTCCGTGCTAGTCCTCTGACACTATATCGCTTAGCCATCTCATCCTCTGAATGTCCATCAGCGTGGGGACATCCCCCTTACCAATTCTCACAACTCCGCTGTTATCTTTTATTGGTCCGATGAATGGATGGATCTGTGACTTAGTCAGAAGCTCCTTGAAAACTTTCCCGAGTCTGGCTGTGTGGGGACCCAAAACAATGTCCGACATATACACATCGGTGGCCCCTGCAGAAAGGCCCAGCCAGAAGTTGAGCGTGCTCTCCGGTGTCTTCCGGAGAAAATCAAAATTGCCCTCTAAGTAGTCCTCGAATAATTTTTTATAGACAACATCCCAATTCCATGCTGAGGTTGCAAGATAATCTGTAACGCAGCCGTTTGGATTGATGGCACTGAGCATCCCGTACAGGTTATTGAACTTGTTGTACCACGCGGGGTCCTCATTCGGATATTGACTGAAAACAACATCAACACCTTTTGAGGCAAGCTCCTTTCTGAGCGCTCTATCCTCCTCAGATGAGTACTCATTGATCATGGAGGCCGTCTTCACCCGGATATTGTGATTGACAAGTCTCGCACCTAATGCGAAGGAGTTTATGCCATAGGTCGAGTTTACAAGGCTTTTGGGCTGAGTGATAAACCCAACAGTGTTGGTACTTGTATATGAACCAGCCAAAATACCTAGCATGAACGTTAGCTCGTATAGTTTACAATAGTAGGTGTTAAGACGCTTGCCGGGCTGGGTGTGGTTACAGTTGAACACAAGTACATCTGATAGTTCAAGGGACGTCTGTAGTGATGCGCGTCCAAAACGTGAGTTTACAGTAAAGATTATATCCGGCTTTGTCTTTGCTATTTCAACAAGCCTTCTGTGGGCATCATCCTCGCTGACTCCATACACAGCCTCGGTAATAAGACGGTCACCAAACATCTTCTCGGCCTGTAACCGCCCATACTCGTGGGCCCGGGTTCTCGGGGATAACTCGTAGGGAGTTCGGTACACAAAAACTGCCCTCGCTTTACGCGGAGATATTATCGACCTGAGCCTAAGTCCTCCTGTACGTTGTACATCCCCCGAGTCTATGACCTTCTGGCTGCTTCTTTTTGCGACGAGCTTAAACTGTCCCTCGCAATTCCTAACTTTATGTCCCAGTATCTCATACGGTTCATCATACGGAAATCCGTAAATTCGAACGTATTCTATGAAGGCATCGCCCAAGTGTAGATTGATGTCACCAAATCCTGCGGCCCGATACTGCCTGCTGAAATCCCTGAACACCTTTGAAAGCCACACATGTGGCTGCTTGCCTTTCAGCTCGGGCACTGTTTCGGAGAATTTTTTGGCATTCTCCATTAGTTTTGTGAAAGACCCTCGTCTTCCAAACCACATACCAACAAAAGCTAGAATATGCGGGTTGTAGTCGACAATCTCGTAGTAGATGGAGATATCACGGTTTTTTGTATCCCTTTTGGGGAGAATGCGAATAACCTCAGCCCGTATTGAGTAAGCACCGACATGGGTTAGTACCGATACGCGCTTATTACCCTCTACAACGTAGAATCGGTTGAGGTACTCATAGACTTTTATCGGATCGCTTATGCCATCCCTTATGTGATGAGAGTAAAGTGATTGCCACTTTGACGCAAACTCCGATCCCTCAGCCAAAAGAGGCATGAAATTCCCTGCAAAGGCCGTGCTGCGGGCTTCAGTCAAAGTGCCCACAATGCTCTCAAGAGGGATTTCATATATTCCGAGATTTATCTCACCGACGGTCTCGGTTTCGTGGAGCTTTCCTTCCAACACATCGAGATATCCAGTTTGACCGCCCTTACCGGCGTGCTCCGCAAAATAGCGCTTCCCCGCTTTTCTTGCTGCTAAGTACTCCTGTATCGCTAATTGATTTGGAATGGTAACACACCTCTTCTCAAAACAAATCGGCTTGCTTTCACTTATCTCTTACGTGGTCTTCAATTTCCCCGCGAAGCTTTCTGCTTTAGTACTTGATGATTTTGTAGCCGCAGGCATTGATCAGGGTCGTATCTCCGTGCTTAAGGATCTCTTTTGTGCCGTGATCATACCGGCTGTGTACATGTCCGAAAAAGTGGTAACGTGGGTTGTACTGATCGATCAGGGATCTGAAAGCATGGAACCCCTCATGGAATGTTCCGGGTAAGTCACCGAGTCCGTATGCAGGCGCATGGGTCACTAAAACATCAAACCCCTTGTTTTTCCACAGGTCCCACCTTCGTTTGCGGATCCTTTTTCTCATTTGTTGCTCGGTATACTCAAACTCCGCATTTCTGGAGCTCTTAACACCGCCGAGTCCAAAAAACCTGATACCTTTATACACGAAAATATCATCATCGATGCTGATACAACCCTCTGGTGGATTTACTAGATACTTTTTGTCGTGATTGCCATGTACATAGATTACTGCTGCAGGTATCATCGTCGCAAGAAATGTAAGATAGTTTGCATCCAAATCTCCGCATGAGACAATCAGTTCAATATCTTTGAACCGCTCTGGTTCAAAATAGTCCCATATATAGGAGCTCTCTTCATCTGAAACTAACAGTATCTTCATTTTATACCTCAGTTCTATGTGTGGGAGTACCTGTCGTGTGTAATAAATATATTAGTATGGATTCACTGAGTAGTTTGGTGCCTCTTTTGTTATATAGATGTCATGTGGATGGCTCTCTTTCAGGCCAGCACCAGATATTCTTACGAACTTGGAGTTTTTCTGTAGATCGGTAATCGTTCCTGAACCGCAATAGCCCATACCGGAACGCATTCCTCCAATCAGCTGGAACAGCGTATCCGAGACCGGTCCTCTATAAGGAACCCTACCCTCTACCCCTTCGGGAACAAGCTTTCCGTTACCCTCCTGGAAGTAGCGGTCTTTGCTTCCTTTGCTCATTGACGCAAGGGAACCCATTCCCCGGTAAACCTTAAATCTACGTCCTTGGTAGATCTCATCCTCACCAGGACTCTCATCGCAACCGGCAAGAAGTGACCCCAGCATTACCACATCTGCTCCCGCGGCAATGGCCTTGACTATATCTCCAGAATACTTGATTCCGCCGTCACTGATAACGGGTATGCCCAAGCTGTGTGCTACACGTGCGGCGTCGTATACCGCAGTCACTTGTGGTACACCTATACCAGCCACTACGCGTGTGGTACAAATCGAGCCCGGACCTATTCCAACCTTAACGCAGTCAGCTCCCGCATCTATTAGAGCACGAGCTCCCTCTGCAGTTGCAATATTGCCCGCGACTACCTGAGCTCCAGATATCTCTCTCTTGACCCTTCTGACCGCTTCGATAATATTCCTTGAGTGCCCATGTGCTGAGTCGAGAACAAGGAGGTCACAACCGGCCTTAACAAGCTCCTGTGCCCTCTCCAGCATATCACCGGTCGCTCCAATCGCTGCACCGACAAGCAGTCTGCCCTCTGAATCTCTCGATGTGTTCGGGTATGCCCTTGCCTTCTCGATATCTTTTATTGTTATGAGACCTTTAAGAGCAAAATTCTCATCAACAAGTGGCAGTTTCTCTATTTTATGCTTGCCGAGTATCTCTTTTGCTTGCTGTAATGTAGTGCCTACAGGGGCAGTTATGAGGTTTTTTGAGGTCATAACGTCCCTGATTGGCTGAGACATATCCTCAACGAACTTCAGGTCCCTATTAGTGATAATTCCAACGAGCTTGTCCCCCATACAGATGGGTACACCCGATATGCGGTATTTTGCCATCAGATCGTCTGCATCCTGCAAGGTGTTGTTGGGTGCCAAGAAGAAGGGGTTGGTAATAACGCCATTTTCAGAACGCTTAACCATGTCTACCTGGTCGGCCTGCTCTTCGATGGACATATTTTTGTGAATTACTCCAATACCACCCTCTCGCGAAATGGCTATTGCCATCCTGCTTTCTGTAACAGTGTCCATTGCCGCACTCATGATAGGGATATTAAGCTTAATATTTTTCGTAACATATGTTGAGACATCAATATCACTAGGAAGGACCTCGCTCGCCGCAGGAATCAGCAGCACATCATCGAATGTGAGGCCTTCCTTTCCAAATTTCTCAGTATAATCGGTATTGACCACGTCTTTACTCCTTTCATAGTCGCCACTGAATGTATCATCTCAGCAAGCATAAAAATGTTATTTAATCTTCGTATGGCCTGTATATATAAAAATCATTGCTGCAAGATTGATTGCACATTATATTATAATCTCGAATTACTGTCAACCGAGTAACAAGCCCCAGTCCAACTCCATTTAGCCAGTGGAGGGACTTCCCTCTTCCATAACGAATGCTCCCGGCTCGGTGTGTAGCTTTGAAGCGATGGTCTGATAGATCTTCTCCGAAAACCGGAACACATTCTTGACGGTATCTGTGTCAATCTCAAAGGGAATATCTGTAGGGTACCTGGTCTCAATATAATAACGGTTCAATGGCGGGCTATCTTCAAGGAACCGGTTGAAGTCACTGTCCAGTTTGATTGCCCTTCTAACAAGAAATGTTATGTTGTGCCCATCATAGTGGCGTCTTGAGCGGAATAACAGAAAACCCTTCAGCGCCTTTTCCACAACCTGATGACAGTGGAATACCACTGTGTTTAGATCTCCGCCTCCGGATATGAGGAGACGGGCGGACTGTAGATCTGCCTGTGCCCTGTCAAGCCACTCGTAATAGCGGCGACTGTCATTGGTGTTTGAGTTACGCCTGGCACTCATATATAACAGTCCCCTTTTCAAGAATTCTGTGAGCGAAACTCTGTGCGTCGGTTATGAGAACTTCCCACTCGGACGGGGTATAGATTATTATGTCAAATGAAACATCCGAATCAATTGCCAGATACAACTCACGCTCGAGCTCAGCCTTGTTTTCGGTCTCAACCACAAGACAGACATCGATATCTTTCACATCACCTGTTGCTACATCAATCTTTGAGCCGTAAAGAATAAGCTTTTTGGGCTTTGCTATAGTGCATAGCTTTTCTATTACTACCTCGTGTTCCTTCACAACGTTACACCCCCACACATTCCCGAAGCCTTTAGTTACTGCCAGCTTATGTTAGCGAGGCGATAAAGCTCTCAATTTTCTCTCTCCCGCTCTTAACTGCGCCCTGTGTAAGCTTCGGAGTTCCTCCACCTCTGCCCTCAAGCGTCTTGTTCAGATTGACTGTAATTTCCCTGCAATCAATTTCGGATGATGCACAGGCATACCTGTATCCTTCGTTAGCGTTAGTGGAAAAAAGAAGACAGGTTCCAACCTTCTCAACAAGAATCAATGCATACTGTCTGAGCTCATCAGCGGACAGGTCATCCATAATCGTGGTGTAAATATTCCCGTCAAATTCATTCTCAACCTGTTCTGCCATAATCTCAAAGAGCTTAGTCTGCAGACCTGCTATGCGGGATTTTTGCTCCTCGCTCTCCTCCAGCAGCTGTGCTGTTGCCTCAAAGACCTGATCCGGTCTTGCAGATAGAAGGGTCGATATTTTATCCACACTTTCGAGTGCACCCCGGAAATGTTCAAGTGCTCTGATTCCACAGAGTATATACACTCTCGTACCGCCCTTATAGTTTTGGGCCTTGATGATCTTGATTATTCCAATCTCTCCAGCTCTTGCAACATGTGTTCCACAACAAGCACAGCGATCGCATCCGGGAACTTCAACAATGCGAACCGGTCCTTCAATTTCTTTTTTGCTCCGATAGTCGACGTCGATAATCTCCTCATTGCTGTAGACACGCACATTGACAGGGAGGTTTGCGTATATGGCTGAATTGGCCCGACTCTCGGCCTCTTTTAGTATTTCATCTGTAAGTGGTCCGTTATAATCGAGTGTAACAAACTCGCTTCCGATGTGAAAACCAACATTGTCAAAGCCACTCAGTTGGACAATGATTCCAGAAAGGATGTGTTCCCCGCTGTGCTGTTGCATATTCGAGAACCTGCGCTTCCAGTCTATTGAACACTGCACACTTGTGCCAGGTTCAAGTGGATTCTCGGTGTAATGATAGATTATGCCATCCTTCTCCTGTGTGTCGGTGACGCGAATACCTGCAATGTAGCCGGTATCTGCCGGTTGGCCTCCTCCCTCAGGGTAAAACGCTGTTCGGTCAAGTGATACCAAATAGCGGTCTTTGTCCTTCTCACATGACATAACGACCGCCTCAAACTCCTTATTGTATGCGTCCTCTTCATAGAGCTTTACTGTTTTCTCCAAAGACTTCTGCATCACTTAACCTCCGAAATTCTTATGCTTCAATTATAATCGAATAGTGTAGAAATGTAAACACTACCTGGTGCAGACGAGTAGCGAATAGAACGTACGAAACCCGCAAAGCCAAAGCTATGCGGGTTTCTAGTATTATTGGTGACCCATCGCAGATTCGAACTGCGGACTCCCTGCTTAAAAGGCAGGTGCTCTGCCGGCTGAGCTAATGGGTCATGTGGCTGGGATGGCAGGATTTGAACCTACGAATGCCAGAGTCAAAGTCTGGTGCCTTACCCCTTGGCGACATCCCAAAATAATTCTTGGTCTGTACAGTAGTAGACCTGCCTGAAAAAAATGGGGTGGATA
>FZPS01000093.1_pt137 | contig 10916 bp, 8 predicted proteins | sample 1817821 | NCBI WGS metagenome assembly FZPS01 (sample SAMEA104158645, study PRJEB21678) | metagenome | place: Germany | collected 2015-04-21 | reverse complement strand
AGACACTATTATTTAACCTGACTTTAGGAATAAAAAAGAAAAAATGGTGTTAAAGCTCAAAATTTATGCTTTAGCATCATTTTTATTTGTGACTCATTAAGAAAATAATTGGTAATTGGTAACCCTAGCTCAGCCGCCAGGCTTTTTATGAATGCAGAAGAAGGCGTGATATTCACATATTTATCCCCTTCCAATTTTACGATCCGGAATTCCCGGATGAAATTAATAAGCCTCTCCGTGCTATATTTATTTTTTAGCACTTTGAATTGCAGGAGCCTGATGAGGAGCACGGACAGATAGCAGACCAGGAAATGCCCATGGATGGATGCTATTTTTTGCAAGTAGACAGGGCGTGCATCAAGGTAGGATTTCATTACTTTGAACGATTCCTCAATCCTCCAGAGGTTATGGTAGGTGTTGTATATCTCCTCTGCTTTCATTTTGGTTTCTGATGTGACAAGGAGGTTATAGCCGGCCAGCTTTAAATCCTTGTTAACGGCATCCCGGTTGATGGTTACTCTTACCTTGCCATCGATGGCATTTCCTTTCGGATCGGCACAACCAAAGGTGACATATTTGCTGCATTCGCCGAATTCACTCCTTTTTGCCTGACTTGCTTTTAGCATTTTTGCTTTTTCAACCAGCCTGTTTATCTCATATCTCTTTTTCTCCGCTAGCTTGGGGTTGTATGTAGCAACCCTTTTTTCCTTCACCCTTACGGTATGCTTCTTCCCATTTTCGTCTGTATAGGTATAAGGAAATTCATCGATGCATTCCTTGATCTCGTAGAGAAGCGTGCCATAACTGTCAGTGATTTTTTTATAGCCGTTTTTTAAGAGGATCCACTCCTTTTCAGTTTCAGGGAGTTGCTTCACCGATTTTGAAAACAGGTAGCCGTCCTTGCTTTTCAGGGCACTGATGACGTTGTTTGCGCAGTTAAGCCCCTTGTCGGCGACCTGCACCGTCCTGCCGGATATCTGATTCCTGGCCTTGAGCTCTTTTATGACCTGGCGGATAACGGGCTTTTCACTTTCGTTGCCGGGGTAGAGCTTCATCCCGATAGGGACCTGGTTTGCATCCAGCAGCAACCCCAGTCCAATGATGGGGTCATATCTGTTTTCTTTTGAAGGGCCCTTTCTTCTGAATTCATCTTCCTTGTCGATCTCAAAATAGAAATTTGTACAGTCAAAGTAAGAGATAGATGCATCCAGGGGGTATTTGAGACTGACCTGGTGATTGAAGATCTCAATAATCTTTTCGTATTCATTGCCCATATACTCAATGCCATCGAGGATCTGCTCATAAGAAAGCCCATAAGATTCATACAGCTTGGGGAGGATATCATGGCAAGTTCTGCTCTTGGAGCATGGGTCAATCACCCTGCTGTATATAAGGGCTTCCATTAGATCAGAAAGCTTGAAGCGGAAGCCCCTGACCGACTGCATTAAATCCAGGTAATTGGAGACGTGCAGGCCGTCGTAAATATTTTTTAAAAGAAAATAGCCGAGGTGCCTTTCGGGGGATGCGGCTATCTGCCTAGCCTTATTTTCTTCTTTGATGCGTTTTGCTTCCATGTTCATTTGCTTGACGACACCGGAATAATAGGCAATTGGGTCAGGGATGCCGGAGTCGATCAGGTCCTGCACATAGCCGATGGCCTTGTATGATTTATGTGCGGTCTCCTTTTTGTTGCGGTCGTAGAAAGATTCATATATCTGAAGGTAGACTCCCTTTTTAAGGTTTGTTTTTTTAAGGAAGTAAGCCATGAAGTGCCCCCTTTCATAACACCATTTAACACCATTAATTATACACCAAAAAAGATCTTTTTGCAAGTTTTTTTAGAATAAAAAAAGCGCATATCTGCGCCGTTTTCTCATGTTTTATTTTTCGATTGCTCCTAAATATTCATGGTGTTAAAGTCCAAAGACGGGCCAAAAGGCTTGCCTCCTCTCCGGTGTAAATCCTGCCAGGGCTCTTCCCTGGCTGCACCCGCTGAAAAAAAAGCCAGTACCCGGCGCTGAAAAAGGAAAAAATATCTTAATAAAAAGTTTACATGTACAAATTTGCACTTAGTGAAAAAATGCGCTATAATATAGACAAGCCCTCCAAAGATACCTATCGGAAGATAAAGGAGGTGGGTTTCATGACTGAATGTCGCTGCTGTGCGGAACCTTTGGTTAACCAAACAGAAAAGGATCGCGGAATCTGCCGGAGCTGTGAACGGCTGGTTTCCCGGAAAGTTATTGCTGAGCGCGCTAATTTTCCTTTTTTAAGCAGACAGTTCAATGCATGGAAAGTTAACAGCCGAAATCAATAACGTTAACATTTCGAGGCGGTTTTGATACCGCCTCCTTTTTTTATCTCTCCTGCCAGTACACACGCGGCGCCTGCCTGCCTAAAAGCCGCCCAAAGGCAAAATTCCCAAAGCTGAAAAGCACGAACAGGCAGAGGAAGACGCTGCGAATCTCAACTCCCCAGCCTAGCAGCTTCACAACCAAAAAGGCCAGGATCCCGAGGTACAGGCCCCCAAGGAGCATGGCATATAAGCCTGTGAGGTTTCCTTTCATGGCTTTTTGGGGATCTGTCCATTCTAAATTCGGCCACAGCCCGTCAACTAAAAGGGCCAGCTCTCCTACACCTAAACTTCCCCAAAAACCTATAAAAAGTGCCAGCAGCAGCCCTTCTAGCGGAATTGGGAAAAGGGCTCTCAGCATCACAAGCCCCACCACGCCTCCCAAGAAAGTTGCCAGGCTGCTTGCCAGAAGCTTGCTTAGAAGCTGCAGCTTCGGCGGGACAGGGATAAGGCGCGACAGCCAGAACTGTTTTCCTTCCCTGGAGATGGCAGTAGACGGCAAAACGCTCAGCACAGGCAGGGAGGCAATGTAGCCTGCGGCTCCTAATTCCAAATAAGCAAAGGGCACCTGAGCAGGCAGGCTTTCCGTGCCGCTTCGCCAGAGGAAGAACAGGATAACAGGCGGCAGGAACAGATTGATAAGGCTGTTTGTGAGGAAGACTGGATTGCGCACAACAAGCGCGATCTCCCGCCAAAGGAGAGCTCCGAGAACGCTTCTCACCCGCTGCCTTGCGGCAGCCTTTCTCCTGCCTCCACTTACCTCCCCTCCTCCCACAACTCCTTTGAAAAAGAGGAGCTGTCCGAAAAACAAAAACAGGCCAGCTGCAGCTGCAGAAAACAGAACGAACCCTACAAGGGCAAGGAAATCATTTTGTACCAGAAAGCGCACTGCCCACAGGGCAGGGGGGTAATTTCTTCCCAAAAGGTCCACAAGGCCTCCTGGGGTCAGAAGGTGGCTAAGGAGTTCTTCCTGGGTGATTCCCCTCTGCACTCCCATGGCCAGATACTGGATGGCAAAGGCAATCAACAGCGAAATCAAAATGCCCACTACCCGCCAAAAGTCCCTGCCTTTGGGCAAATTGACAAACCTCATCACCACAAGCGCGATGGCTCCTGCCGCAGAGAGAGGAATTACAGGCACAAACAGGAAAACAAGAACCCCTTTGAGCCAAAAGAGGGGGTCTGGATAAAACTGCCACCAGGCAGCGAAAGCCGGCAGGAGGAGAGGCAGGAGGGTGATGTATTCGTTGACGAGGATCGTAAGAAACTTGGCTCCGGAGATTTCCCAGGGCCGCAGAGGCAGGGGCAGGAGGCGCTCTGTGTCCTCTGCAAAGAAAAAGGCGGAGAGGAGGTAGAAAAGGCCGAAGAGGAGGACAATGGCGTTTGCAGACAAAACCGCAACCAAAAGCCCCAAAGGTGCCTGGTGCGAGGGCAAGGCCTGGTAGATCCCTGCAAAGAACTGGTAGAAAAGGGTCAGAAAACCGATGATGGAGGGGAGAAGAAGCAGGAGGAGCCACCTGTGCACCTTGCTTCCTCTTTCCCGGAAACTGAAGTTGTTTCTTAGGTACAAGCGCCAGAGGGCAAAGGTTTTTTTCATTGGGTTACCTCCAAAAAGATCTCCTCAAGGTTTCCACCATAGCTCGCTTGCAGTTCCTCCATGGTTCCCAGGGCAATCAGCTTGCCGTGGTTGATAATGCCCAGCCTGTGGCAGAAGCGCTCTGCCACCTCCAGGACATGGGTGGAAAAGAAGACGATCTTGCCGGCTCTGGCATGTTCCCGAAGGATCTCTTTCAAAAGGTGCGAGCTTTTGGGATCGAGGCCCACCATGGGCTCGTCGAGGATCAGCACTTCCGGATCCGAGAGCAGGGCGCCGATGACCACCAGTTTCTGCCGCATGCCGTGGGAATAGCTGCCGATCGGATCAGGAAGGGCTGCTGTCAAGCTGAAGGTTTCTGCGAGCCTTCCGATGCGCTCCTGTCTTTCCTCGAGGGGCACCTCGTAGACGTCTCCCAAAAAAGCAAGATATTCTTCTCCTGTGATCCGCTGGTACAAATCTGGATTGTCCGGCACGTAGCCCAGCTTCTTTTTGGCAGCCAGGGGGTTTTTCGCCATGTCAATACCTGCGATCTTCACCTGACCCTTGTCTGGGGCTAAAACCCCCACCATCATTTTAATGGTGGTGGTCTTGCCCGCACCATTTGGACCCAAAAAGCCGAAGATCTCCCCAGGCTCCACAGTCAGGGTCAGATCATCTACTGCCTTTATCTGGCCTTTGTTGTAGCTTTTTGTCAAGCTGACGAGTTCGATCATGTCTGGGCCTCCCTGAGCCAGTTTTCCAGCCACCCTGCTGCTTCATCAATGCCCACCAGCTCCATTTTGCCCCCTTTGCGGACCTTTATTTCCACAGCATTTTGAGCCAGGGTCTTGGGACCTATGGTCACCCGCAGGGGAATGCCGATTAAATCTGCATCCTTGAATTTCACACCAGCCCGCTCGTTTCTGTCGTCTAAAAGCACCTCTATGCCCCGGGCTTCCAGTTCTGCGTAAAGCTTTTCGCAGGCAGCCCTGGATTCTTCGTCCTGCCAGTTTATGGGCACGATGAGGACCTGATAGGGAGCAATTGCCACAGGCCAGCAGATGCCGAACTCATCGTGGTTCTGTTCGATGGCTGCAGCCATGGTTCTGGAAACGCCAATGCCGTAGCAGCCCATAACCATGGTCTGGGTTTTCCCTTCCTCATCAAGATAAACTGCACCGATTGCTTCGCTGTATTTGGTGCCGAGTTTAAAGACCTGACCCACCTCGATCCCCCGGGCCAGCTGGAGCTTGCCTTCCCTGCAGCGGGGGCAGCTGTCCCCCTCTACAACCAAGCGCAAATCCGCAGCTTTAACTCCCAATGGTTCCAGATCCCGCTTCGGATCCAAATTGATCAGGTGGGTGTCTTTCTTGTTGCCGCCTACAACCCCTCTTTCCACTGCCATTACAGCGTGGTCTGCGTAAAAGGGAATCTCTTCTTTCAAGCCAATTGGCCCTGCAAAGCCTACAGGCGCACCAGTAATCCGGCGGATGGTGTCAGGATCTGCCAAGGTGAGGTTTGTTGCTCCTAACAGATTGGCCACTTTAACCTCGTTAACCTCGTGATCCCCTCTTACCAAAACTGCAATGGGTTCGCCGTCTGCGAGGTACAGCATGGTTTTGATGAGCTGCTGGGGCTCGACCCCGAGAAAAGCTGCAACTTCTTCCACTGTATGCTTGTCCGGCGTATCCACCGCCTCAAGGGGCTGGGCTTCAGACCCGCCGCCTGCAGGAGGCGGTAGGGCTTCTGCTCGCTCAACGTTGGCAGCATAGTCGCAGTTTGTGCAGTAGGCAATCTCTGCCTCGCCGCTGGGGGCAAGGGCCATGAACTCGTGGGAAATGTTGCCGCCAATGGCGCCTGAATCTGCCTCTACAGGCCTTGCAGACAGGCCTACCCGGGCAAAGACGCGGGCGTAAGCCTCGTACATCCTTCGGTAGTATTCGTCTAAAGACTCTTCGTTCCTGTGGAAGGAATAAGCGTCTTTCATGATAAATTCCCGGGCCCGCATCAGGCCAAAGCGGGGCCTGATCTCATCCCGATACTTGTTTTGAATTTGATACAGCGCCACAGGCAGCTGTCTGTAGGAGCGGATCTCCTGGGCCACTATGGAAGTGATCAGCTCTTCGTGGGTGGGTCCAAGGCAGAATTCCCTTTTGTGCCGGTCCTGGAGGCGGAACATCTCTTCGCCATAAACGTCCCAGCGGCCTGTTTTCTCCCAAAGCTCCCTGGGCTGGACGATGGGCATAAGCAGTTCCTGGGCGCCTGCCCTGTCCATTTCCTCTCTGATAATGGCCTCGATTTTCTGCAGAACCCTGATAGCCAGGGGAAGATATGTATAAATGCCGCCTGCGAGCTTCCGCATGTAGCCTGCCCGCAGCAGCAGTTTATGACTTGCTATTTCAGCTTCAGCTGGCACCTCCCTGAGGGTTGGTGCGAAAAGCTCACTCATTCTCATTGTCTATGCACTCCTTCAACTTGCCTATTTCCCTAAATAAAGCGTCCACAAGCTCCTCTTCATCTACCCTGGCCACCACTTCACCTTTGCGGAAAACCAGGCCTTTTCCCCTGCCGCCGGCGATGCCCACATCTGCTTCCCTTGCCTCCCCTGGGCCGTTGACTGCGCAGCCCATCACTGCAACTTGAATGGGCATATCCACCTCCCCGAGCCTCTCTTCCACTTCCCTTGCCAGCTGGAGGAGTTTGATCTCGCAGCGGCCGCAGGTGGGACAGGAGATGAGGGTCGGGCCTCTTTGTCTGAGCCCTAGGCTTTTGAGGATTTCGTAGCCTGCCCTGACCTCCTCTGTGGGGTCGGCAGTCAGGGAAACACGGATTGTGTCGCCTATTCCATCTGCCAACAGGGCGCCTATTCCCACAGCAGAGCGGATGGTGCCGCTGTAGGCAGTGCCGGCTTCAGTAACTCCAAGGTGGAGGGGGTAGGGTGCTTTTTCTGCCATTAACCTGTATGCTGCGATCATAAGCGGCACCTGGGAAGCTTTCAGGGAAATGACGATCTGGTCAAAGTCAAGCTTCTCGAGCTGCGCCACCTTCTCCAAGGCGCTTTCCACTAAAGCCTCTGCTGTGGGCTTGCCGTATTTGGCCAGGAGCTTCTTCTCTAAAGAACCTGCATTGACGCCGATCCTGATGGGGCAACCTCTGGCCTTGGCCTCCAGCACCACCTGCCGCACCCGCGCTGCATCTCCAATGTTGCCTGGATTGATCCTCAGCTTGTGGACACCGGCTTTCAAGGCTTCCAAAGCCAGCCGCCAGTCAAAGTGGATATCTGCTGCCACAGGAATAGGCGAGGCAGCGCAGATCTTCGGCAAAGCTGCTGCTGCCTCGAAATCCGGGACAGCCACCCGCACAAGCTCGCAGCCTGCGTCAGCCAAAGCCTTGATCTGCCGGACTGTCTCCTGCCAATTTCTGGTATCTGTGGTGGTCATGGACTGGACGCTCACAGGCGCACCGCCGCCGATTGCAAGGGTGCCAGCCTGCACTATTTTGGTCTTTCTTCTCAAAACAGCTTCAACCTCACTAAATCCTGGAAGGTAACCAGTACTGTAAGGGCCAAAAGCAGCGCTATGCCCACAAGCTGCGCCAAGCCCTGCTGTTCTGGCTTTAGGGGTTTGCCCCGCACGCCCTCAATGACGAGGAACAAAAGCCAGCCTCCGTCCAGCACCGGCAGAGGAATCAAGTTAAAGAGGCCGAGATTCGTGCTGATCATGGCAGCCAGGGCCAAAAGGGGCAGGATGCCGTGGGGAGCAACTTCTCCCACAACCTTGAACATGCCCACAGGGCCTGTCATTTCCCTGATCCCTGTGCCGCGGAACATTTTGCCTAAAGCCTGCACCACCATTTGGATCATCAGGTTGTTGTAGTGCCAGCCCTGCCTGATGCTCCTCCACCCTCCCAGGCGGAATACTTTGCCCACTCCGCCGAAGGTAATGCCGAGCAACCCCCTGCCGTCTGACTGAGCCTGTGGGGTGACCAGGCGGCTTTCCATTTTCCCATCTCTGAGGAAATACAGCCTGAAAGTGCGGTTTGCGCTGCGGCTGATGGTCCAGACGAGCTGTTCTGAGGTGAGAGGGGTATTGGGATCCGTCCCCACCAGAATGTCCCCCACCTGAATCCCCGCCCTTTGGGCAGGGGAGTCAGGCAGCACCTCTTGAACTGGGCTTGTGGTGACGCCAATCTGGTTGAAGTAAAGGGCGAAAAGGAAAACAGCCAGGACCAGATTCATTACAGGTCCTGCAGCAATAACCATAAACCTCTGCCAGAGAGGACGGCTTTGGAAGTTTTCAGGATGATCTTCGGAAAGAGCCTCTTCAGATTCCGGCGGCTGATCCATGCCGGCTAAAGCAACAAATCCCCCAAGGGGCAGTGCCCTGATTGAATAGCGGGTCTGCTTGCCTTTGAAAGAAAAGATCCTCGGGCCGAAGCCCAGGGCAAATTCCCAAACCCTGATCCCCACTGCTTTTGCAGCCAGAAAGTGCCCTCCTTCATGGACAAAGACCAACAGGCCAATCACAAAGAGCGTTGCGATAATCGTCAGCATAGTTCCTGTTCCCCCACTTTGAGGGTTCAGGCTCACCCACCTTTCACTTAAGTTTTGCGAGCTCTTCTGCCAAGCTCCGCGCTCTTTTGTCTAAAGCTAATACTTCCTCCAAACTTGAAGCTTTTTCGCTGCCTAATTTAGCTAAAGCTTCCTCCACTACAGCGCAGATGCCGAGGAAACTCAATTTACCTGCCAAAAAGGCGGCTACAGCAGCTTCGTTTGCTGCATTGAGGACCACAGGCGCCCCTCCGCCTGCAAGGGCCGCCTCCCTTGCCAGGGCTAAAGCAGGAAAAAGCTCAGGGTCCGGCTCCTGGAATGTCAAGGAGGCTTTGGCAAGATCCAGCTGGGGCACAACAGAAGGCCAGCGCTCTGGATAGCTTAAGGCGTAGGCAATGGGCTGGCGCATGTCCGGGACTGCCATCTGGGCAAGGCAGCTTCCGTCCACAAGCCTCACCAGGGAATGGACGATGCTCTGAGGGTGCACCAGCACTTCGATTCTGGAATAAGGAACGCCAAAGAGCCAGTGGGCCTCGATGACCTCCAAGCCCTTATTCATCATTGTGGCCGAATCCACGGTGATTTTTGCACCCATTTGCCAATTTGGGTGGGCCAACGCCTCTTTTACAGTCACATTGGCTAAATCTTCTGGCTTTGCTTCCCGGAAAGGGCCCCCTGAGGCTGTGAGGACAAGGGTTTCAACCTGCTCCTCCCTGCCCTCGATGCACTGGAAGAGGGCGCTGTGTTCGCTGTCCACAGGCAAAAGCTTCCCTCCTCCCCGCTCCTTTGCTGCCAGGACCAGGCTGCCCCCTGCTACCAGGGATTCTTTGTTGGCCAAGGCCACATCCCGTCCTGCCTCTAAGGCTGCCAGGGTGGGCGGCAGGCCTGCGATCCCCACCAGGGATGACAAAACAAGGTCTGCGTCAGGGTGGGCTGCTGCAGCCTCAAGCCCTTCATCCCCTGCCAGGATCTCGCAGCGGAAATCTCCCAGCAGTGCCCGGAGCTGGGGAATGTCCTCGGGATCTGCGATGGAGATGAGCTTGGGCCTGTGCTTTATTGCCTGTGCTGCAAGTTTCTCTACGTTTCTGCCTGCAGCCAAAGCCACAACTTCCAGTCTTTCCGGAAAGGCCTCGACAACTGCCAATGCTTGGCTGCCGATGGAGCCTGTTGAGCCTAAAATGGAAATCTTTTTCAACAATCTACCCCCTACGATTTAGGAAAGAGCGGGGAAAGAAATCCCCGGGCAATAGCTTTGAAGGTGATCACTAAAACCGGTCCCAAAAGGAGGCCGAAGGTGCCGAACAAACGAAAGCCTAAATAAATACCAACGAGAGTGGCTAACGGGTGCAGCCCGATCTGAGAGCCCACTACCCTAGGTTCAGCTATCTGCCGGATCACTGTCCCGGCAATTAAGGTGAGGACAAGGCTTAGGGCGAAGGAGTAATTGCCGAGGCCCACATGATACGCTGCCCAGGGCAGATAAAAGGCAGAGGGGCCAATAAGGGGCAGAAGATCCAACAGAGCTACGAGGCACGCCAGGAGAAAAGCATATTTAACCCTCAACATCCACAGCGCCACAAGGCACACAAGGCCGCTGATGCTCATGAGGATGAGCTGCGAGCGGATAAAGCCCACAATAGCGGCAAAGACGTCCCGTACCACCTGCCAGGCAGGCTGCCGCCAGCTGGAGGGCAGAAAGCGGAGGAGCTCCCTGCGGATAAGATCGTAGTCTCTGGTGATGAAGAAGGCTGCCACGAAGCTCACTGTGAGGTTGAGGAAAAACTCCGGCAGGCGAACCGCCCAGTTCACAAGAGATCTGGCAATTGCCTCCACCTGCCCGTAGAGCCAGGCTGAAAGGCCCTGCAAAGAGGAAATCAACGGTTCTGGGAGGCGGTTGTAGAAGAAAGCCAGCTCCCGCAGCCACTCTTCCACGAGCTTTGTCACATTCACTTCGTATCTGGGCAAGGTCCGCAGGAGATCCTGCAGTTGAAAATAAAGGCTGGAGGTCCCCCAGAACAGAATGAGAATGAGGCAGAAAATAAAAAAGAGCAGGGCAAATAAAGTGGCCCAACCCCTGCCCACTTTTGTGTTCTGCTCCAGCCACCGAACCTGTGGTTTGATCATTCCTGAGATAATCAGCGCAATTATGAAAGGGAGCACGAGCCCCAAAAGATAGCGGAAAAAGAGAAAAAGGACCACAGCTATTGCCAAAGCGCCCAGCAGGGTTTTCTGCCCATCGGTCATCTTCATACCCCTTTCAAGAGCTGAACGACGAAGTAAAGCACCGGCGCCACGAAGAGGATGCTGTCGAAGCGATCCAAAATCCCGCCGTGCCCCGGCAGAATCTGACCTGTATCTTTAACGCCAGCATCCCGCTTGAGGGCAGATTCGCATAGGTCGCCTGCCTGGGCTGCAACGCTCACTACAAGGCCCACAAA
>FZPS01000049.1_pt165 | contig 10923 bp, 10 predicted proteins | sample 1817821 | NCBI WGS metagenome assembly FZPS01 (sample SAMEA104158645, study PRJEB21678) | metagenome | place: Germany | collected 2015-04-21 | reverse complement strand
TATTTAAGTTGTTGTATTCTTCGGAAAGGGATTCTTTTTGGACTTGTTCATTTTTCAAATTTTCCCTATGGTTTTTTATAGCTAAACGAAAAAAATAAGAATCTGTATTATAAAATCCTTGGGGGCTTCGAATTAAAATATGATCTTCTAATAGTTTTTGCTGTAGTTCCCAAGCATCCATTTGGGCAGAAGGTAAAAGACGTATCCAATGAAAATTACCTTGTGAAGGATATGCTTTTAAGGCAGAAATTCCTTGTAATTCTTTATAACAATATAACCGTTCTTTTTGAATCCACTGCCTAGAAAATTGGATATACTCTTTATCATGAAAAATAACTTCCCCTGCAATTACAGCTCCTATATGAATGTGCCATGGATCCATTCTCTGTTGAATGGATTCTCTCCACTGGGCATTCCGAGTTACTCCATACCCTAAGCGAACACCAGGCATTCCAAAAAACTTAGTAGCTGCTCGTACAATCAAAAGATGATCTAGTGAAAGTCCTGCAGGAATTAAACTAGTTCTTGGATATTGATCAGTAAACTCAATAAAAGCTTCATCGATTAATACATAGCCCCCTTTATGTTGAACCTTTTCTATCCATACAAGAAGCTCTTTTGTCGATACTAAAACTCCTGTTGGATTATTGGGATTGCATAAGATAATAAGGCTATCTTTTTCTACCTTTTCTATCATTTTTTCTAAATTAGGCTGAAACTCATCTCTCTCAGACAAAGGAATTCTTTCTACAGGCATCTTTAATTGCTTAGCTTTTCTCTCATACTCAGAAAAAGTAGGAGTAAAAAGAAGAAGCTTCTCAAAGGGGTATGCTTCCATAGCTATAGAGATTAATTCCATGGCTCCACTACTTGGAAGAATCCATTCCTCATTTTCTAACCCTAAATAACAAGCTATGGATTTCTTTAAACTACGATATTTTCGATCTGGATAATAAGTCCATTCTTTCATCCTTTCAAGTAAAGCTTCTTGAAAACATAAAGGAATTCCTAAAGGATTTATATTTGCGCTACAATCAATCAGTTGTTCATTTTCAAAATCAAAGATATTACCACCATGAAACTCCACGTTTTTTCTCCTTTTAAAATATGTGATGTAAAACAGAAAGACATGCTATGGCTAAAATCAAACTTCCGTACATCATTTTATTTGCTCTTTTAATATCTTGGTTTTCTAAAAGACGATGCGCTTCTCCTAACGTTGGTTTTTCTATCTTTTTTCCGAAATATTGGCTACTTCCCCCTAATTGAATTCTAAGGGCACCTGCACCTGCTGCTTCTGGATAACCACTATTAGGGCTGGCATGCTTTTTCCCATCCCGTTTCATAATGTGAAAACTAGAAACCCCATCGTATCGAAGAAAAAAGGCAACCAAAACAAAAAGGACGCCTGTCCATCTTGCTGGCAAATAATTAACAACATCATCTACCTTAGCAGAAGCCCATCCTAGATTTTTATATTTTTCATTTTGATATCCTACCATCGAATCCAAGGTATTAATAGCCTTGTAAGCTAAGGCTAAAGGAGCCCCTCCTAAAAACATATAAAATAAAGGAGCAATGACTCCATCTGACGTATTTTCCAAAATAGTTTCAACGGTTGCTCGAAGAATCTCTTGTTCGGATAAATTTTCCGTATCTCGACCTACAATATAAGAAAGAAGATATCTACTTTTCTTCAGATCTTTTGCCTGTAAAGCATGATAAACTTTCATACTTTCTTTTTGAAGGCAACGCGCTGCAAAACAAGTCCATAACAAAAAACATTCTCCTATAGAATAAGCCCAAGCATTCCGTTGGTGAAGAATTTTTAAAAGAAAAAAGCTTATTCCATATGTCAAGCCAACTGTTGTACCTAATAAAAAAATCCCTGCTATTTTTTCCCCTTTAGATGTACTCACTTTTTTTCTGATTAGTTTTTCCATCCATTGAATATAAGCGCCGATGCCTCTAACAGGATGTGGAAACCAATAGGGATCACCCAACAATAAATCCATTCCTAAGGCCACCCAAATCTTAGTCATAACATACCGCCTCTATGATCTGATAGGTGGCATCCATAGTACCAAAACGTACCGTATCCAATCCCTACGGAAGATGCAGTTTCTTGTAACATCATACTTTTTTGTTTCACAACATCACTCCTTGCTCACCCATGCAGTTGGTTTTTGATTGATTTTATGTACAATACAATGTCCATCGTTATATTCTACAAAAGTATACGCTCCACTTTCAAAAGAAAAATACCAGTATCCTTCTTTTCCTAATCCTAGTAAAATAGACAAAATAATTCGTAAACAACCCTGATGGCTAATTACAAGCAATTCTTGGTCCTTATGTTGTTCTATACATTCTAGTAACCAATTTTCTACTCTATTATAAAATTCCAAGTAGCTTTCCCCTTTAGGAGGAGCTACTTCTTGCCAATGATGAATCCACTTTTCCCAATGAACGGGATCTTCTTTTTGGATCTTTTTGTAATGCTTTCCCTCCCATTGTCCAAAGTGAATCTCTTTTAATCGTTCGTCTTGGATCCATGGTATGTAAGATGGCAACTGTAATAATTCAACCGTTTGGATGGCTCTTTGTAATGGGCTCGAAATGATACAATCCCATGTTTTTCGAGGTAAAATTTTACGTAACCCTTTGATTTGCTTTTCTCCCTCTGGGCAAAGTAAAATATCCTTCCATCCATAGTAAACTCCCTTTTGATTAAAATTGGTTTCTCCATGACGTACCAAATATAATTTCATTGGTCTCTCCTTGCATTCATTATAGTCCTGCTAATAAAAAGAAGAACAAACATACTACTTCTACTCCTTCATGAATGGCTCCTAAAGTATCACCTGTCATGCCTCCGATTTTTCTTTCAATCAAGCGTTTTATTAGAAAGCCAACAAGAATGGATAAAAAAAGAATACCTATTCCAATTTTCTGTAAAAAAAAAGCAAATAACAAAAATCCTATTCCACCGCAAAAAATTGTTGGTACTCTTTTTTTACACGATAAGTAGAGTCCTCCTAAGCCTTCCTTACGAGCATAAGTAGAGAAATAAATACAAATCCCCATTACTGTTCGAGAAGCAACAGGTGATAAAAGCAATGCTATTGTTACCATTTCCGGATGATTTTCTAAAATTTGAAGAAGTAGAACATAACGGAACAAAAGATCAAAAACAACGCCTAAAGTACCATGGGTACCAATACGGCTGTCACGCATAATAGCTAGCATTCGTTCTGAATTTCTTGCTGAAAAAATTCCATCACAAGTGTCTGCCAATCCATCTACATGCAAAGCTCCTGTAATACTTAGATTAGCAAAGATTGCTATAAGAATAGCAGGGCCTCCTGGTAGCCACCTAGAAAATAATGAATAAAGAATCCCATTCCAAAAGCCAACCACCAGTCCAACAATAGGAAAATAAGCAATTCCCTTGGCAAAAGAATCTTCTTGAATGTCAATGGTCATAGGAAAGGGAATCCGAGTCAAAAATTGAAAGGTTAAAATTAAACTTTTCATGTTACCACCTACTTTATCTGCATTGGAATGCCACATACTGTTAGATAGACCCTATCTGCTCTTTGAGCAATTTGTTGATTGACTCGACCTGCTATATCGCGAAATATTCGCCCCAATTTACTTTCAGGAACAATTCCACTTCCTAATTCATTGGTGACCATAATCACAGTACTTGAGGTTTTTTCAATTCCTTCTAATAATAGTTGAATTTCTTGTTGTATTTTTTCTTCTACTTGTTGTATTTGTTCCATTGTAAGCTTGTCCATATCCAAAGAAGGATCTAAAAAGTCAAACAGTAAATTTGTTACCATAATGGTAATGCAATCGATGAGAATCGCATCATAATAAGTGTTCATCTCTTTTAAATAAGTGCCTAAATATCGATATCCTTCATATGTGTCCCAACCTTTAGGACGACTTTGCTGGTGTTTGTGAATACGACTTTTCATTTCTTCATCAAAAGGTATCGATGTAGCCACATACAAAACAGCTTTCCCTTCTTTTGCAGCTAAAGATTCGGCATATGAACTTTTGCCACTTCTAGCCCCTCCGGTAACCAAAATACTTTTTCCCATTTTTCTTCTCCTTAAAATTCGATTAAAAAATCACTATTTAGAGCTACTTCTTCAAAAGTAGCCATATCATTGATCATGGCACAAGCAGATTCAATCAAATGAAAGGCTAAAGGACATCCTGTTCCTTCTCCCAAACGCATATTCATATGAAGCATAGGTTGGAGTCCCATGATCTGACAGATCAAAGTATACCCCGGTTCTACAGAATCATGAGAAGGAATAATATACTCCTTAACCAAAGGATTCAAATAATAAGCCGTTAATGCAGCGGTAGCCGAAATGACCCCATCCATTACAATAGGAACTCGATAATAAGCCGCTCCTAAATAACATCCCACCAATCCAGCTATATCAAAACCCCCGACCTTTGATAATACATCGATAGGATCATTTCGATTCGGTTGATTGACTTTTAATACTTGTGAAATAACTTTCTTTTTATGTTCATACCCATCCTCTGTAAGCCCTGCTCCTTTTCCTACGGCTTTTTCTACACTACAACCAGTAAAACTAATAATCATAGCACTGCTTGTACTGGTGTTACCAATCCCCATCTCCCCGGTTCCGATTACGTTATATCCTTCTTCTATAACACTTTTCACCATATCCATCCCAACTTTTATTCCTTGTTGTGCTTCTTCATAAGACATGGCTGGACCCTTACACATATTAGAAGTCCCTTTACGAATCTTACGTGAAATAAGAGAAGAATGGTGTATCTCCTTTGCAATCCCTACATCAACGACTTTTACATCCGCTCCTGCTTGTTTGGACAAAGCATTAATGCCTGCCAATCCATTTAAAATACTTAATGTCTGAGACAATGTGACCACTTGTGGAGCACTGGCTACCTTTTCTTCTACAATCCCATTATCTGATGCCATTACAATGGTACATTTTTTGTAAATTTTGGGTCGGCTTGTCCCTTGAATACCTGCTAATTGAATGGCTATCTTTTCTAATGTCCCCAAACTTCCTTTCGGTTTAATTAACTGATCAAGCCTTTGAATGGCTTTGGCCTGTATCTGCTCATCCAAAGGTTGAATGGAACCAATAATGATTTCTATCTCTGTCAATCTCTACATCTCCTCTATTTTATTACAGCCTTATTTATAAAAAGAAAGCCCCACAATAGTGGGGCTGGATAGCAATCTTCTCAAACATAAAAAATCTTCCATTGTATTATTATGGTAACCATAATAAGTACTCTTACACCAATGCAAAGATTTAAATGACTGAGTTTAACCCCTCCCTCCGAAGGTAAACAACATAGATATAAGGCAGGTTTCCTGGCTTAGGTTCATCTGGTTCTCCAACCTTCTCGGTTTCCCAATGGTTTTTGGAGCCATTCCCATTTACAGTAGCGGGGGCTGCAGTGGATTTTCACCACTTTCCCTTTTACCTCTTCTTATAGAGCACCTTATATTCATCTATACAATTTTATTTGTACCATGATACTATTTTTATTATATCAGTTTTTTAAAGGATTGCAATAAAAAATCTTTTTCTTCTTTTTCTTATTTAGAATAAAACTCAACAATTCTAGAATCTATCACTTGGATGGGTATTTCTTCTCTAATAGGTCTTCGAATCAAAAAACCTGTAAAAGAATCTAGATCTTTCTTTAAATAAGGCACAACTTGATTATTATTTAAAAAATTTTCTCTAAATACTGAAATTCCTTGGGATGAAGGTTTTAATTCAATCTTTTGGTCAATCTGCACCTCATAGGATGGACGATTTACCATTTTTCCATTTATCCAAATATGACCGTGTACTACCATTTGCCTAGCTTGACGCAAAGTGGAGCCAAATCCCAAGCGATAAACCATATTATCCAATCGACATTCCAATCTTCCTATTAAAATTTCTCCAGGATTTCCTTTTGCTTTAAAAGCTTTTTCCACATAACGCCGAAATTGCTTTTCTAGAACTCCATAATACGCTTTTAACTTCTGCTTTTCTAACAATTGTATCCCATATTCAGATCTATTTTTATGGTCTTGTACACCCCTTTTTAATGCTTTGGGATGTCCAAAGACATCAACTCCTAGCCTTCTAGCTACTTTAAATCGTGGGCCTGTATTTCTTGCCAAATAAAATCCTCCTTTATTATCCTTTTATATTTTAACTCTTTCATTTAAACTATATGGTTTTTTATTTTTCCGTGCCAGGCCGCTATCTCTATATTATCATAATGATATTGTCTATCATTTATTTGCCTCTTTGTTTTTTTGCTGATGGTTTTTTATCTTTTCTTCATATCCTTGATCTGTTGGACAATAGTACTTACGACCTAGTAGCTCACTCGGCAAATATTGTTGCTCTACATAATGATTAGGATAATCGTGAGGATATAAATACTCAATACCGTGTCCTAATTTTTTTGCTCCATCATAATGTGCATCTCGTAAATGATTAGGGATTCCTTGGATCGTAACTTCTCTTACATCTTGTAAAGCTGCATCAATAGCCAAATAAGAGGCATTACTCTTTGGGGCTGTAGCTACATAAGCAACTGCCTGAGAAAGTATAATTCTTCCTTCTGGCATGCCAATAAAATCTACCGCTTGGGCTGCTGCTAAAGCCATTTGTAAAGCCATAGGATCTGCATTCCCCACATCTTCTGAGGCGGCTATCACAATTCGCCTGGCAATAAAACGAGGATCTTCTCCAGCCTCTAACATACGAGCTAAATAATAGATGGCTGCGTCGGGATCTGACCCTCGAATGCTCTTAATAAAAGCAGAAATAGTATCATAATGATTATCTCCTGTTTTATCGTACTGAATCGCTCGCTTTTGAATACATTCTTCTGCTACTTTTAAAGTAAACTCTATTTTTCCTTCTTGGTTTCTCTCTGTTGTTAAAACTCCTAGTTCCAATGCATTAAGAGCTGTTCTAGCATCTCCATTAGCAACTTCTGCTAAGAAATTAGCCGCTTCTTCTGAAAGGCTCACATTATAACTTCCTAACCCTCGCTCTACGTCTTTGATGCTGCGAAATAATAAGGTTTTAATGTGCTGTTTTTCCAAAGGTTTTAAATGAAAAATCTGAGAACGAGATACTAACGCACGATTTACTTCAAAATAAGGATTTTCTGTAGTAGCTCCAATCAAAACAATAGTTCCATCTTCTACTGCCGGTAATAGTGCATCTTGCTGTGCTTTATTAAAACGATGAATTTCATCAATAAATAAAATCGTTTTTCTTCCTGTCATTCCTTGGTTCATCTTGGCTTCTTCCATTATTTCTACTAATTCTTTTTTACCTGCTACCACTGCATTGACTTGTCGAAAATGTGCTGTCGTTGTATGAGCAATAATTTTAGCTAATGTGGTTTTTCCTGTTCCCGGTGGTCCATAAAAAATAAGCGAACTTAGCTGATCTGCTTTAATGGCTCGATATAATAATTTGTCTTTACCGATAATATGTTCCTGCCCGACAAACTCCTCTAAAGTTTTTGGTCGTATACGGGCTGCCAAGGGTGATTCTTTTTTTATCATTTTTTGTCGTGTATACTCAAAAATATCCATTCCTGTACCTCCTTTGGTTCTATTTCTACCATAGCATATTTTTGTTTTTTTGAGTAGTTTTTTACTAAAAACTTTGATATTGCTGAGTTTTGACGTTTTTTGTTGACTTTCTTTTTAAAAAAAGTTATATTGATACTACATTATTTCTTTTCCATCGATATGTATAGATATCTTCTCTGATAGTATATTTACTTAGTAATTAGTGTATTTTCATTTAGAATGTCTATATCTATACAATAAAGGAAACTTAAAAACATGAAAAAAAGATATGTATCTTAAACAAAGGAGCTGTCAATATGAATCCCATTCGGAATACCATAACCCAAAAATTACATTTTTTTGGGAACACAAATCCTCTTGAATTAATTCAGGAATATGGAAGTCCTCTATATGTATATAATGAATCGATTTTAAGAGAACGCTGTCGTGAATTAAAAAATTTAATTTCTTATCCTCATTTTTCTGTAAACTACTCCGTTAAAGCAAATGGAAATATAAGCTTATTACAAATTATTCGTGAAGAAGGTCTTAATGTAGATGCCATGTCTCCTGGAGAAATTTTTATTGAAAAAAAAGCAGGGTTTTTACCAGAACAAATATTATACATTAGTAATAACGTATCCGCTGAAGAAATGCTTTATGCGATTCATGAAGGTGTCACCATTAGTGTGGATTCGTTATCCCAACTGGAACTCTTAGGCCGTATTCACCCTGGCGGAAAAGTATGTATTCGTCTTAATTCTGGAATTGGTGCAGGGCACCATGAAAAAGTCATCACAGGAGGCGAACATACTAAATTTGGTATCAATACGGAATACCTGCCTGAAACAAAAAAAATTTTAGAAAAATATAATCTAAAGCTTGTAGGCATTAATCAGCATATTGGTTCTTTGTTTATGGAGCCTGAAGCTTATCTTGAAGGAGTTCGTTCTGTTTTAACGGTTGCAGAACAATTTGAAAATCTAGATTTTGTTGATCTAGGGGGAGGATTTGGAATCCCTTATAATAAGTATGAAAATGAATCACGATTGGATTTAAAAAAATTAGGAGAAGAATTAGACAAAATCTTATATGAGTGGACTCGTTCTTATGGAAAGGAAATCCTCTTTAAAATTGAACCCGGACGATATATTGTTGCAGAGTGTGGCGTTCTTTTAGGCACAGTACACAGTATAAAACAAAATGCTCATACCAAGTACATAGGGACAGATCTTGGTTTTAATGTACTTATTCGTCCTACTTTATACGATGCTCACCATGATATCGAAATTTATCGTAAATCTGATGTACCATCTCTTTGTGAAGAAAAAGTAACTATTGTAGGAAATATTTGTGAAAGTGGAGATATCATAGCAAAAGATCGACAATTGCCTCAAATTTATGAAAACGATATTTTAGGTGTATTGGATGCAGGTGCTTATGGATATTGTATGAGTTCCAATTACAACAACCGCCTTCGTCCCGCCGAAGTACTCATACAAAGTAATGGAAATGTATCTTTAATTCGTCGTCGGGATACATTAGAAGATTTACTTAGAAATTTTGAAATCTAGATCCATCCTTATCTATTAATAGTACATTTTAAAAAGAGCTTGAACAAGCTCTTTTTAGTAATTTTTTTACTACATTTTCTCTGTAATATTGATAATCCATTTATTTGAGAGCAAACGTGGTATTCCTGCCAAAGCCTTAACGATTTCTTCTAATGATACTAATGCTGTCACCCAATGTACTGGTAATTTAAAAACAACAGCTCCTAAAAATGCTAAAGGAACGCCTACAAACCATACAGCTCCCACATCTAACCACATAGAAAAAGTAGTATCTCCTCCTCCTCGCAATACTCCTACAATCAAATTACCGTTAAACATTTTAATGAAAAATACAAAAGCCATTATTTTTAACATTTGTACTGCAATTGTATAAACTTCTGGAGTAATGTTATTAAATATCTTTACAATCGAAGACGCTGAAAAATAAAGAATAATACCTAACAGAAGTCCTTGAATAACTGAAATCCATAAAAAGCGATTAGCATAAGTAATTGCCTCTTCTTCTTCTTTTGCTCCTATTTTATTTCCAATCATAACAGTACATGCATTTGCTAATCCTCTCGATAGTACTAAAAATATATTTTGAACATTAGTAGCAATTTGAATTGCTGCTACTGCTTCTGTACTAATTTTGGCATAAGCTACAGAATACATCACCATACCTAAAGACCAAAATGCTTCATTAATAATGACAGGATATGTTGTTTTTAAATATTTCTTTACAAAATCCCCATTCCAATTGATTACTTCTTTCGGCTTAATTGCTAAGATATTATGATGTTTATAAATAGCATAAATAATGATGGCTAACTCTACCATTCGTGCTATTAACGTTCCATAAGCCGCTCCAAGTACACCTAAGGCAGGAAAACCAAATTTTCCAAAAATCAATAAATAATTAAAAATAATATTTATAAAGAAAGAAATCAAACTAGCCCTCATAGGCATTTTCGCCTGTCCAATACTTCTTGATGCAACACCAAAAGCAAAACTAAATGCAGTCATAATATAAGTAAGAGAAACCCCTCTTAAGTAGAGGCTACCTAATTGAATTACTTGGGTATCATGTGTAAAAAATTTCATAAGATATTCAGGCATTAATAAAGTAGAAGTTGTAAAAATCACACCTAAAATACTACTTATGGTAAGAGCTAATCCTAACACTTTTTGAATATTTTCAGTATCTTTCTTTCCCCAAAATTGTGCTATAAAAATAGAAGATCCACTTTGTACTCCCAATACAGTAATCATATAAAAAAAATAGATTTGATTGGCTAATCCTACTGCTGCAACACTTGCATCTCCTAAGTTACTAATCATCAATGTATCTACCATATTTAAGGATGATCCTATTAAGTTTTGTAATGTAATAGGAAGGGCAATTCCTAATAAAGCAGCAAAAAATTGCTTGTCTTTTAGCATTTTTTTTATCTTTTCCATTTTTTTCTCCTCTAGTATATGTCTATTTCTACCAAGTCTTTTTGTATTCTATCTAATCGTTATCCTATACGATTGTATTAAGAGCAAAAAAATAGTGTCATAAAGCATACGCTCTATAACACATTTTTTAACTGGGTAGGAAGGATTCGAACCTTCGCATGCAGGAGTCAAAGTCCTGTGCCTTACCGCTTGGCGACTACCCATTATAAATTTTACTTTACAGAAGCGCGAGACGGGATTCGAACCCGCGACCCTCGCCTTGGCAAGGCGATGCTCTACCAC
>FZPS01000190.1_pt20 | contig 10924 bp, 12 predicted proteins | sample 1817821 | NCBI WGS metagenome assembly FZPS01 (sample SAMEA104158645, study PRJEB21678) | metagenome | place: Germany | collected 2015-04-21 | reverse complement strand
ACAATTTACTATTCAAAATAAAAAGTCCCGCATAAGCGGGACCATTATTTATTTTTCATTGTTAGTTTCAATTTTCTTAATGATTTTATTAATTTCAAAATTAGTAATACGATTAATAACCGTATTAATATGAGTTTCCAGAACAATTCTTAGTGCTTCTTTTATCTTATTATTAGCAGTCTCAATCGTTTCAGTTTCTTTTGAAATTTCAGTTAATTTAGTTTGAATATGTCTTAATGAATTATCTAGGATTTGTGATTTCATTTGTTCGAATTCCGCTAAAATTTCATTACGATCTTTAAACTTTTCTAACTCCTTATTTCTCTTCATTAATTCGCTGTGATATTGCATAGCAAACGCGTAAACTATATTTAGAAACGTTGTCATATATTGCGGTCTAACCATATACATATTTTCATACTCAGTAATCTTTCTAATTGGTGTATCGTTTGATACATCCCACTCAAGTTCACTTACTAGTAATGAATATGTAGTATTATTTTTTTCTCGGTCTTCTTCTAATTTATCAAAGTGATCTTTATTTTTAGTTTTAGTTTTTGATACGGTATGTTCAGATTTCATTTCAAGGGTAACTGAGGCAAGCTCATTAAATTCAGTTTTTTCTTCACCAGATAAATATACCTTAAAAATAAAGTCAGCTTTAGTCTCTCCTTTCGTATCTTTATAAAACGATACGTTAGGAAGCATACTAAGTGTACTTGAAACAAATTCTTGTTCGCACCATTTTTCTAAGTTTTCACCAAGCATTTTAACGTTTAGTGAATCTTTAGATAATCTTAGTTTATTAAGGTCTGATTCTTGTTCTGAGATTACCTTTTGAAGTTCTTCTTTTTCTTTACCGAATTCTTTAGTTAATTTTAACTCTTCTTCTAATAACTTAGACGAAAGTGTTTGTTCAAATAGGTTCTTTTGATTTTCTTTTTCTGATTTTAACTTATTAATTTGATTATTTAATTCATTAATCTCTTTATTAAATTTAGCTTCCGTTTCAAGCTGTATTGATTTAGCTTGTTCTAAGAGTTTAGTTTTTAAAACATCAATTTGATTATTAAGATTATTAATATTAGATAAAAGCTCTTGTTTTTGTTTAGTAAGTTCTAATTCTTTATCATTTTTAAGTGATAACAATTTATTTTCTTCTTCTGATTTTAATAATTTATGTTGATCTGCTAAAGCTTGTTTAACTTTTTCATCATAGACTTTATCACGTCCATCTTCAATCAATTTTAAAATTGAGCTAGTATCCAGCTCCATAACATCATTTAAATCAATAATACTACCCTTTTGAGCATCTTCTTCTAATCTTAAGGTTTTATTATCAACTACTGACACTTTTACTTTTTTACTCATCTAATTAAACCTCCTTTAGCCTTATATTAATATAATACCATTAAAATAATAATTATTTTAATTTATTAGTTATTTTTTTCTTTTAGGTATTTTAATTTGAAATAAATATAAATAAATAGTATAATAAATATTGAAAGGAATGTGAGTTTCATGAAGAAAAAATTTGAAGTCTATCTTAATCAACTTAGAGAAAAAGGGTATCGTATTACCAAAAGTAGAGTAGCATTACTTGAGGTGCTATGTGATGACCATTTAACTTTTAAACAAATTCAAATGCGTTTAGCAGAAAAGGGATTTACTAATGTCGCGTCGATATATAATAACCTTGATTTTTTCTTACAAGAAAAAATAGTTGTTGTATTATTTATTAACCAAGTTAAATATTATGAATTAGCTATTGATAATAAAATGCATACAGCTGATAACCATATCCACTTAGTTGATCAAGCCAACAACCAAATTGTTGAAATTAATAATAAAAGAATTTTTGACTCAATTACACGATATATTGAAAACGAAACAGAATATAACGTTAAATATATTAAATTAACGGTTGGTGTTTCTAAAAAAGAGGAAGAAAATTAATTAACAAATTAAAGAAAAGCACTTGGAATTCCAAGTGCTTTTTTATATTTTTTCAGCTACCCTTAATTTTGCCGAACGACTCCTAGAATTATGTTTCATCTCTTCATCAGTTGGCAAAATTGGTTTTTTGGTTATAACTTTATAATTAGGTTTTGGTTCAATCGCAATCGGCATTCCTTTAATAATTTCAACTTCCGAGTTTTCTTTAAAATAATGTTTTACAATGCGATCTTCTAGTGAGTGAAAGGTAATAATAACGATTCTTCCACCAGGGTTTAAAAGATCATTTAATTGAGCTAATGCTTCATGCAAAACATCTAATTCTTCATTAACTTCAATTCTTAAGGCTTGAAAGACTCTTTTAGCTGAATGCCCCTTAACTTTATAGTTAACTTCATCGGTAATCTTTACTAATTCACTAGTCATCGTAATTGGTCTTCTATCAACAATTTTTCTAGCGATTTGATAAGCATTTTTTTCTTCACCGTAATCTCTAAAAATTCTAGTTAAATCTTCTAATGAATAATTGTTTAAAATATCTTTCGCTGAAACTTCTAAATCTTGATCCATTCTCATATCTAGTTCATAGTTATTTAAATATGAAAAACCTCTTTTTCTATCATCAATTTGAAATGAAGATAATCCCAAATCAAATAAGATACCATCTATTTTGTTGATACCCAATTTACTTAGTTCTTCTGTTAGATTTCTAAAGTTAGATTTAACTATCTTAAAATTATTATAATCTTTTAATCTGTTAGTCGCATATTGAATTGCAAACTCATCTTGATCAAAGCCAACTAAAAGACCAGATGATAATCTTTTAACTATTTCAAGACTATGTCCGGCTCCGCCTAATGTTGCATCTACATAAATGCCATTTGGTTTAATATTTAGGTTTTCAATACATTCATTTAATAATACAGATTCATGTTTCATACATTTATTTTATCATATACTGAAAAAATAAATACATTCAAATATAATTCGATGTTTAAATAATTTTTTACTTAGTTTTATTCATTAATCCATACAAGAATATCATTTGCACTATTATACTCAAATGTAATTCCTGAGATAACGATTTTTCTTATTACACCAAAAGTTCCAAAATTATCTTTAATTTTTGATCAAAAGAAAAAGGTGCTTCTCGCACCTTTTCTTTTATTAACTAATTAGTCTTCTTTTTCTTTTTTAGTTAATACTTGTTGCCCTTTGTAGTAACCACTATTTGGTGTTACTCTATGTGGCAATGTAAATTCTCCGGTTTGTGGACACGTAACTAAAGCTGGTTTTCTTAGCTTTTGGTGTGTTCTTCTTTTTCTCTTCGCAGTTTTACCGGTTCTACGAAATGGAACTGCCATCTACAATCCCTCCTTTATTCTTCTTTTAGTAAGTCCGCTAGTTCAGCAAAAGCTGGATGCGGCTCTTTTTCCACTTCAAATTTACGATTTTTTTCTTCTGGATGAATTACTCTAAATGGTTTTTCTACTAAAATATTACCTAAAATAATATCATCTAGTTCTAATGGATTAGTAAGTTCATAATCAGCATCTTCATTATTACCAAATAGTAAGTCCATTTCAAAACTTAGTGGAACAGGAACTTCTCTTGCTGAATACGCACAAGCCATTAGTAAATCGGCTTTTACTGTTAGGATAAATTCAAATCCTTCTGGTAGGGTATTTACATTACCATTTACTTTAATATTAGTAATTGATAATAGATCATCATACCCATCAGGAACTTCATAATGATGAATGGTTTCATCAATTTGATTTAATTTTTCTAACTCAAATAATGTCCATTTCATAATTATCACCTAAACAAATAGATTATATCAAAAATGACTTATTAAAGTCAAAGATAATGACAATATCATTCCCTAATAAAAGACACCTCTTTAAGGTGTCTTGATTTATCTTTTAATTAAACTAAACTTTTCTTAGAACGAATTACATTGTGAAGTTTATTTAAAACTAATTTTTCTTTATCAGATAAAATTAACTCTTCCATAACTCCATTAAATAATCTAAATCTTAAAGTAAGTGGCATTATAGTTCCATCATATAACCATAATTCAACATTAATTATTTCGAATAATGGTTCATGTAGATCATCATATTCAAAAGATGTTTGAACGTTCATAATATCTAAATAGTTTAATTCTCCAACTAAATCGTTAGTTACTAAGCCATAGCGATAATCAACGTTTGCTTGATAGTAAAATAGTGATTCTTCGCCAAACATTAAAACTGTTAAAATAGCTTGATCATAGATTAATTCAGCATCATCATCGTCTAAAAGAGCAACTTTAAATCTTACTTTACTCTTAACATCTAATTGTTCTGGTGACATTAATACGATTGCATTTTCTTCAGCAACGTCAGCTTCAGTAATTGATAGTAATTCATAGGCTCTTTTGAATACTAATTCATGAGCTTCATCACGATATACTTGGAATTGAGGATCAAATTCTCCTGTGCCATTTTTAAAATATTTATTGAACCATTTTAATCTTTTTTTCATATGAAAACCACCTTTCAATAGTTAGTTAAATTATATCAATATTTAATAAAAAAATCAACATTAATTTCCTAATTAGTGTCTTTTTTATGCGATTTTACCTTTTTTTGAAAATTATAATGGAAAAAGATTGGAAATTAATCCAACCTTTTATCATTTAAATTGTTTTTTAATTTTATCAAAAAAAGATTTTTTTCCAGTATTTTCAGTTTCTTCAAGTTGTTTGAAAAGATCTCGTTGTTTTTTCGTTAAGTTCTTTGGTGTTTCTACATTCACTACAACATATTGCGACCCTTTTCTTCCAGTTTGAGTTTGTAAGATTCCTTTATCTCTCATGCGAAGTGATGTATTAGTTTGGATACCTGCAGGTATCTTTAAATCAACATTTCCGTAAATAGTTGGAATCTCTATTGTCGTTCCTAATGCTGCCTGGCTAAAGGTAATTGGTAATTGTAAGTAAATATCGTTACCACGGCGTTGGAAATATTCATGTGGTTCAACTCTAAAGTGTAAGTATAAATCTCCTTTAGGACCACCTTTAGTGCCTTCATCGCCGTATCCTCTTACACGAAGTTGGGTTCCGTTATCAACACCGGCTGGAATATTAACGTCGATAGTTGTTGTTTTAGTTTCGCGTCCTGATCCTTTACAGTTCTCACATTTATTTTTAATGATTTTACCAGTTCCGCGACATGTTGGACATGTCGATTCACGAATCATATTTCCAAATAGTGTTTGTTGTTGAACTTGAACTGTTCCAGAGCCATGACAAGTCGAACATGTAGTAACATCCCCTGGTGTTTTACCGCCAGTTCCACCGCAAACTGAACACTCTAAATCTTGTGAAATGGTAATCTTTTTCTTAGTACCTAACGCCGCTTCTAAAAATGAAATAGTTAGACTAGCTTGTCTATCTTGACCACGTTGAGGACCGTATTGATTAGTTCTGCCCCCAAATCCTTGACCAAAAATTGATGAGAATATATCAGAAAAGTCAAAGCCTGAAAAATCAAAGCCTTGGAATTGTGGACCATCTGCACCATATGTATCGTACTGTTGACGTTTTTCTTTATCAGATAAAACAGCATACGCTTCTTGAATTTCTTTAAATTTTTCTTCAGCGTTTGGTTCTTTTGATACATCTGGGTGATATTTTTTAGCTAGTTCCCGAAAGGATTTTCTAATTTCTTCTTCTGAGGCGTCTTTTGATACACCTAATGTTTTATAATAATCTTTTGCCATATTATCTACCCTTTATACATATTTAAGTAAGGGCCAGTGGCCCTTACCTATATATTATACATTATTAACTAAATTCAGCGTCTACTGTAGTATCTTCTTGTGAGTCTTCTTTTGATTCAGTATTGGCTTGTTGAGCAGCTTGAGCCTTTTGGTAAGCCTTAACCGCGATATCTTGAGCTTCTTTTTCTAAAGCTTCTTTTTTATTTTTAATTAAGTCTAAGTCATCGCCTTTTAGGGCTTCTTCTAAGTCTTTAATTAAATCTTCAACTTTAGTATTTTGATCTTCAGTAACTTCTTCGCCTAAGTCTTTAACTGCTTTTCTAATTTGGAAGATTAAGTTTTCTGATTCGTTTCTTAAGTCAGCTTCTTCACGTTTAGCTTTATCAGCTTCTGCTTGTTCTTCAGCTTCTTTCACCATTCTTTCGATTTCTTTTTCAGATAATCCTGAACCACCAGAAATGGTAATAGTTTGTTCTTTATTAGTACCTAAATCTTTCGCTTTAACGTTAACAATACCGTTAGCATCAATATCAAATGTTACTTCAATTTGAGGAACTCCTCTTGGTGCTGGTGGAATGTCTCCTAATTGGAAACGTCCCAATGTTTTGTTATCTGCCGCCATTGATCTTTCACCTTGTAATACGTGGATATCTACTGCTGGTTGGTTATCTGCAGCTGTAGAGAATACTTGTGATTTAGATGTAGGAATTGTAGTGTTTCTTTCAATTAATTTAGTAAACACTCCACCTAAAGTTTCAATTCCTAATGAAAGTGGTGTAACGTCAAGAAGTAATACGTCTTTAACATCTCCCGCTAAAACTCCACCTTGAATTGCAGCACCCATAGCTACTACTTCGTCTGGGTTAACTGATTTATTAGGTTCTTTACCTAATTCTTTTTTAACTCTTTCTTGAACTGCTGGAATTCTAGTTGATCCTCCAACTAATAATACTTGGTGAATGTCTTTAGAAGTCATTTTAGCATCTTTTAATGCACGTCTTACTGGTTCAATTGATCTTTCAACTAAATCATGAGTTAATTCATCAAATTTAGCACGTGTCAAGTTCATTTCTAAGTGAACTGGACCATGTTCTGTCATTGAGATAAATGGTAGAGAAATTGATGTTTGAGTTACACCTGATAATTCTTTTTTCGCTTTTTCAGCTGCATCTCTTAATCTTTGTCCTGCCATCTTATCTTTAGATAAATCTACACCGTTTGATTTTTTAAATTCAGCTACCATATGGTCAACGATTCTCTTATCGAAATCATCTCCACCTAGTTTATTATCTCCTGCTGTTGAGATAACTTCAAATGTACCATCAGCAAGTCTTAAGATCGATACGTCAAATGTACCTCCACCAAGGTCAAAGACAAGTACTACTTGTTCTTTATCGCCCTTGTCAATACCATAAGCTAATGCGGCAGCAGTTGGTTCGTTAATAATTCTTCTAACGTTTAATCCTGCAATTGTACCAGCATCTTTAGTCGCTTGTCTTTGCGCGTCATTAAAGTACGCAGGTACTGTAATAACTGCATCAGTAACTTCAGCACCTAAATAAGCTTCTGCTGTTTGTTTTAAGTTTTGCAAAATCATTGCTGAGATTTCTTCAGGTTTATAATCTTTATTTTCCATTTTAACTTTATAATTACCTTCACCCATATGTCTTTTAATTGATTGAACAGTATTAGGGTTAGTAATTACTTGTCTTTTTGCTACTTCTCCTACTGAGATTTCGCCATTTTTAAATGCGACAACTGATGGAGTAGTTCTTCCTCCTTCAGCGTTAGGGATAACTTTAGCTTCTCCCCCGTCCATAACTGATACTACTGAGTTAGTAGTTCCTAAGTCAATACCGATAATTTTATTTGTTTTCTTTGCCATAATTATTCACTCCATTCGTTTACTTTGACCATGGCTGGTCTTAAAATTCTATCTTTATACATATACCCTTTTTGGATCTCTTCAGTGATAATATTATTTTCTACATCACTATTATTATCTTTTTCAACTGCGTGGTGTACTTTTGGATCAAATGTTTCACCTACCGCTTTAATCTCTTTTAATCCGTAAGCTTCAAGTTGATCATAAATTTGATCATTAATCATTTTAAACCCGATTAAATAATTTTTAAGCATTGGATCATCTACTTCCATACTTACAACTTTTCTTAGTTGATCAAGTGGAATTAATAAATCATGAATTAAATCCATCGCTGCGTATTTTCGATCGGTTATTCGTTCTTGATTCATACGCTTTTTAAAGTTTTCGAAATCCGCTTGATTTCTTAATAAATCATTTTTTAATGCGGCAATTTCATCTTCAAGTTCTTTAATTTTAACTTTTCTACCACCTTTTTTATACTCAACATTAATTTTCTTTTCGCCTTGTTCCTTGTGGTGAGTAATCTTTATTGTGTCATCTTCTGAAATTGTCGTATCATCTTTTTTTTCTTCTTCAATAATTATTTCTTCTTGTTTCTTTTTTTCACTCATTTATATCTACTCCCTATCGTCGTATAAATTAGAAAGATTAATGGCGATATATTCAATTAATGGAACTACTTCACTGTAGTTCATCCTCATTGGCCCAATTAATGCTAGACTACCTCTTTCCAAATCGCTAAAGCGATACGGAATTGAAATAATGGTTACATTTGATTTTGGCATAAACGTTATATCGCTTCCCAATCTAATTTGTAAGCCTGTATCCCTTGAAATTAGATTACTAATATTTGATTCATTTAGTTGAATCATTGATTCCTTTAAAGCATCAAATGATGAAAAGTAATCATCATCAAACATATTAGTGGCACCTGATAAATAAAATTCATCAGTGTGTTTAGTATCTAATAAATCAATAATAATCTTTAAGATATTTTCTTCATAATTTAAAAGTGGTCTTAGTTTTTTTGATTGATATCTTTCTACTAAAACTCTCATTACTTTAACGATACTCTTATTTTTCAATAGTTCATTAAGTTTAGTAATAAAGCTTTCTAATTCTTTAATCGTAATATCTGAAGTAATAGTTAGTTTATGATGCAAGACTGTTCCATCACCAATAACGATGATCATTACTCCTTCATCTTCTGATAAACTAAGAAATTCAATTTTCTTAATATAAGAAAAATCGTCACCAGGATTAATACTAATTGCCGTGTAGTTAGTAATCGCACTTAGTAAATCAGCCGCTTTTTGAAGTGTCTTCTTTTTAGAGAGTCGATTCTTTTGAAATAAATCATCAACTAGCGGGAATAAACTAATAACTTTTCTATCTCTTGTTAGTAAATTATCAAGATAATATCTTAATCCACGCTCAGATGGAATTCTTCCACTTGAAGTATGAGTTTTATCCAAATATCCTAATTCTTCTAATACTTGCATATCAAAACGAATTGTCGCACTTGAATAATCTAAATACGGCAGGCCAGTAATCGCTCTTGATCCAACTGGCATTCCATCTTCAATATATGATTCTACAATTGCCTTTAATATTAACTTTTGTCTATTAGTAAGCATTAAATCACCTCTATTAGCACTCAACTTATTTTAGTGCCAACTGTATTCTAACACATATGATTTAGCAATGTCAAGTGTAAAGTGCCAATTTTACATTTTTAAACAAAAAGTGCCACAATTGTGACACTTCTTTTAATTAATATAATTGTACTACGCGTGCGCGTAATCTAGTTTTATATCCATATTTATTAAATCATAGGTCGCTACAGTTCTTACTGTCGGTTTTTCAATGGCTAGTAATTGAATTGTTAGAATACTCATATACCATGCGGCGTGCTGAGTAATATCGACCATACCATATGCTTGAGATGAAATAAATCCGACTAAAATAATCCATTTTTCAAGTGATATCTTGCGGCACATAATAATAAATGATTCCCACCAGTTGATTGCTACGGCAATAATACCGTAAATACCCATAATAGCTAGTGTATGGAAAAATGTTGAGTGATAAACTATAACTCTTCTATCGCTGCCCCAATTCATCGTCTCAGCGCCCCAACCACCACCAAAGAGCGGATATTTTTTGAAAACTTCAATTGCCCTTTTCCAAAGATCTGTTCTTCCGGTTGTTGGGTTATCAAGTGAGGCAATAAATCCGTCCCAAATATATTTAATTATTTGTCCTGAATAGATAATCGCTCCTAAAAATAAAATGGTAAATAATATTAAGTTACGTCTAACATCTTGGTTGCCATAACGAATTAGAATATAGATGTAAAATGGTACCGCGATAAATAGCCCCATAACGCCTCCACGTGATCCACTTATCGCAAATGTAATCATAATAAACATAAGTCCTAACCAATAAGAAAAACGTTTAGGATTTTTAATAATAAAGTATAAATGAGATGGTAATAGTAATAATAAATGGATCATTACATCGTTAATAACGCCCCATCCAAAATTAACAAATCCCCCCCATGAATCTCTAATTCCGTTAGGTAAACTAGAAAACCCGTGTTTTACAATATAACCCGTATATCTAGTCCAAGCTTGTAAGGTAATTAGCCAACTTAAATAATATAAAAGCAATATAAAATGTTTGGTATCAATTTTTGCATAATTATCAAAAATTGTATATTCAAGCAAGTGAAAAATTCCGACTAAACTTAATATGAAAATTGGAAAAGAAAACTTAACATAAATAAATGGTATTAGGCTTGCTAAAGCCATTAATGTTAAACCTAAAGTTAGTCTTCCAGGTTTAATTTTCTTTCTAAATCTTACCACGTGAATAATGATTCCTAAAACAAATATAATGGCGGCAATTAAAAGTGGTAAAAACTCACTAAACGTCTTTAGGTTAAGGTCAGTTGAATTAAATAGATAGCTATAACCCATAATTATAGGTATACCGTAGGCCATATTATCATAAAAGCTAACTACAAAAAACCAAATGACAATTAACAAAATCATTATAAGCGTGTTAAAAAGATGTTGGCCAAGTAACTTACCCCCCACTCTAACATGCCAGCCGATAAATACTAAACTTACAATTGTTAGTAAATACCATTTAGATTTTAAATATTTTTCAATGTTATCTTTAATATTACTCATGTTGTTCTGCTATTCTTACGATAATATATCCTAAGTATAATCCTTCACCTTCTTGGGTATCTCCGACCCAAATATGCACTTGATAATCACCAAGTGTTTCAGGTAATAACGGTAAAAC
>FZPS01000076.1_pt549 | contig 10929 bp, 11 predicted proteins | sample 1817821 | NCBI WGS metagenome assembly FZPS01 (sample SAMEA104158645, study PRJEB21678) | metagenome | place: Germany | collected 2015-04-21 | reverse complement strand
CATCCTGGCAAACTACGGGGTAGACCTGATCTTCGGCAGCCATCCCCATGTCTTGCAACCCATTGAATATGTGTGGTCCGATGACGGCAGTAAAGCCGCTTTGGCCTTTTTTTCCCTGGGCAATTTCCTCTCCAACCAAAGGTACGAACTGTTGAAGAAAGAATACACAGAAGACGGGGCCATTGTCTATGTGGAGATCAAGAAGGATTTACATACCGGTGGGGTTTTCATCGCCAATCTCACCTATTTGCCCACCTGGGTTCATAAGTACACGCAAAAGGGGCGGCTGGTTTATGAGATCCTCCCCCTCAACGACACCCTGGGCAATTTTGAATACTACAACTTGCTGACAGGAGAGAGTATCCGGCGGGCTGTCAATTCCAAGCGCAACACGGTGAACCTCTTGAAAAAGCCGCCTCTGCCCGTGGAACAGCGGTCGCGGGCACTCTCCACTGCCGGTACAGAGGATTCGGAGATGACTAAACCCAACCGTTAGATACCATCGGTTAAAAGTGCGCTTGCGCTGCGCGCCCAATAATGAAAAACAAAGGGACGGGGTCTGTTTCCCGTCCCTTTGCTCCTAACAAAGATTGGCCCTGTCCCTTTATTGGCAGGAAAGACCGGCCTTCTCCCTTTGTTTGTTAAGAACAAAAACCGTGCCTGTCCTTCTGCTTACGGCAACCAAACACCATGCCTGTCCCTTTGTTTGCTAAACCAAAGGCTGTACCTGTCCCACTGTTCGCCCTTGATTACGTCATCTTTGATTACTCCATATGATCCTTTTCCCTGATCTCCACCCGCCTGATCTTGCCGCTGATTGTCTTGGGGAGTTCTTTGGTAAATTCGATGATCCGCGGGTACTTATAAGGAGCTGTTACCTTCTTTACATGCTCCTGTAACTCTTTCACCAGATCATCACTGGGTTCGTATCCGGCGACCAGCACCACCGTGGCTTTGACCACGTAACCCCGCAACTCGTCCGGGACGCCGGTAACCGCGCATTCCAGCACCGCCGGGTGTTCCAGGAGGGCGCTTTCCACTTCGAAGGGGCCGATCCGGTAACCGGAACTCTTGATGATATCGTCGGTGCGCCCCACGAACCAGTAGTAGCCGTCCTCATCACGCCAGGCTGTGTCGCCCGTGTGATACAGGCCGTCATGCCATACGCCCCGCGTGAGTTTGTCGTCGCGATAGTAGCCCTTGAACATGCCCACCGGATGACACTGGTCCGTACGAATCACAATCTCGCCAACCTCGCCGACCTCGCAAGAACGGCCATTTTCATCCACAATATCCACATCATAGCCGGGAGAAGGTTTGCCCATGGATCCCGGTTTCGGATCCATCCAGGGATAGGTGGCCACAATGACGACCAATTCGGTCTGGCCGTAACCCTCCATCAATCTCTGGCCGGTCATCTTGAGAAACTGGTTGTATACCTCCGGGTTTAGCGGCTCGCCCGCCACAACGCAATACTCCAACTTTTCCAGGTTGAATTGGGTCAAGTCCTCCTTAATCAGGTAACGGTAGATCGTTGGTGGCGCACAGAAAGTGGTCACCCCGTTTTCGGCAACCACACGCAACAGTTCACTAGGAACAAACCGGTCGTAGTCGTAGACAAAAACCGCGGTCCCTACCAGCCACTGACCGTAAATCTTTCCCCAGGCGGACTTGGCCCAGCCGGTGTCGGAAACAGTCAGGTGCAGGCCGTTATTCCGTACGTTCTGCCAATACCCGGCCGTCAGGATGTGCCCCAGGGGGTAGGTCTGGTCGTGGCGGACCATCTTTGGATAACCGGTGGTGCCGGAGGTGAAATAAAGCAGGAGCGTGTCTTCATTGCAGGTGGCCGCGGCTCCAGCAGGCCGGGTAAACTCCGCCGGGGCTTGCGCGAGCCCGGCGTCAAAATTGTGCCATCCTTCGCGCTGCCCGCCGACGATGATCTTTAACGCCAGGGTCGGTGAGTCGGGCTGTGCGGCGTCGACGCAATCCTGGACCTTGTCGTCGGCTATTGCCACAATGGCCTTGATATCCGCGGCGTTGTTGCGATAGACAATATCTTTAGTGGTCAAAAGATGGGTGGCGGGAATAGCCACCGCGCCCAATTTATGCAGGGCCAGAAGGGCGAACCAGAACTCATACCGGCGTTTAAGGATCAGCATTACCGGGTCGCCCTTGCCAATCCCCAGGCCCCGAAAGAAATTGGCCGTCTTGTCGCTGTAAAGCTTTAATTCGGCAAAGTTAAAACTGGCTTTCTCGCCTTGCTCGTTACACCAGACCAATGCCGTCTTCTCCGGTTCAACCCGGGCCCATTCATCCACCACATCATAGGCAAAGTTAAAATTATCCGGAACCTTGATCGCAAATCCTTCTTTAAAATCTTCATAGGAATCAAACTCCACACGTGACAGGTATTTTTCCAACATCATTCATCACTCTCCCACTATAACAGCGAGGAATTTGGCTGTCCGGCCACCCATCGCCTTCATGCCGTGTTCCATACTGGAATCGAAGAAAAGAGCATCACCTTCATTTAAGACCACCTCATAGCCGTTGAGGATCACCTTGAGGGTACCTTCCAGGACATAATTAAACTCCTGGCCGGGATGGCTGTTGAAACTGACCGGCGCCGGTTCTGTTTCCGGTTCAACGGCCACCAGGAACGGCTCGGCTTTTTTGTTGATAAAATTGTAGGCCAGGCTCTGGTATTTATAGTCCCGGCGCCGTTCGACCGAGACCCCCTTGCCCTTGCGGGTCACGGCATAAGTGCGTAACCGGGGTTCTTCACCGGTCAGCAGGGAGGAAAGCTCAACCTCAAAGCGTTGGGCCACTTTAAAAAGGATCCCTACGGGGATATCAATTTCACCGCTTTCGTATTCCGTAAGTAAGGCCTTGGTCACCCCCAACTCCTTAGCCAGCGTCTCCACGGATACGCCGTTAATCTCCCGCAGGCCCTTGAGCCTTGCCGCTACCGTCTTCAACTCTTCTTGCACGTTTTTCAACCCCTCTCACAAAATCTATTGACAAACTCGTGTTGCAAACATTTTTGCCAGCAACCGCTGGATTAAGAAAAACCGTTTGTTTACACGCATGCCAACGGCGAAAAATTACACAGGGTCATAGCACACAAGGATGAACGCGATCGGTTGTAATTTATGTAAGTATAGCGCTCTGAAAGAAAAAAGTCAAGTAATAACTAATAACCCAGCCAAACCCGGGGCAAAAACAAGCACTGTACCTGTTTCCCTCTTTTAAAAGGGTTTTACGCACTTCTGTCGAAAATATTTGAAAGTCTTTTTTTGTATTTGGAGGGGGATCTAATGAAGAATAAAAAAATTCTGTTCCTAATTGGCCTTCTGGTGGTAATTGCCGTAACCATATATATTTTGGCTTCCCAAGACCTCTTTGTTATGAAACCCGGATCCGTAAATACGGATGAATTGACCTTGCACACCTCGGAGTTTCCCAAGTCTTTCAACGCCTATGTGAATAACGCAACCGATGCTTCCCAGGTCTTTGACCTGGTATATGCCACTCTGATGGAGTTGGACGACAAGACCCTGGAATATCAGCCGCTGATCGCGGAGTCCTGGAGTATTTCACCGGACCAAAAGGAGATTACGGTAAAAATAAGTCCCGCCGCCCAATGGTCGGACGGTACCCCGATCACTGCCGAGGATGTAAAATTCACCTACGACGTGATCATGAACCCGGAGAACCTCACCTCAGTATTTCGCATGTACCTGGGGCGGCTAAATCCTCCGGAGATTATTGACGAACATACGGTAAGGTTTACCGCAAAGACAGCGCACTATAAAAACCTGGAGGTTGTCGCCGGATTTAATATCCTGCCCAAGCATTTGATGGAAGGAAAAGATTTTAACAAGGAATTTAATATGAGTCTCCCCGGGAGCAGCGGCCCTTATGATTTGGCGGAAGTAAAAGAAGGAAGGTATTATGTGCTGACCCGGAAGGAAAATTACTGGGCCGATCAGTTGCCCCACAGGAAGGGAACATATAACTTCAAGCGGATCCGGTTCCGGGTGATGAACCCGGTGGTGGCCTTTGAGGCTTTTAAGAAAGGCGAGTTTGATATATATACCGAGATCACGGCTAAACGCTGGGTGGAGGATACCAATAGCGAACACTTTGCCAAAAACTGGCTTGTCAAGCAGAAGATCTATAATTACGCCGCCCGGGGTTTTCAGGGGCTAGCTTTGAACATACGCCAGCCGTTATTTCAAGATCTCCGGGTGCGCCGCGCCATAGCCCACCTCCTGAATAGGGAGTTGATCCTGGAGAAGATTATGTTCGGTGAATATAAACCTTTAACCTCGTACTGGCCCTACCTCTACGAAAAGGACGAGCAGTCCAACCCGCTGATGGAATTTGACCCGGAACGGGCGAAAAGCCTATTGCGGGAAGCCGGGTATGATCGCCTGGACCAAACCGGCTATTTGGTGAACGAGGCGGGCAGGCGCTTAGAGTTTACCGTTGCCTATGTGAGTGAAGAAACTGAAAAATTCTTAACCGTCTTCGTTGAAGACTGTAAAAATGCCGGTGTCAAAGTGAATCTGGAGCGATACTCCTGGGCCACCCTGATCAAGAAGATGGATCAATACGACTTTGATACGGTGATGATTGGCTGGAGCGGCACCCTCTTCCCCGATCCGGAGCAGCTCTGGCATTCCCGCCACATCAATGAGGCTGGCGGCAGTAACCTTCCGGGCTACCAAAACCCTGAAGTCGACCGCTTGATTGATTCCCTGCCGGCCATTTATGACCCGATGAAACGGGCGGAGATCATCAAAAAGATCGACCGCATCATCTATCAGGATGTGCCTTACCTCTTATTCTGGGAAGCCGATTACAGCAGGATTTTCTATAAAAATATCTTTGGCCGCCCGGAGACGGTCTTTTCCAAATACGGTTCGGGGATTATTAAGTATTGGTGGATTGACCCTGAAAAAGCTGAAGAGTACGAGCGGGCTGTAAAAAGCCGGCGAGCCCTCCCGGCCGAACCGGAAGAAATCCACTACCATGATTACGCAGGTGAGATTTGATGTGGGCCTATTTTCTCAAGCGAATGTTTTTAATTATCCCAACCCTCATCGGGATCACCCTGGTTTCTTTCTTAATCATGCAGATGGTCCCAGGAGGACCGGTGGAACAGGCCTTGCAACGCATGAAGATGGCGGCGCAAACCGAAGGCGGACCGGGTTTCGGAAGCGGCGCTTTGCAAACAGCCGTTACCAGCGCGGAATTGGAGAACATCAAGAAATATTACGGTTTTGATCAGCCGGTGTTGACCAGGTATTTCCGGTGGCTTAAGAACCTGCTCCGCCTTGACCTGGGAACATCCTACACCTACGAAAAGCCGGTATCGACTGTGATTGCCGGCCGGATTCCGGTCTCATTAACCTTTGGTTTAACCGGGCTCTTCCTGACTTATCTCGTTTGCATCCCGCTGGGGATAAAAAAAGCCCTCAAACATGGGGAAACTTACGACCACTGGACCAGTATCCTGGTTTTCCTGGGCTACTCCATCCCTGCTTTTGCCTTGGGTGTGCTCTTAATCGTTTTCCTGGCGGGCGGCAGCTTTTTGGCGCTCTTCCCTACCAGCGGGTTTGTCTCCGATTATTTCGAGGACCTGACTTTCCTCGGGAAGGTCCTGGATATCCTCCACCATATGTTTTTACCCCTGGTCTGCTATACAATCGGTGGTTTTGCCACTTTAACGCTGCTGATGAAGAACTCTTTAATGGAAGAGTTAAATAAGGATTATATCCGGACCGCCCTTGCCAAAGGCCTCACTTACCGCCAGGCGGTTTTCCGGCATGGTTTGCGTAATGGCTTGATTCCGATCGTCACCAATATCGGGATGATTATTGGGGTGATCCTCTCCGGGTCCTTCTTGATCGAGACCATCTTTACCATTGACGGGATGGGGCTTCTGGGCTACCAGTCCATTGTTAACCGGGACTACCCGGTGGCCTTGGGGTTGCTGGTCATCTCCAGCCTTCTGATGCTGGTCGGGCGGATCATTTCCGACTTCTGTCTGGTCCTGGTTGACCCCAGGATCCGGTTCCGGTAAGCCGGGTGCGGGTGGGTAAAAACCATGGTAACAAATATAGCACGGCCGGTCGCCGGCCTACGATTGTTCCGTTTTCTTGCAGTTTAGCAGTTTTGTGTGCGCGGGTGCTCGCCCTGCGCCCCTCAGTTGGAGGTGGAATAGAATTTTGCGGTTGTCTCCCATTACGCACCGGCGAATACAAAAATTTAAACAAATAAAACGGGCCTATTATTCCCTAATAATCCTTTTTGTAACCTACTTTATCTCTCTTTTTGCCAATTTTATCGCCAATGACCAGCCGCTTATCGTCAGGTACGAAGGGAAATATTTCTTTCCGGTACTCCGTTTTTATGACGGGAGTCATTTTGGGCTGGACCCGGCTGAAAAGCCTAATTATAAAGAGATGAACCGTTCGCCCGCTTTTGCGAAAGGCGCCGGTAACTTCATGCTCTTTCCCCTGGTTCCTTACGGCCCCAACGAAACCATTAGGGATTTACCGGGCTACCCGCCAACGCCGCCCACGGCCAAAAATATCCTGGGCACCGATGACCGGGGGCGGGATATCTTCACCCGGTTGCTCTACGGATACCGGATCAGTTTCAGTTTTGCCCTTTTGATCACTGTTTGCAGTATGACCGTGGGGGTAATCATCGGCGGGCTGCAGGGTTATTTCCGGGGCTGGTTCGATCTGTCCATGCAACGGATGATCGAGATCTTTTCCACCATGCCCTTTCTCTATATTGTCATTATTATCGGCAGTTCTTTGGGTACGGGCTTCCTTACCCTACTTTTGATCTTTATCGTCTTTGACTGGATTGGGATCTCCTATTTTATGCGGGCGGAATTCTTGCGCCTGCGGGAGGTCCAGTTTGTTGAGGCCGCCCGGGCGCTGGGGGTCAGTGATTGGCAGATCATGTTCCGGCATATGCTGCCCAATGCCCTGACACCGATTATTACTTTTTTCCCCTTTAACTTAATCGGGGGCATTGGTTCCCTGTCGGCTCTGGACTTTTTGGGATTCGGCCTCCCGGCGCCGACCCCCAGCTGGGGCGAGTTAATGCGGCAAGGGATGAGCAATATCTTCTCTTACTGGCTTTCTCTCTTTCCGGTACTGGCCTTATCCCTGGTTTTGCTTTTTATTGCCTTTGTGGGGGAAGGGGTACGGCAGGCCTTTGACCCCAAAGAATACCAGAGGATGGAGTAAAGATGGAAACAGCGCTTTTGGAAGTTAAGAACCTGGCGGTGCATTTCCAAACCGCCGGAGAGCCGGGCGGCGCCGGTATCGCCGGCGGGGTCTCCGCCGGCGTTATTAAAGCGGTCGACGGGGTTTCTTTCCAGCTCTTGCCCGGTGAAACCTTCGGGCTGGTGGGCGAGTCGGGCTGCGGAAAGTCGGTTACCGCCTTGTCCCTTTTAAAATTGCTGCCCACGCCCCCTGCCATCCTGGCGGGCGGGGAAGTGATCTACCGGCCGGAGAAGAAACGGCCGGGAAAGGACCTCTGGCAACTTCCCCATGGAGATTTGCTTAAACTCCGCGGGAAAGAGATCAGCCTGATCTTTCAGGAACCGATGACCAGTCTTAACCCGGTGATGAAGATTGGCCGGCAGATCGGTGAAGCGTTGCGCATCCATTCCGCGGAAAAAACGCCGGCGGCAAAAGAAATCCGCCGGGAGGTACTGGCGATGCTAACCCGGGTGGGCATCCACCACCCGGAGCGGGCTTATGACGCTTATCCCCATGAACTGTCAGGTGGAATGCGGCAGCGGGCAATGATTGCCATGGCCCTGATTTGCCGGCCAAAACTGGTGATTGCCGATGAACCCACCACCGCGTTGGATGTGACGATCCAGGCACAAATTTTGGAATTGCTGAAAGAACTCCAGGCCTCCTATCACCTGTCGCTTCTTTTGATCACCCATAATTTGGGGATTATTGCTGAAACCGCCCACCGCGTGGCTGTGATGTACATGGGCCGCATCGTAGAACTGGCTTCAGTCAAAGAGTTGTTCCATAACCCCCTGCACCCGTATACCTTGGGTTTGTTCTCCTCCATCCCCCGGTTGGACAAGGAGGAGGCTCTAGCGGCGATCCCGGGGATGGTTCCCGATCCCTTGCGCCTTCCCGCCGGCTGTTACTTTGCTCCGCGTTGTCCAAAGGCAATGGAGGTTTGTCATAGAGAGTATCCTATGTCACGGGAAGTTGCCCCCGGTCATACCGTCGCCTGTTGGCTGCAGGAGAAGTAAAGGATGGTTAGGCATGGCAAAACTTCTTGAAGTTAAGGACCTGAAGAAATATTTCCCGGTCCGCTCCGCCCCGCTGGGGTTCGGGCGGAAATGGGTGAAAGCCGTTGACCGGGTGAGTTTTACCATTGCCCCCGGCGAAACCCTCGGCCTGGTGGGTGAGTCCGGCTGCGGTAAAACCACTGTTGGCCGGAGTATTTTACGGCTGATCGAACCTACAGGCGGTAAGGTCTTTTTCAAAGGCACGGACATTACTTCCCTGGCCGGGAAGAAGGTACGGCTCTTCCGGCCAAAGATGCAGATCGTCTTCCAGGACCCTTACTCGTCGCTTAACCCCCGGATGGTAGTCCTGGATCTGGTAGGCGAAGGGTTGCACGGTGTGAGCCTGCAGAAGAAGAAGGATTTGGTGGTTGGGGTTTTAGAGCGGGTCGGTCTCTCTCCGGAGATCTTGTACCACTACCCCCATGAATTCTCCGGGGGACAACGGCAAAGAATCGCCATTGCCCGGGCGATTCTTCTCCAGCCGGAACTGCTCATCTGTGACGAGGCCGTCTCCGCCCTTGATGTCTCCATCCAGGCCCAGATCATCAACCTCTTAATAAAACTACGCCAGGAAATGAAGATGGCTTACCTTTTTATCTCCCATGACCTGGCGGTGGTGAAGCATATCTCCCACCGGGTCGCCGTGATGTATCTGGGCCAAATCATGGAGGTTGCCCCCACCAAGAGGTTGTTCGCCAATCCCTTGCACCCCTACACCAAATTCTTATTGGCAGCCGTCCCTGTCCCGGATCCGGAGTGCAAACGGGAACGCCTGGTTTTATCCGGAGAAGCCCAGATGGGGGCAGATTTCGCGCGCACGCGTGTAGACGAAGGCTGCTGTTTTGCCCCGCGTTGTCCCTATGCGGAGGACCGTTGCCGCCGGGAAGAGCCGCCGTTGGTTACCGCCGGCAAAGGGCACCAGGTCAAGTGTTTCCTCGTCAAAAGCAAATGATAACCGGAGCGTTTTTTGTTTGCCGGGTCCAAACTTGAACAGCCTCCGGCCTGCCGGATTCAAACCACTTTTCTGAGGTAAAGAATCTCAAGCTAAGTATTCTTTCTTTAGCATTCTTGTATAAAGATTCTTGTTTACGCAAGGATCCTTAAGCAAGGATCTTTAAGTGATCCAGCCGATCTTATTCCCGCACGCATCGAGGATGTAACCGTTGTTTACCTCTCCGATCAATATTCCCGAATATGCCAGGATTTTATCGCCCGTGTAATACCCGATTTTTGACCCGTTGATATCTATAATTATGCCGGAACTGCTGATCTCGCCGAAAAGCCGGTTATTAATATAGACGGTTCCCATCTCCCACCGCTCACCTCTTTTACACTTATTTGCGGTCATGCTGGGGAAAATTTTCTATCCGTTGACACTTTATCCATTTTTTCTCATTATAGTATACTACTAATGCAACGAGAAGTAAACTGTTTCATAAAAAAAAACGGCTTACACCGTTTTTTATTCAATATTAAGTGGGGCCTCCAAAAAACCCGCTTGCGCCTTCCTTGCCTCACGTAGTACCGGGTCCTATTTAGCGCTTGACGCGGGCATTTCCCTCCCAGATACTCCAGACTTGCTCTTCATCGGCGGGCTGTACATAATCAGTGAGGAAGGTGGTGGCCATGGCGCCTGTCGCCCAGGCAAACTGGACCCATTTCTCCGATTCCCAGCCCCTTAAGATGGAGTAAAGCAACCCGCCGACAAAGGCATCGCCGCCTCCGATCCGGTCGAGAACAGTGATGGGACGCGGTTCCACCACATGCCAGTTCTCCCCCGCCGACAGGATGGCCCCCCAAAGGTGGCTGTTGACACTGATGACCTCACGCAGGGTATTGGCAAAGACGGATGTCTGGGGGAAGGCCTTTTTCGCCCGGCCGATCATCTCCTTGAAACTCTCAACCTTTGCGGCCAGGTCTTTCCCGCCGGCTTCCGGTCCTGCCAAACCCAAAGCCAGTTGAAAATCTTCTTCATTACCAATGAGGATATCGGCGAGCCCGGCGATCTCTGTAAAGACTTTGCGCAGTTCCTCCTTGCGGTTCTCCCAAAAAGAAGCCCGGTAGTTCAGGTCAAACGAGATCCGGGTCCCGTATTTCTTGGCGGCGCGCGCCAACTCCAGGCAGAAAACGCTGGTTTCCGGGGACAAGGCGGCGATCAGGCCGGAGATATGCACGATCTGGACGCCTTCCTGCCGGAAAATCCGCTCAAGGTCAAAATCCTTCGCATTGAGGGTGCGGCCGACTTCCCCCGCGCGGTCATTATATACTCTGGGGCCCCGGAGACCGTAACCGCTGTCGGCGATATTGAACTGGTGGCGATAACCCCAGGGGCCTCCTTGTGGAACTTCCGGCCCCTCATATTCCATATTCCTGCTGCGCAGGTTGTTCTTGATTATTTGGGCAATGGGGCTCCCCTGCACAAACGTGGTCAAAACCTTAACCGGAAGGCCAAGATAAGAAGAGACGCTGGCAACATTGGTTTCAGCGCTGGTTACGTGCATGAGAAAAGTATCGCTGCTATGCACCGGTTGCCCATGAAGGGGAGAAAGGCGCACTCCCATGCTGGTAGGAACAACCAA
>FZPS01000086.1_pt141 | contig 10930 bp, 11 predicted proteins | sample 1817821 | NCBI WGS metagenome assembly FZPS01 (sample SAMEA104158645, study PRJEB21678) | metagenome | place: Germany | collected 2015-04-21 | reverse complement strand
GTCCAGCTTGGCACACAAAGAGGGGGTTTTGGACATAGTGGGCCGTGAGAGCCGTGGTGACAATTACCAACCCCTCCACTCCGCGGTCACTGATGAGGACATTGGTTCCTCCCCCTAAGAGGGTGAGGGGTAGTTGCCTCTCATTGGCCCAAGCGAGAGTCTCTTTGAGTTGTTGGAAAGTGGTAACAGTCGCTAAATAGTCGGCCTTTCCACCGGTTCCAAAAGAGGTGAGGGGGGCTAAAGGGACATTTTTGAGAATTTTAAGCCCCTTATTGATTTTTTCGGCTCCATTACTTATTGTTAAATACACAAGACAATGATACTTGAATTATTTGTGGTAGACAACGGCAGATTATTGAACAGGAGTACCTATGCAACTCTCTCTCTACAACACTTTGAATCGTAAGGTTGAGCCTTTCATCCCAATCGAGGAGGGGAAGGCTTTGATGTATTGTTGTGGACCAACGGTCTACAACTACGCTCACATAGGCAACCTCCGCACCTACCTCTTTGAAGATATCTTACGACGAACCCTAGAGTACAATGGCTATGATGTGCGCCATGTGATGAATATAACCGATGTGGGGCACTTAAGTGACGATGGGGATGAAGGGGAAGATAAGATGGTGAAGTCGGCCCGTGAAAAGGGGAAGACTATCACTGAGATTGCCGATATGTATACCCAGGCCTTCTTTCAAGATACCGATGCCCTCAACATCTTGCGACCCACCATCTCGTGTAAAGCGACCGACCATGTCACCGATATGATTGCCCTCATTGAGCGCCTCGAAGCGAAGGGGCACACCTACACCGCTGGAGGAAACGTCTATTTTAGTATCGACACCTTCCCCCGCTACGGAGAGTTGGCACGACTCAAGGTTGAAGACCTACAAGCTGGAGCCCGAATTGTGGTTGATCCCAATAAACGCAACCCGATGGATTTTGTCCTCTGGTTTACCCAATCTAAGTTTGCCAATCAAGCGATGGTGTGGCCCTCCCCTTGGGGAGTAGGTTATCCTGGATGGCACATCGAGTGTTCAGCGATGAGCATTAAATATTTGGGGGAGACCTTCGACCTCCACTGTGGTGGTATTGACCATATCCCGGTTCACCACACCAATGAGATTGCCCAAAGTGAAGCTGCCACCGGTAAGCGGTGGGTCAACTACTGGATTCATGGTGAGTTCTTAATCAATGAAACGGGAAAACTCTCTAAATCGAAGGGGGAGTTCTTAACCCTCTCCTACCTTAAGGAGAGAGGTTACCACCCGTTGGATTACCGCTATTTCTGCCTCGGTGGCCATTACCGCTCCCAATTGGTGTTCTCATGGCAAGCTCTCGACAGCGCTAAGAGTGCCCGTGAGCGCCTTGTTAAGCAGGTTCTAGCCCTTAAAGGGGAGGCAGGGAGCCCCTCTCTAACCCTCTCTGAAGGTGGTAGAAGTTACATCGAAACCTTTATTGGACACCTCAACAACGATTTAAATGCTCCTCGCACACTCGCTACTATTTGGACCCTTCTTAAAGATGAGGAGCTTGCTTCTGATGAGAAATTGGCCCTCCTCTACGAGGCTGATAAAATTTTAGGGCTTGGACTAAAAGATGTTAAAGAGGAGATTGTGGTAATCCCCGAAGAGGTGCAAGCTCTAGTTGATCAACGGTTAGAGGCCAAAGCTGCAAAAGAGTGGGCCAAAGCTGATGAACTTCGTGTTATAGTGGAGGAAATGGGTTATTCCCTCAAAGATACGAGTGAGGGGACCATTGTTACAAAAATCTGTAACCAAAACAGTAGGTGAGTTGTTGAGCATATGGAAGTAAAGAGCAACGAAAATGAATCGTTTAGGCTTGTATATGAGGAGGTGTTTCCGGTTGTGATGCGCGTTGCGTATCATGTAACTTATAACATGGATGTCTCTGAGGACATCTGCCAAGAGGCATTTATCCGGTTCTTTGAGCGCGATATTGAGTTCAAGTCGGTCGACGAAGCTAAGTACTGGTTGATTAGAGTTACCAAGAATTTGGCGATCAACGTAGTGAAGCGAAAGTCGCGGGAGAAGGCCATGGTGGACAAGATAAAAAAGGCCCCCAAGGTCCCAATAAGGAGCGGAGAAGAGGTCCTCATAAGTTCGGAAACCAAAACTTTAGTCAGGGAGGCTGTGGAAAAGTTGCCTGAGAAGTTAAAATCGGTGTTAGTTTTAAAAGAGTATGCCGATTTAAATTACAAGCAGATAGCTAAGATTCTCCGCATTTCCGAAAGTAATGTGAAGGTTAGAGTCCATCGAGCTCGTAAAATGTTGGAGTCGATGCTTGACCGGGAGGAAATTGATGTGTCTTGATGATCAAATTTTGAATACCTATCTTGATGGTGAACTGGTAGAGCCGTGGAGGACACAGGTAGAGGAGCACCTCACCTATTGTAATGCCTGTAAAAGCAGGTTTGAGCAGCTCCAATCGCTCCACTATTTGGTGAGTTCTTCTCGTTTAGAGGACCAAGAGATTGAGGACCATTCCAAGAAGGTGTACCAGTTTATAGAGAACAACTACATCTCAAAGAAGAAGAGGGGATTTTTTAGCCGTGACTTTCGAATTAAAACACCCACTCTCTTAGCTGTAGCAGCTGCCTTTATTGTCATTTTTGTAGGAGCCCTTTTAATCAATCCTAAAGGGGCGGCTCAAACTGACCAATTGATTCCGCGAGTCAATGTGGCCGAAGAGGGGCGCGTTGTCCAAGTTAAAGCGACCGATGGACTAACGGTGGCCCAAATCTTAGACAACTTCTCTTTGGAGGAGATTCTTAAGTACCTCGATAGCCGCGGTTATGAGGTTGATTTGCGCCTAAAAGGGCTAATTCCAATCGACTCTGTTGATAACCTCCTCTAGTTTTGAGGAGTTTATATATATCTCATCTAGGGTCCCACTTAAGTTGGGACCTCTTCTTTGTTAGTTGTAACAATAGCCCCATTCTGTTAGTATTGCCCCAACTAAGGGTTAGAGGAGGCACTTGATGCAGGCTGTGGAACTCGACAAAACTTACAATCCTAAAGAGTTCGAAGAGAGGATTTACCGGGAGTGGAAAGAGAATGGCTGCTTTGAGCCAACTCTCAATGGCAACCCAACTTTCACTATGGTGATGCCTCCTCCCAACGTTACCGGTATCCTCCATATGGGGCACGCCCTTAACAACCTACTTCAAGATATCTTAGCTCGTTACTGGCGCATGAAAGGGCGACCAACCCTTTGGTTACCAGGAACCGACCACGCCGGCATAGCTACCCAAAACGTAGTTGAGCGCGAATTGGCCAAAAAAGGGCTATCGCGTCACGATTTGGGACGGGAAAAATTTGTCGAAGAGACGTGGAAGGTTAAAGAGCGCCACCACTCAATCATCACTAAACAGCTCGAGAAAATTGGCTCCTCCTGTGATTGGTCACGTGAACGCTTCACCCTCGATGAGGGGTTGAGTGGGGCGGTGCGCGAAGCTTTTGTCACCCTTTATGAGCGGGGACTAATCTACAAGGGGAACTACCTCGTCAACTACTGTAGCCATTGTGGTACAGCTTTAGCCGACGACGAGGTTGAATACAGCGATGTCGCCGGCCGTCTCTACGATATTAAATACCCCTTTGCCTCTAAAGAGGGGGGAATCACCGTTGCCACAACCCGCCCTGAGACGATGTTTGGAGACGTGGCTGTAGCGGTTAACCCCAGCGATGAGCGCTACAAAGACCTTATCGGAACTACCGTAATTCTCCCCTTAGCCAACAAAGAGATCCCCATTATTGGCGATAGCTATGTCGATATAGAGTTTGGTACCGGCTTTGTTAAAATTACCCCAGCCCACGACCCCAACGACTGGGAGATTGGGCAGCGCCACAACTTACCTCAAGTCAATATCCTCAACCCCGATGGCACTCTCAATGAGAATGTACCGCTGGCCTACCAAGGGATGGATGTCCAAACAGGGCGTAAAGCGGTCGTTAAAGACCTTGAAGAGGGGGGGTACCTCATCTCTTCTAAGCCACACGACCACGAAGTGGGTCACTGCTACCGCTGTTCAACTATTATTGAACCCTACCTCTCAGAGCAGTGGTTTGTGGCGATGGAGGGGATGGCTAAGAAGGCGCTTGAAGCTTGGGAGAGGGGAGAGATCAACTTCTATGCCAAACGATGGGAGAACACTTACAGCCACTGGCTCAAAAATATTCGCCCCTGGTGTATCAGCCGCCAACTCTGGTGGGGCCACCGTATTCCAGTCTGGTACTGCCACGATTGTGATGCCGTGATGGTGGAGAGGGTCGACCCCACAGTGTGCAAAAAGTGTGGCTCTACCAATATTGAGCAAGATAGCGACGTCTTGGACACCTGGTTTAGCTCGTGGCTCTGGCCCTTTAGCACCCTTGGGTGGCCCCAAAAGAGTGACGACATGCAGAATTTCTTCCCCACCAATACCTTGGTGACCGGTTACGATATCATCTTCTTCTGGGTCTCCCGCATGATAATGGCCTCGCTTGAGTTCTTAGGAGAGGTCCCCTACCGCGACATCTACATCACGGGGCTAGTGCGCGACAAGCAGGGGCGCAAGATGAGTAAATCACTCGGCAACGGAATCGACCCCCTCGAAGTGGTCGACCTTTATGGCGCCGATGCGATGAAGTTTACCCTCTGCTACATGGCAGCCCAGGGGCAAGATATCTTAATCGATATCGAATCGTTCAAATTTGGCTCCCGCTTTGCTAACAAGGTGTGGAATGCCACCCGCTTCTTGTTGATGAACATCGATGGGCGCAAACTTCTCTCTCTTGAAGAGGTAGAGCTCAAAGTTATCGACCAGTGGATGTACCACCAGGTTAATGAGGCAGCCCTAAAGATTGAGAAAGCGATGGAGAGCTACCGCTTCAACGATGCGGCTCAAGTGATCTATGACCTCTTCTGGAGCGATTTTTGTGACTGGTACATCGAAGCGACTAAACACAACCTAACAACCGATGATGAGGCCGATAAAGATCGCCAAGTGACAATCATGCTCAACCTCCTCGATCAATTGATGCGCTTAATGCACCCCTTTGCCTCTTTTATCACCGAAGAGATCTATGGCAAACTCCCCAACACCCAAGGGCGCCTTATTGAGGCCCCCTACGTTGTCTATAAAGCTGATGGGTGTTACGAAGAGGCCAAGGAGATTGTTACGGCAATGCAAGATGTTGTCCACGCTGTGCGTGCATTAAGGAGTGAACTCCAAATCCCCATCGAGCGACGCCTCTCAGTAATCTTAAGACCCAACCCTAACTTCAAAGGGAGTCTCTTTATTGAGGAGAATCAGGGGTTGGTGGCGGCCTTGATTGGAGCCGATAACTTTAAGATTGACTACGACGCAGTGGAGTCGATCACCTCAGCTGTTCCCGTTTCTGGAATTGGATTTGAGGCTTTTGTCTTTGTCCAAGATGTTCTAGATATCGCGGGGAAGATGAAGAGGATTACTAACGAACTGGAGAAGAACCGTAAAGCCCTAGAGGGGAGTCTTAAGAAACTCTCCAACGCCCAATTCTTAGCTAATGCTAAACCAGAGGCGATAGAGAAGGAGGAGGGGAAACGGTTGGAATTTGAGGAGAAGATAGAGAAAGGGGAGAGTCACCTCTCCCTCTTAGCCTCAATGAAGGCTCAAAAATAGTTGGAATAAAAAAAACAGGTCTTAATCGACCTGTTTTTCTTAATGTAATAAATTAAAGCTCGTTTTTCTCGTCTTGAATCTCTTTTCGACGCTCTTTAGCAAGTTTTCCCAACTCCCCAAGAGCTTTCCTTGCTCTAGCAGCAGAAGCTTTTACTCCCCTTTCGGCGAATTTCTGGTTCTCTGCAATGTAGGCTTCGTATTGAGCCACGATTTGCTCATGAACTGTCATTGGCTAGCCTCCTAATAAATCTTACGATTATGTTATCACATTTTGACCAAATAACAAGAAAAAAGCGTCAAAATGGCGTAAATTTGGGCTAATTTGATGTTTTTTGCCTAATTATAAACTTAGAGTCAATTGGTTTGTCAGTTTTTAAAAATATTTTCTGGTGGTGATTAGCTATTGCCACCTTTTCCCCATTTTCATCAAATAGGGTGAAAGAGGAGTCCTCAATCCCTAAAGAGTTGGGGCCGATATACTCAATGGTGGAACCGGTGATAAGCCTATTTTTAAGGTTTAGGGCAAAGAGGGAGGGGGCTACCTCCTCCTCAATTGTCCCAATAAGGAGATAGTCGCGGATATAACTCTTCTCAGTGGAGGTGGAGATCTCCTCTTTATCGAAGAAAAAGCCGGTTGAGTATTCTCGGTGAGAGACCCTAAAGAGCTCCTCTCGGTAGAGGGGCCAGTCAACAGCTTTGTCTAAAGCTTTGCGGTAGGCGCGAGTAACAGTAGCAACGTAGTAGAGAGATTTCATCCGCCCCTCAATCTTAACTGAATCAATTCCAGCGCTCCGCAACTGGTCGAGGTGGTCAATCATACAGAGGTCTTTAGAGGAGAGGATTGTTGTGAAGCCATCCTCTTCAGCTATTGGGAAATATTCACCCTGACGCGATTCTTCTTCTAGGGCTAAGCGATAGTTCCAGCGACAGGTGTGGGCACAATCCCCCTCGTTGGCACTACGGCCCGTTAAGAAGGCGCTAAGGAGACACCTCCCTGAGTAGGCCATACACATCGCTCCGTGGACAAAGGTCTCCACCTCCATCTCTGGAAGTGCCTCTTTAATCTCTGTTATATCTTTGAGTGAAGCTTCTCGCCCCATAATAATGCGTGAAAACCCCAAATCGCGGTAGACCTTAATTGCTGCACTATTTAGACAGTTGGCTTGGGTACTCAAATGGAGAGGCATCGCCTCCCCAAAGTAGTCTCTCAAGAGGGCTGCTGCTCCAATATCAGAGACGATGAGGGCATCAAAGGGGTAGCTTTTTATAACAGCGAGACGCTCTTTGAGGAGTCCAACATCCTTCTCGTGGAAGAAGGAGTTAAGCGCGCCGTAGAGTTTTTTATCCCCCTTCACCTTTTTCAATTGATCAACTTGAGAGTCGTCAATATTGCCCGCCCGGGAACGGAGAGAGAACTCCTGCATCCCCACGTAGGCGGCATCGGCCCCGTAGGCGTAGGCGTACTCTAATTTCTCCAGAGTCCCGGCTGGACTTAAAAGTTCCATAATCCCTACTTATTAAACGAGTGACTCAACACCTCATCAAAGGTGGAGACTAGGTGGAAGGTGATCCCCTTCTTCACCTCTTCGTCTAACTCATCTAGGTCGCGCTCATTAAACTTAGGAATCAAGATTGTATCGATTTTATTGCGGCGAGCAGCTAACACCTTCTCTTTCAACCCCCCAATGGGCATCACTTTACCCACTAAATCGAGCTCACCCGTCATCGCTAAGTTCTTCTTAGGTATCTGATTAGTTGCCAAAGAGTAGAGGGCAGTTGCCATTGTTATTCCGGCTGAGGGGCCATCTTTGGGGGTAGCTCCCTCGGGAACGTGGAGGTGGATAGCGTTAGTATCGAACCACACCTGCTCGATGTTGTACTTCTTGGCAATACTTTTGAGGTGGGTGAGGGCAATATTGGCCGACTCTTGCATCACCTCGCCCAGCTTACCAGTCAGTTTAAGTTCCCCCTTACCAGGATAGTTGACCGCTTCGATGATGAGGGTATCACCTCCTAAGCTGGTCCAAGCAAGTCCTATGGCCATTCCGGGGTGGTCGGCCCTTAAAATCTCATCTTCACGGAAGATTGGTTGTCCTAGGTACTCAATCATCTTCTTTCGATCAATTTTAATGGGTAGTTCAATCGCCTCATTCTCTAAAATCTCACGGGCCACTTTACGGTGGATGCGATCAAGCGACTTCTCGTAGTTTCTCACTCCCGCTTCACGGGCATAGCTCTCGGCAATTTCGTGGAGGATAGCCGAAGTGTAGGTGACCTCTTTACGGGTTAGCCCATGTTTTTTCAAACTCTTGGGTACTAGATATTTGCGCCCAATGGCCAATTTCTCTTTGGCGGTGTAACCGGCAATATGGATTACCTCCATCCGATCAAGGAGGGGGCGTGGAATTGTATCGAGGTTGTTAGCCGTTACAATAAAGAGAATTTGAGAGATGTCGAAGGGGAGATCGAGATAGTAATCCCTGAAACCGGTGTTTTGTTCTGGATCGAGCGCCTCTAGCAGGGCCGATGCAGGGTCACCTTGGAAGGAGACTCCCATTTTATCAATCTCATCGATTAAGAAGACGGGGTTTTTAGTCTTTACAGTTTTCAACCCCTGGATAATCTTTCCAGGCATCGCCCCTATATAGGTGCGGCGGTGCCCTTTTATCTCAGCTTCATCCCGCATTCCCCCCACACTGAAGCGGAAGTACTCTTTCTTTAGGGCCCGGGCTACCGATTGACCAACCGAAGTTTTTCCAACTCCCGGGGGTCCCACCAAACAGATAATCGACCCTTTAGTATCTCCCTTCTTTTTACGCACGGCGAGGTACTCTAAAATTCTATCTTTCACATCGGTGAGTCCATAGTGGTCCCCATCTAAGATCTTCTTAGCTGAGGCTAAGGAGAAATCTTCCGGCTTTGGATTATTCCAGGGGAGGGCTGCTATGGTCTCGAGGTAGGTGCGTGTTATGGCGTAGTCGGGGCTATTGGGGTCGAGGCTCTGGAATTTATCGAGCTCATTTTGGACCGCTTCAGCCACCTCCCCCTCAAACTCGAGGGCATCAAGCTGTTTTTTAATCTTATTAAAAACTGCCATCCTTGGGTCGGAGGTGAGACCCAACTCTTGTTGTATATGGCGCAACTCTTCTCTAAGGAAATATTCTCTTTGGTTCTTCTCAAGTTTGGAATTGACCCTCTTTTGGATCTGTTCCTGCATAGCGAGAACTTCTTGCTCTTTCTTGATAAAAACCAACACCCGCTCTATGCGGCGGCGCACATTGAGGGTCTCTAAAATTCTCTGTTGCTGACGCCGATCAATGTTGATAATACTGGCAATGAAATCGGTCATCTTTCCAGCATGGTCTATATTTACCATATTTAGTCGCATCTCCTCGGTGAAGAGGGGATTGCCCTTAGAGAGTTTTTTAGTTTCAACGATTAGTTGACGGGTCCAGGCTTTAAGTTCGGTAGGGTTATCTTCAATGTCGTCGAGGTAATCAACTTCAGCTATGATAAAAGTGCCACTTGAGTGGAACTCTTTAACCTGGAACCTTTTAACAGTAGAGATGAAAATTGACATCCCTCCATCGGGGAGTTTAATGCGCTTTATTATCTTGGCGGCGGTTCCAACCCGATAGAGATTGTCTGCCTCGTACTCTGTTTTGTGCTCATCCTTCATCAATAGCAGGCCCAAGTCTCCACCATGGTTCATCGCTTGGTTAACAATCTCAATATCCTCTTGGCTCTCGATTGAGAGAGGGGTAAATAGACCAGGAAAAAGTGGATTTCCCGCTAAGGGGAGTACAAATAGATTACGGGGCAGTGTTTGCTCAATGGGCATCAGTTCCTTTTCTGCCATGAAATATCCTCCAAATTATAAATTGTACAATGGTTACACCTTTAATGTACTAAAAGTTTGGCTAGAGGTGAAGCTATTAAACGTGCTCCACGCCCGTTGGGATGGATCCCATCAACTGTTAGTAAGAGTCCCCTCTCCTCAGAGAGGCGCTGAGCGCGTCCCTCATCGCCCCCTATAGCGAGGGCATCGGGGGTGAAGTCTTTCAACCCTGAAGGGAAGTAGTGGTTATCTAGGGAGCCTTGCTCAGCCTCTATTACAGCCTCTCCTGCCGTGGTGATGTCGCAGTAGATGAAATGGTGGTACCCCTTGGTGAGTTGGCTTAAGAGACGATTTCGCTCGCGGCGTTGTTGGTTGAGAGGCGAGGTGAGTTCTTCACCTAAGATGGGGAGAGAGCAGACAATAAAAGTGGTTTCGAAGGAGAGTGTTGAAAGACGATTAAAAGCTTCTGCAGCAAGTGAAATAAACTCCTCATCATTGTTAATAGGGGGGTGGTGGGGGTTAAGGATAAAGCCCCTACTTGCGAGGAGGAGGTCGTTACCTCCCCCCTGAATTACCAGATAGGGGGGTGCTTGGCGCCTCAAATGGCGCTCAACACGCCCAATAATCGCTGAAAAAGTCTCCCCCTCAATGCCGCGCACTTCACTCTCAACGGGGAGAAAGCGGGCATAAGGAATTCCAATTCTTCCTAAGGTTAGACTGTCACCAAAGAGGGGAACTTTCACCTATTCACTCCTCTTAAGCCACCAAACTCCTAAATAACATATTGGGGTATCGAGAAGGGCGAAGATCACCTTAAAACCCCAGTAGGGGAGGATTAGGGTCCACAAGAACGAGAAGGTGTAATCGGGATTCATCTTGTAAAAGGTGAGGAACATAAAAATTGTAGTGTCAACAAATTGGCTAATGATGGTACTCACATTGTTTCTAATCCAAAGGTGTTTCTCTTTGGTGATTAATTTTATAAAGGCAAAGATTAAGACATCCATGTGTTGGGCGATATAAAATGAGGTGAGGCTAGCAATCGTCATCCGCATACTAGAACCAAAGACACTGGCATAAGCACTCTGTAGCCCCCACGTCGCATTGGGGGGTAAAATGATACAGAGCCCAATCATGAGGAACATAAAGATCATCATAATTGTAGAGAGGTTAACAAACTGCGTTGAAGTCTTCTTCCCATATACCTCGGTAATAATGTCGGTAATTACAAATAGAAGAGGCATGAAAAAGACCCCTACCGAAGCTCTAACGGAGCCCAGGGTGGTAATTTTGGAACCTAGGGTATTCACTAGCACCATAGAAGTTAAATATAATGCGAATAGGAATTGCTTTTTTTGCTCTCTCGTAAACATCTTTACCCCTCCCTTTTCACTTGACAATATCGAAAATGGGGAGCTTAGTAAAGG
>FZPS01000086.1_pt242 | contig 10931 bp, 13 predicted proteins | sample 1817821 | NCBI WGS metagenome assembly FZPS01 (sample SAMEA104158645, study PRJEB21678) | metagenome | place: Germany | collected 2015-04-21 | reverse complement strand
TCTTAGTTCTATCGCAGATTATAAAGCCCAAAGAAGGGGCTATAGCCAAGGCGGAAGCACCGATTCAAACTGAGAGCAATCTCCCTGTTTTGAAGAGTAGGAACTTTATTTTATACACCTTAGCCCTAATGCTCTACATGGGGAGTCAGCAAATCTGTGCCACCTGGATTCCGGTCTATACTGAATTAGAACTCTTGCAATCCCCCGCGATTGTGGGCACTAGCCTCACCTTCTTCTGGGTAGGAATAGCCATCTCACGCCTCCTATCGGGTCTTATTTTACAAAGGGGCTTTAAACCCCTCCCCTTAACCCTGTGGGGGTTTTTAGTGGCAGGTGGGGCCTTAGCCCTCCTCCCATTCGCCTCCAATATTGTCTTAGCCCTCATCCTAATAGCCCTCTGTGGCTTTGCAGCAGGACCAGCTATCCCCCTCTACATTGTAGAGACCTCCTCTTGGTTCCCCAAGAATAGCGCCTTTATTGCCATGGTCTATATCATAGCCGGGACGATGGGGAGGATGATCTTCCCCTACCTCACTACCCGTCTAGCCGAGTCAACTTCACTCGGCTACGCCTTGATGGTGAGTAGTATCATGTTATTTGTGGCAGGGGTGTTGGTCTTAATCGTTAAAAGGAGTGGGAGAACTGAACGCGCACCCCGTTAGGGTCTAAGACATAGAAAAACCTAATGTGGTCGTTGGGTTGGAAAGGACCACTCTCTATCGCTACACCCCACCTCTTTAAAAAGCTCAGCGTCTCTTCGAGAGAGTCGACAGCAAACCCTAAAGAGATCCCTGGACCCACCTTAGGGGCGGGATTTGCGCTCTTAATCAACTCGATTAGGGTCTCCCCCTCCCCGAGGAAAGCAATCTCGCCATCGGGAGTTTTAAAGCGACGTACAACAGGCAGACCTACAATCTCTTTATAAAAGAGAATTGAGGTCTCTAAATCGTCGGTGTTAATCGTGGTCCACACATACTTCATAATCTACTCTCCTATAATCTTAACGAGAACCCGCTTTTTCCGTTTCCCATCAAACTCGCCGTAGAAGATCTGCTCCCAAGGGCCAAAATCCAACTCACCGTTGGTGACAGCGACCACCACCTCACGCCCCATTATGGTGCGCTTAAGGTGGGCATCGGCGTTATCTTCGTAGCCGTTATGGCGGTATTGGCTGTAGGGCTTCTCGGGGGCCAACTTCTCCAACCACACCTCAAAGTCGTGGTGGAGTCCACTCTCATCATCGTTGATAAAGACACTAGCACTTATATGCATCGCATTGACTAAGACTAACCCTTCGCGAATGCCACTCTCTCGCAGACACTCCCTCACTTCTGACGTTATATTTATAAACTCACGACGCTGCTTAACATCAAAAAAAAGCTCTTTTCGGTACGATTTCATCGCTAACTCCTCCAATCTAATAATCTGTGCTCACCTTCCATCGCTTTCAAGTCACTAATATCTTGTGAAACCTCCAAGGTTCCACGGTAGGAGCCATCTTCGCCATAGATAGCCCGGTAGGTTATTAAGATAAGGCGCCCCCCCTTTTCTATTCTAAACTCAGCAATCTCTTGTTTTTTAGTTTTAAAAGCTTCTAAAATCTCCTCCACCAAATGGAGTGATGTTGGGGGGTGGCAGTTTTGGACAGTGCGCCCCACCACCGCTTTGGCTCTCGGAAAGATTCTCCCCTCGGGGGTATTGAAGTAGACAACCCGGTCTTCACTATCAACCAATGTTATATCGACCGGGAGGTGGTTGAAGATCTCCACTAGCTGGGCCACAGTGGGCTCCCCACTAATTAAGTTGACCCGCTGCTCTCCCCCTTCTAGGGTACTAGGCTTAACTTGCCCCTCTATTAGTTGCCCTTCGCCAAGCTTGAGGAGTATTTCATCCCCCAGTGTCGTTATAATCGTGGGGATTAAGATTTGCTCCTCTCTAAAGATTACTGTATTAAGGTCAAAGAAGAGTTTACCAATAAGGCGGTTAAAGCTAGATAGGGGGTAGTTCTCCTCATCCAGAATCCCCTCTAAGAGGCGTAGAGCACGTCGTACATCGTCGTGGATAGCCCACAAGATAGTTAGACAGCGACTATCTTCAATCGCCTTTTCAACCTCAGGAAAGAGGATATTCTCCTTATACTCGTAGTACTTAATCAGTTTAGTGAGTTGTTTCACCGCTTGCAGGAGCTCTTGGCGCGATTGGCTATTAATTGAACCTGCTCCATTAATCTTAGTTATAGTGGGCTTAAGATTATCTAAAACAGAGATAACTTCAGTGTTGGCTCTCAACAACTCCTCAATAAAGGGGAGGTCGCGCCTAAAGGGGCGCTTGTCGCGGTTGAGGCTGGCAGAAAAGGCGTTGAGGAGGCGTTGGATTATTAACTTGGCACTATCAATATCGCCCACAGTTTTAACCACTTCGTCAACCAAGACAAAGGTCTCTAGGGGGGTTACTTGGTCAAAAAGCACTTTAGCCCGCTCTAAATTCTCAACGTTGGTGAGGGGATTGTCTAAACCTAAGGCAAAGGAGAGCAAAATTGAGTAGCGCTCTTGATCAATCTTTTCAATTAGGCGCATCTCACCCCTCCCCCTCTTTGGGGACAATGCAGATAAACTTAAATACTCCCTCCCCTTGATTGGAGAGTTGGTGGAGGCTATCGGGGTCAACGTAGAGGAGACTTCCTCCCTTTACGGGGTTCCCTTCTCCCGCAAAAAAGAGGCTCCCTTCCCCCTCGATGACATAGATTATGTGGGGCCAAGGGTGGCTGTGGCGCGGGGTACTCTCCCCCTCTTTGAGGGTAAAAAGACGCATCACATAGTCACTCCACCCCTCTTCGGGGCCAATTAAGATCTGCTTCTCAACGCCACCCATCAAAACCTTCTCAACCTGGTCAACGTGTCCAATAAACATAGGTCACCCCCTAATAATTGTAACCATTTTAAATTATATGGGGTGAAATATCAAACGATTGTAAGAGTGGCTCCACTACAGTTATCGAAGGACCCCTCAGCTCTCTTCTTGATCATCTCTATGGCCTCCCCCCCTGTACAGTGGCACACCCCGATCTTCTCAATCGGATAGGTCAAGAGGCACTCTAGCACCGTATTGCGTCGCTCTTGATTTGTGTCAGAGAGGTGAATTCCCCCTAAGAGGGCATAAATAGGGCGTCCAAAGCGCTCTAGAGTCGCATCGATAATATTGAGAATTCCCGGGTGGGAGCACCCAACAATCAGAACAAGACCTTGGGAAGAGTTGACAATTAAAGCCACCTCATCATCAAAGGGATCAATTGATCCATCCTTAAGGCGGAAGCGGGGATTGTTCTCCTCAATGGGGTTACGTCGCTCAAAAGCGGTTATGAGCCACACGCCACGACTAATCATCACCGTGTTGGAGCAGACAGTGTGCCACATCACCTTGTGGCGGTTAATTATCTCGCGGTTAAAGGTGACCCCATTGGGGCGTAGACTCTCCCCCTCTAAACTAAATTTCTCATCTTCATACCCTTGACCACTCCACAGACGTAAAGAGGGGTAGGTGTACTCCTCTAGGAGAGGAATTACCCCCCCTCCGTGGTCCCAGTGGCGGTGGCTAAGGATGAGGTGGTCGAGTCGACTCAAATCTCTCCCTAGACGGTGGGCATTCTCAATAAAAGCCCTTGAAGCGCCCGTATCAAAGAGTATTTTTTCTCCATTTCTTTCAATTAAACAGGAGAAGCCGTGCTCTGCTAATAGATCACTTCCCCTTTTAGAGGTGTTGTCGATGAGGGTCGTTATCTGCAACATAATGCCCCCTTGTCCCCAATCATACACCATAGTCCCCTACTCTGCTAGAAATTATTCTTAAAAAAAGAGGTCAATTAGGAAGATATTCCAAAAGAAGGTCACTTTATTTTGGGGGATATTGTAAAAGAGACTGAAGTTGAGAGAGCGCTCACGCACTTTAAAATGGGGGCCACCTACAGCCAAGGGAGAGAGTCTAATAAAGGGCCCATAGGAGGGGGAGAGGGTCTCAAATTTACCTAAAAAGCCGAGACTCAAAAAGAGGTTGAGGTAGGAAGGGACAACCTCAGAGGTGGGGTTATGGTCGCCTATGAGGGCCAAGGTGAAGGCTGACCCCCCTAAAAGCTGCCCCCCAGGGTGGGGCGTTGCTTCACTTATCAAGAAGAGCTCTACTTCCCAGCGCGGAGCGAAAGACCACACTCCTCCTACTTGGACAAAGGTCCCCTCACTCACCACCTCCGAAGAGGGAGGAAGGTTCCACGTCCCAAGGGAGAGGGCTAACGAGCCCGCCATTAAGGGGGTGGTAAAGAGGAGGAGGATTAAAATAGTTGCTCTAACTCTTTTCACTCTTATTCTCCCTAAAATAGGTAGTGGGTTATCTCAAAGAGTCTCAAGCCCCAACCCCACTGGGCACTTGTAACGTCCCAGAGGATGTGGACTCCCAGAAGAGCTATCCTTTTATCACTAAAATCGAAAAGGAGAGGCTCCACTGTCAGCCTCACCCCACTTAAAAGGGGGAGAGAGAAGTTGAAGAGGAGATCGCTCCCTATCCCTATCGAGTAGCCACTAGCGCGCCTAAAGAGGGGGGCCAGGGGATGGTCGGTCCACACGAAGAGGTGTTGGAAGAGCCCCACACTCCACTGGGGCGGTCCGGCTAAGTTGACTAGAACTCCTGTTTGAAGAGAGGGCCCCCTCTTAAAGGGGCGCAGTGTCACCTCGAGGGAGAGGTATTCGTTGTCGACAAAAGAGTCCCCCACCAGCCCATCAAAGGCAACTCGGTAGCCCCCCCACCAAGCGGCAAAGAGGGTGAGAGTTAGTAGCAGGAGGGTTAAGGTTACAACTAAGCGCTTCATCACCTACCCCCACACCTGCATCAAGAGGTTGTTAAACCACCCCTTAAATGTTCTATAATTCTGCGCCTCTTCTAGGGTGACTTTACGTGTGTGCTCCATCAACGCCTCTATATAGGTGAGAGCCTCCCCTCCAATCCGCTCATCTTCAAAGAGGAAATTGAGCTCCCTTGAGAGCACTTGAGAGCGGAAATTGTAGTTGGCACTCCCCATGGTGACTAACTTGCCATCTGCCACCATCAACTTGAGGTGGAGAAAGGCCCCATCAGGCGAGTTGTACATATAGACATTAATCCCCGCTTCTATTAAATCGAGAATTCCGTAAAAGGAGGCGAGCTCGTACTTATCTTGGGTTGAGTACTCGGAGAGGACTACGCTGACCTTCACTCCTCGACTAATAGCCACTTTGAGGCGATCTAAGAGGGCCGGCGTTATAAAAGTGTACCCTTGGATTAACCAGAGCTCCTCTTGAGCATAGAGGCTGAAGGCATCAAAGAGGGGGGAAACTTCCCTCTTCTTAGGCCAATTGTGGTCAACTAGGTAGAGGGTTGTTGACTCCTCCTCTAAGCCCTCTTTGACGGCAAAGGCGCTACTTTTAAGTTGTTTGGGGGAGTAGTCGTTCCAAGTCTCTACAAAGAGGTCAACCACTGCTTGAAGAGCCCCAGGCGAGTAGACTTCAGCCATTGAATCAATATTTCCCACCCCCAGAGGCCAAGCAATTGAGGTGTGGTTGATGTTGACCCCCCCAATGGCTAGGAGTTCCCCATCAACAACCCAATACTTTTGGTGGTTACGATGGAAGAGAGAGAGGGGGAAGAAGAGATTACTGAGGGAGAGGGAGTTGTATTCAGCCACCTCGAGTCCCAGTTCACCGAGGCGCATATAGGCAGCTTGAATTAATTCACTACTATTGGGAATCATCTGAAAGTTGGAAGAGGAGTCGATTAGGATATAGACCCGCACCCCTTCAGCCATCTTTTGGGCAAGGGCACTCCAGACCGGTTCGGTCGAGGCGTGCGCCACTCCCAAGAATGTACAAATCAAGATGTAGTCTTGAGCCCCCTCAATCAACTCTAAAGTGCGCTCATTCCATTCAGCCCCGGTGTTGTAGTAGGTGGGGTATGAACTCTCATAGGCAGGAATATGGTGTTGCTCTAAAAAGGGGAGGAGACTCCACCCGTCACGCTCCATCTTCTCGAGGCGTGCTGTGGTGGAGCAACTACTCAGGAGTAGCCCTAAGAGTAGAACAATTAGAGTAAATTGTGCTCCCTTTTTAATTTTCATAATTGCTACTATAACCTATTACAGAGAGTAAGAGAAGCAACTTATTAGTATTTGACTCTTCTCGTGTTTATGGTAATATGCGGTAAACAAATACAGAGATGAGAGAAAATGGCGGAGCTTATGGGAAAAGAGATTCGGTGTGTTGCTTTCGATTTTGGTGGGGTCTTAGCCTACTTTATTACAAGAGAAACTGTAGAGAAGATGGCTAAATTAGCCCAAGTCCCCTATGAAGAGTTTAACCGTTCTGTTTGGGCCCACCGCTATGAACTCGATTTGGGGGAGCACCCCTACCACCAGTATTGGGGCAATGTCCTGAGGGGGTGTTCTTCACCTGTCCCCCTTGAGAAGATTGAGAAGGAGTTGACCCACCTCGATGTGACCGGTTTCTCAAGGATGAACCAGAAGATGCTCAACTGGGTCAAGAACCTCCAAGAGAACTCTTACAGAACCATTATTATCAGCAACATGAGCCCCGAGACCTACCAAGAATTGGTCAAAGAGCAACCTTGGCTCGATAGCTTCGACGAGGCTATCATCTCAGGTCTCATCAAGATTAATAAGCCAGATCCTAGAATCTACGAAGCGGCTATTAGGAAAGCTGGCGTAGAGCCCTCCCAAATCCTTTTCCTCGATGATGTTGAGAGAAACATAGAGGGGGCAAAAAAGATGGGCATCAGAGCTCACCTTTTCAGTGATACTGATGCCCTCTTCGCGGAGTTGGAGGCCAACTACCCCACCCTCCCCCGTCAAGGTTTAAACGATATCGACCTTCCCACGTCCAAAGACATTTAAGAGGAAGAGGGCTACGCCAGTGGTAACCAACAAGATGGTAGCTAGCGCTGCGGCAGGTCCAAAGTAACCTCCTAAAATCCAGGCGTAGATTCGAATCGGCATGGTTGTTGTATTGCCCACGTAGAGGAGAATCGAGGCTGACAACTCGTTAATCGAGGTGATCCAGCTCATTACAGCTCCCGAGACAATCCCTGGAATCATTAGAGGCATAGCTACCTTTCTAAAAGCACGCGCTGGGGAAGCCCCTAAGCTAATCCCGGCATCCTCCAGGTCGGGGTCAATTTGTTGCAGAATCGATGAGGCGGAACGGACCGAGTAGGGTAAACGCCGAATAAAGTAGGAGATGATCACAATTAGAGCAGTTCCATAGAGGATAATAGGTGGTTTGTTAAAGGCGATAATCAATCCAATACCCATGACGGTCCCCGGTACAATATAGGGGGTCATTAAGAGGGTATCGAGTATCTTGTTAACCACGGTTTGTCGACGCGTCACAATGAACCCTAAAAGGGTCCCTATTACAACAATGAAGACGAGGGCCACTATCGAGTAGATGAAGCTGTTAGCAATCGCTGTGGGCACCTCCCGACTCACTTGTCTAAAACTATCCAACCCATAGCCATCAACGAAGACAGGCCCCTTAGTCTTCTTAAAGGCAAAGACGACCACAACCCCCATCGGAAGGGTACTAAGGGCAACAATTAGATAGGAGATAAAGTGGGCAAAGAAGTTGGAGGCCCCTGTAAGCTTCACCGTTTGAGACCGGTAGAGGAGGACACTCGAATATTTTCTCCGTCTAGCGGCAAACTTCTGAAGAAAGATTCCTATCGCTGCCACCAACACTAAAATAATAGAGATGGTGGAGGCCATCGCGGGTCTCTTAGAGATCTCACTAGTGTACATGTTGTAGGCCATTGTGGGGAGAACGCGGTAGCGCCCACCAATAATCTGGGGCGTCCCAAAGTTAGCTAAAGAGAGCATAAAAACCATCAGCGCCCCCGAGGTAATCGAGGGGGTCACTAAGGGCATCGTCACCTTATAGAACCTCTTAAAGGGGGTGGCTCCCATATTACTGGCTGCCTCTTCCAAAGAGCGGTCAATGGTCTGCAATCCGTTGGAGGTGAGGAGGAAGACAAACGGGTAGTACTGGAGTGCATAGACCAAGATAATCCCAAAAGCCCCATAGATGGTGGGAAGATTTACCCCAATCTTAGCAAAGGCGTTGGTCACAAAGCCATTTCTCCCCAACATCACTATCCAAGAATAGGCCCCTAAGAAGGGGGGGGTGAGGAGGGCTAATGTGGCTAAGCTACTGAGAAGTGGAGTACCAAAAATTTTGTAACGGGTGGTAAAGAAAGCTAACGGAACTCCTAGAATAACTGCCCCCAACGTCCCCCCTAGCGAGACTACCAAGCTATTTAAAAGTGATTTCAAATAGTAGGGGGTGGTGAAGAAGGTGACGTAGTTCCCTAGTCCTATCTTGTCCGTCTCCAAGCTGATAAAACTCTGCATCAAGATGTTGAAAAGAGGATAGATTACTAAAAGGCCAATTATGACAAAACCCATAAGGGTGATAAGGTTCCAAAACCCATCCCGGCGTAGCCAGTTTTTCATACCTACACCCCCTTACTCTGACGCAGGCGTCCACCAGTTGTTTTATCAAAGAAGAGGATGCGCTTCTTCTCAACAAAGAACTCAATCGTTTCACCTTCGTCGATAATATCTTCGGGGTCGGCTATCTCACTTTGGAGGGTGAGAATCAAATCGTCATCAACTATAATCTTGTAGGTGACCCCTGTCCCGATGAAGAGGGCTTTATTCACTTTACCCACAAAGTAGACCGAGTCGTCCCGCCTCACCCCGCTTCCTGTCCAGATTTCGGTATCGGTGGGGCGGAAGCAGACTGTACACTCTTCGGGCTTAACTCCCGGTGGGAAAGTTGAAGCGAGCTCTTTGACACTCTTACTGGAGCGCATCGCCTCCTCTCCTCCCATTTTATTCATACTCCCCACAAAGGAGGAGACAAATTCATTAACTGGGTCGCGGAAGATCTCCCAAGGGGTACCAACTTGCTGCACCACGCCAAGGTTCATAACAGCTATCCTGTCAGAGATGACAAGCGCCTCCTCTTGGTCGTGGGTGACGTAGATGGCGGTTGTCCCTAGCCTCCGCTGGATATCTAAAATCTCTTCACGCATGTTGAGGCGCAACTTGGCATCCAAGTTAGAGAGGGGTTCATCCATCAACAAAAGGCGGGGGGCAATAACGAGAGCACGAGCTAAACCGACCCTCTGTTGCTGTCCACCTGAGAGCTTGTCGGGGGTACGCTTCTCATACCCTGACATCTGAACCATATCCAACACCTCAGCGACCCGCGTATTGATCTCGTGTTTGGGGACTTTGCGGTTTTCAAGTCCGAAAGCGACGTTTTTCTCAACAGTCATATGGGGAAAGACTGCGTAGTTTTGAAACACCATCCCGATATCACGCATATGGGGAGGGACATTGTCTATAACCTCTCCAGCGACTTTGATGTGACCATCATTTTGTCGGTAGAAACCGGCAATAATCCTCAATAAGGTTGTTTTTCCACATCCACTAGGCCCCAACAAGGTGAAAAACTCACCCTCTTCGATGGTGATATTTACATCTTGCAGTGCCTTGACTCCGGGAAACTCTTTACTCAGATTTTCTATCTCTACATACATACAGACTCACTCCATATAAGGGGTGAACCACACAACCAGAGCGATTGTGTGGTTCACAGTTTTTGGTTTAACTTTATAGTCCGAGTTTCATCATCAGCTCGGTGTAGACTCCTAAGAAGCGGTCGCGGTTTGCAGCAGACCAGCCGAAGTCGTAATCAACAACGTTAATTGTTGACAGTGGTGGCAACCCTTCAGGGCTCTTAGCACCGGTGTGAACTGGGCGACGCCCCATCCTCTCTACGAGGAAGTTCTGAACGGGTGTTGAAGTTGCCCAATCGAGGAAGATCTCAGCGTTCTTGCTGTTAGGACCACCCTTAATTTTGGCGATTCCATCGGGAGCAGCTACAACCCCATCTTTGGGATAGACAATCTTAACAGGTGCTCCACCCAAGACGTAACGCTGGGCGTTGTCTTCAAGGGTGATTGAGACAGCTGCTTCGCCGTCGGCCACAAAGCGGGGAACTGCCCCAGAGCTGGCACTGATTTCAACGACCTTGAGGAAGTTTTCGATGTGCTCCCACCCCTTCTGCTCGCCATAAATTGTTAGCACGTTAGCTAATTGCATGTAAGCTGAGCCTGAGGCAATGGGGTTAGCCATCACCAACCCCTTCTTAACTTTGGCGAGATCGACCCAAGTCTGAGGAATCTCTGCCGGTGAGAGAAGGTCGGTATTTACGATAAAGACCATAACAATAGCTGTATAGGGGAGCCAGTTGGTTCCAACCTTAAATACATCATCAATCTTGTCCCAATCTTTGGGATAGTACATCTCGAGTAGGTCGGAGTTTTGCTCTAAAGCCTCTCCACCAATACTCCAGATAACGTCCCCTTGTGGGCGATCTTTCTCTGCTCTGACACGGCTAATAACTTCACCTGAGCCTAAGCGAATAATTTCTAGTTTAATGTCGGGATGATCTTTCTCCCACATTCCTGCCATAGCCTCAAGGATAGGCTCATCGTGTGCAGAGTAAGCCACAACTTTATTCTCCTCTTTTACCCCGGCGGCAAATAACACTGATGAGCCGAGGATGAGAACTAGTAGTACTGTTAACAGCACAACACCTTTCTTTTTCATGAGGACCCCCTTAGTTTTTGATAGTCAATTCTACCATTTGTATAAGACGAACGCAATATATTAAAAAAGTGGAACCGTTCTCCATTGTTTAACCCTCTAAATAGATGTTGAAACCCAAAATTTCGCACAACCTTAAGCATCCCTAACAAAAATTAGTGTTAAATCTTTTCAAGTAAAGGAATTTTATGCTTGTAATATAGATTGCAACATGCTATAATAT
>FZPS01000007.1_pt115 | contig 10931 bp, 7 predicted proteins | sample 1817821 | NCBI WGS metagenome assembly FZPS01 (sample SAMEA104158645, study PRJEB21678) | metagenome | place: Germany | collected 2015-04-21 | reverse complement strand
GTATATATTGGAGAAGCCGTTAAAATGGCGGCAAAATATTTTTCCAGCATCAGTCTGGAAATCTACCCCTTAAATATTGATGAATACAGGTATTTACATGAATGCGGCGCGGACTATGTTTGCGTTTACCAGGAAACTTACAATACGGATAAATATGGGGAGCTTCATGTCAGAGGTCCCAAGAGAGTTTATCCTTACCGTTTCCATGCTCAGGAGAGGGCGCTCTTGGCCGGCATGCGCGGGGTTGCCTTCGGCGCTCTTTTGGGGCTGGATGATTATCGCAAAGATGCTTTTGCCACCGGTTTACATGCTTATTTTATTCAACAAAAGTATCCTCATGCGGAGATTTCTTTTTCTGTTCCCCGCTTAAGACCTTATATTAATAATGCCGGGAACAATCCCCGTGATGTTCAGGAAAAGCAGCTTTTACATGTAATGCTCGCTTATCGTTTATTTATGCCCTATGCCGGTATTACCATCTCTACAAGGGAAAGACCGCTATTTCGAGATCATGTTATCGGAATGGCCGCCACCAAAATTTCCGCCGGCGTCAGTGTTGGGGTGGGCGGACATTTGGAAGAAGAAAAAGGCGATGAGCAATTTGAGATTTCCGATCCCCGGAGCGTGAAGGAAGTACATCAAATGATTTTAAACCGGGGACTGCAGCCTGTTTATAACGATTACATCCGGGTGTAGGTGATTTGATGCTTATTTGTGTTACGAACCGGAAGATGTGTCAGGATGATTTCTTAAAGCGGCTTGACCAAATTGCTCAAGGGAAACCCCATGCCATTCTGTTGCGAGAAAAAGATTTGAGTTTAGCGGAATATAAAAAGTTAACGGAAAGCGTAAGAGATATCTGCCTGAACCACAGGGTGCCGCTGATCATAAATAAATATAAGGAAACAGCGGCAGAACTGAAATGTGATGCCCTTCATTTGTCAATGCCGGATTTAAGGAAATACCGAAACGAACTCAAACAATTTTCCCGCATAGGTGCTTCCGTCCATTCTGTAAGTGAGGCAGAAGAAGCACAGAGGTTAGGAGTTGCTTATTTAATCGCAGGACACATCTTTCCCACGGATTGTAAAAAAGGAGTCCCGCCCAGGGGACTGTCTTTTTTGCGGGATGTGTGCGCTGCCGTTGAGATCCCGGTTTATGCCATTGGTGGGATCACGGAGGACAAAGTAAGAGATGTTTTAGGGGCAGGGGCCAAGGGAGTTTGTGTGATGAGTGAGGCGATGACTTGTTCTCATCCGGCTGAGCTGGCCGGTAGATTCAGAGGCTGAGTATGGCAGGTGATAATTGAAACAAACTGCAACTTGAATCTAAAAAACATTATATGCACTTATCAAGGGTAAAAGATGAATCTCAACTCTTTATCAGGAGCTCCCGTAAAAAACCCGGCAAGGCCGGGGTTTTGTACTAAACTATCGAAGTATCACGGTAGTTTTTTTTGTTGCCGTTTTTAATTGTCAAAGGATAGTTTTGTGTTATGGAAAAGATACAGAGGGACAGGGACAAACCCTGTCCCTTTGTATTGGGCGTTTTATTAATGAAGGTATTTAATAAATACTGTTGAATACTATTTGCCAATAAATACTTGCGCTATAAAATTCTTTATGTGCCATTCCGGCTGCAGGCCAGTCTGGGCTGCTGTAATCAACAAAAAGACCCTCAAATGCAGGCGGATATGACTTGTCCAAAGTGATTTTTATTGCATAATCTACATAATTTTTACTCAGCGTGCTCAATTAAGCCTAATAGGGGTGAAGCTTGCCAGGATCTCGTGGATAAAAGCATGGATGGACAAAGTGAGAAGGTAATAAAATTTGTGAAAGCGAGGTATCTATATGACACTGTTGTCGAAGAGGAATAAGGCACCTTTGGTGCTGCTGGTGCTGCTGGCCTTTAGTTTCACGTTCTTGCTGCCCGGCCAGGCTTGGGCGGCGGTGATGGGTGCCGACCCGGCAGCAGTAACGGAACAGGATGATTTTGCTGAAGATTTTAGGTTAACCCTTGAAGACGACCGGTTCAGCGCCATACCGGCGGAAAACCTTACCCTGGGTGGGGATTTTGAGAACCTGAGCGTTTCAGAGGTGGTCTACAAAGACGGCACTACCGTTACCGCTAAGGTGTACGGTAACCTCAACAACGGTACCGGGACGGGCGCCCTTACAGTACAGGAACCTGCTTTGGAAGGTGTCGAAGAAGTTACCGCTACGGTAAACGTAGACCAGGCCCAAGCTGATTTCGCCGGAGGTTCCGGTACGGAAGACGACCCTTACCTGATTGCTGATGCACACCAGTTGAACAACGTGCGTAAATACCTGGATGCTCATTTCCAATTGCTCGGCGACATTGACCTGGACGTGGCTCCTTACAACCAGGACAAGGGCTGGGAGCCCATCGGTACGTCCGCAAGTCCATTTAACGGCAACTTCGACGGCAATAGAAAGGTTATTAGCGGCCTTTACATCAACCGGGGTGATGAGAATTACATCGGTCTCTTCGGGTATGCTGGGGAAGAGGCTATCCTACATAATGTAAGGCTGGAGGATGTAAGTGTAACCGGCGGGGACAAGGTTGGCGGCCTGGTGGGAGTCAATGAAGGGATTGTCATGTACTGTTACGCCACAGTTGCTATTACCGGCAACGATGATGTGGGCGGCCTGGTGGGAGAAAATTTTTTACATGTCTCCGGTTCTTACGCTGCAGGCGACGTGAATGGAGATAATTACGTCGGCGGTCTGGTTGGTTATAATGCAGATGAGATCGCCGATTCTTACGCTGCAGCCGGAGTGAATGGTTATAATTATATAGGCGGTCTGGTTGGTTATAGTGAATGGGAGGTCACCGACTCTTATGCTGCAGGCAATGTAGACGGAAAAAAATACGTTGGCGGCCTGGCGGGAGGCAGTAGAGACTGTGTCCGGTATTGTTACGCGACTGGCGCCGTTACCGGCAGTGAAGATGTGGGCGGCCTGGTGGGGTTAAACAAAGGAAGCGTATACGACTCTTACTATGACAGGGACACCAGCGGCCAGTCGGACATTGGCAAAGGTGAGCCCAGAACCACCGGGGAAATGCAGCTCCGCTCCACCTATGCAGGTTGGGATTTCCTTTATATCTGGGGCATCGAGGATGGGGCTGGCTATCCTGTACTCCGCTGGCAGGCGGGAGCGCCGCAGTCGGGATTTAACGCGGCAGCCTCGGCGTGGTCGGCAGAGGTGGGTGTCGAATTCCATTTGAACATCACCGGCGCCAAGGGAGCGGATGGCAATTTTCTGGCCGGTTCGACAGAAGTAATAGTATACAGCGACCTTCAGGATGAAAAGGTGTTTCAGTCCGGTGTAGAATTCATAGACGGTGAATTTGTCGCGCCGGTCACCTTAAGCTTAAGCACCGTTGGTACCCATAACCTGCGCGTTTATGTGGATGGTGTCTCTTATTCAAACCTTGTTACCATGGAAGTGGTGCCGCCCCTGGAATTCGCCGGCGGCAGCGGTACCCCGGACGACCCTTACCTGATCGCTGATGCGCACCAGTTGAACAACGTGAGACACTGCCTTCACGCTCATTTTAAATTGATCAGCGATATCGACCTGGGAGTGCCCCCTTACAATCAGGACAGAGGATGGGAGCCTATAGGAACGTCTGAGGACTTCCCCTTCCAGGGAAGATTTAACGGCAATGGGTACGTTATCAGGAACCTTACCATTGACTGGCCGGGTGTTTATTATGTAGGGCTTTTCGGTTACGCCCGGGATGCAGTTTTCCGCAAGATCAACCTGGAAAATGCAAATGTGTCGGGAAATATCCATGTTGGTGGTCTGGTAGGTTATATGGAGGAAGGGGGCATCGAAGACAGTACCCTCAGCGGCAGTGTAAACGGTAAAGAAAATGTTGGCGGCCTAGCCGGTTTAAACGATGGCGGTAAAATTTCCGGTTCCCACGCCGCTGCAAATGTGGAGGGAGATTTTATTACCGGGGGTCTGGCCGGCGAAAATGCCGGCGGTATATTAACCGGATCCTCTAGTGGAAAAGTGAGCGGCAGCTCCTTTGTTGTCGGCGGCCTGGTTGGTGGTAATTTTGGCGGTAAAATTACCGGTTCCCACGCCGCTGCAGAGGTGGAGGGAGAGACTCTTGTCGGCGGCCTGGCCGGGGGAAGTGATGGCGATATAGTTGGCTCCTTTGCTAATGGAAAAGTGAGCGGCAACAACTATGTCGGCGGTCTGGTAGGTAGCATCGCTGGTGGTACAGTATCAGCTTGTTATGTCGGGGAAGAAGGGTCGGCAACCGGCGACTCTGAAGTCGGCGGTCTGGCCGGGTCCTTTGCCAATGGGGAAATATCCAACTCCTACGCCAGAGCAGGCGTCACGGGCAGTAACGAAGTTGGCGGTCTGGTGGGAAGTGTCAGGCTGGAATGCCCGGATTGTCAAGCTAATATTGTTAACTGTTACGCCGCAGGTGCTGTGCTGGGGGATTCCTCTACCGGCGGTCTGGCAGGCATATGTCTGGGAGACAGCAGCATAACCGGCTGCTACTACGACAGCGAAGTTACCGGCTGCTCCGGGGAGGGCAACCAGTGGGGCATCCCCAGAACCACCGCTGAGATGATGCGGCAGGCCACCTTTGCAGGCTGGGACTTTGACACGGTCTGGGGTATTGTGGAAGATCACACCTATCCCTACCTGCAGTGGCAGGGCCAGTCCGGGTTTACGGTTGCCCCGGCGCAAGCCGGTAATAAAACCGCCGGTAAGGCCTTTGAACTGAAAATAACCGGCGCCACCGGCGTATCCGGCAGTTATTTGGACGGTGACTTTAACCTCTTTGTAACCAGCGACCAGGAGGAAGGAGAGGTATACAACGGATCAGTGACCTTCACAAAGGGGAATGCTGCAGTGCAGGTCACCTTGACCGCGTTGGGGAAACACACCCTTACCGTTACAGTGGCCGGTGTGTCAGGTTCTGAGACCCTGGCGGTCACCGTGAAAGCGGCTTCGGACGCCGGCAGGAGATCCTCAACCAGGGTTGAAAGCCCCAAAGCCCAGTTGATTTTCTTAAACGGAGGCGTCAGCGTGTCTGTTCCAGCCAGGCTGGACAGCAGTACAGGCGCGGCAGTAGGTAAAGTTGAGGCAGCCATATTAAACGAGGCCTTTGATAAGTCAAAGCCCAATGAGCAGGGAATAAAGCAGGTGGAGATTGACATACCCGGAATAGAAGGCGCAAAGGCTTATGAAGTGATACTTCCCGCTGGTGCTTTGAGCGAAGGAGCTGCCGGCAGGGCGGTTAGAATAAATACCGGCGTTGCGGCCTTGACGTTGCCCGGGAACATGCTGCAGGCAGCAGACATAGCCGGGGCAGAAAAGGTTTCCCTGACAATTGCCGCGGCCGGCAGGGGCAAGCTTACTAGGGAACTCCAGTCGCAAATCGGCGACAGGCCGGTAATAGAGCTTGGTTTAAAAATCGACGGCAAAACAACCCCCTGGAGCGATGAGGCCACTGCCGTAACGGTGAGCATACCCTATCTACCGGCAGAAGAAGAACTTGCCGCTCCCGAGCATATAACGGTATGGTACATTGATGGAAAGGGCAATGTGGTGGAAGTACCGTCAGGAAGGTATGACTCAACCACAGGCACCGTCACCTTCAGTACCGGCCATTTTAGTAATTATGCGGTGGTCTATGTGGATAAAACTTTTGACGACCTTAGGAGTGTAACCTGGGCAAAGAAACAAATCGAGGTGCTTACCTCCAAGGGCGTATTGAAGGGTGTATCGGAAACTGAATACGCACCCCAAGCCGCTATCACCAGGGCAGACTTCCTGTACTTCCTGGTAAGAACCCTGGGCGTTAATGCCGGAGTTGACGAAAACTTTGATGATATCAAAGGCGACGCCTATTACTACAGGGAGAGCGGCATCGCCAAAAAGCTGGGCATCACCAATGGCACGGGGAATAACAGGTTCAGCCCGGATGAACCCATCACCAGGCAGGACATGATGACGCTGACCGGGAGGGCGTTGGAGATGCTGAAAAAGCTTGAACTACAAGGTACGGCTTCAGACCTTGACAAATTTGCCGATAAATCCCTTGTAGCGGACTATGCCGCAGACAGCATTGCCTCTTTAGTAAGGGAAGGATTGATTGTGGGTAGCGGAGATAAGGTCAATCCCCTTGGTAATACCACAAGGGCTGAAGCGGCCGTATTCCTGTACAGGATCTACAATTTAAATTAATGATAAATATTGAATGGCATGTGTTAAAAAAATTTCTTTGAAATTACCCTACCTAAAATCATAGTATTATTTTATAATGTAAATGATTATTTATAGATTTACACAAATGATGGGAGGCTCTTATGCTTTTAGAGTTGAATGAAATTCATGATTTCTGCAAAAAAAATCTTATCCAGATGATTGACTTTAAAATGGTTGATATTGGTGGTCGCTGGCGTCATGTAACTATTCCGGTTGAAAGACTTGATGAAGACCTTATGAAATATGGTATTGGTTTTGATGGCTCAAACTATGGCTACGCCAAAGTCGAGAAAAGTGATATGGTGTTTATCCCCGATCTCTCTAGTGCACATATTGATCCGTTTGTAGAAACCCCTACTCTTACCATGATTGGAAATGTACTTGTTATTGAACCTAATGGGAACAAGCCCTTTGAGCAATATCCACGAAACGTAGCTCTTCGGGCAGAAGAATATATGCGCGAAATAAAAATAGCTGATTCCATGCTCATAGGCCCTGAGTTTGAGTTTTATGTCCTGGATCATGTAAGCTATCAATGCAGTCCAAATGTTGTTGCCTATGAGCTGGACACAACACAGGCGGAGTGGAACAGCGGACTTAATAACTGTAGTAATTCAGGTTATCATATTCCAGACAAAGGTGGTTATCATATCACTCCACCACATGATATTACCTATAACTTACGTAGTAAAATGTGCCTACTTCTTGAGGATTGGGGTGTTAAGGTTAAATATCATCATCATGAGGTAGGGGGCCCCGGTCAGCTTGAAATAGAGGTTGAGCTCGGGGATATGACTGAAATGGCTGATAAAACAATGATTGTAAAGTATGTTGTTAAAAATGCTGCAGTTGCAGAAAACAAGACAGCTACTTTTTTACCTAAACCGATTTCTTCAGAAGCTGGAAACGGTATGCACGTTCATATGTTGCTAATGAAGGAAGGAAAACCAGTCTTTTATGATGAAAATGGATACTCCGGACTTAGTCGGGAAGCCCACTGGTTTATAGGTGGCCTTTTAAAACATGCCAGGTCCCTTTGTGCTTTGACCAATCCTTCAACAAATTCATATAAGCGACTTGTACCTGGTTATGAAGCACCTGTAACGATAGGTTATGCAACTTCAAACAGAAGCGCTGTAATTCGCATTCCGGCCTATGCAAAGTCTCCTGAAACAAAACGTTTTGAAATAAGAAATCCAGATGCAACCTGTAATCCTTATTATGCCTACTCTGCTATACTGATGGCCGGTATCGACGGCATCTTGAACAAGATAGATCCGCATGAGAATGGATGGGGTCCATATGACTATAATCTTTATGAACTTTCAGAGGAAGAGCAGAAGAAACTTACTTCCTTGCCTAGGTCATTAAATGAAGCTCTTGATGCTTTGGAGGAAGACAATGAGTACTTGACAAGGGGAGGAGTATTTCCCAAAAATTTGCTGGATAGATGGATTAAAATTAAGCGGGCTGAAGCTGAAACAATTAATAGAATTCCTCATCCAGCTGAGTTTGCTCATTACTATGACCTATAATGAGAACACTTACGAAATTTAGCTCTGCAGAATTTTGTTAATATAGGAAGACGGGTTTCATAAGGGGTTTCCAAGTATTGTGGCCACAGACCTGTGTGAGAACAACAGTACTCGGAAACTCTTATTCTATATACCCCGTTTTCGATATGGCACAGGTAGCGTAACATATAAGGAAGGTATAGCAAGGAATAGTTCCCCCGGGTTAATGGGAAATACTGGTCGACAGTAGCCCTCGTCACTTTAGGGGACCCTCCCGGGGTGGCCGGCAAATTCAACCAAATTGTTGGCAGGGACAAAGACAACAACAATGATATGGGTAAAACAGGGGTGATGACTTGTGCGGCAGATGAGGCTCTTCATTGCAGTAAACCTACCTGTTGAAATAAAGAGGTCCCTGGGTTCCTTCATCCAGGTTCTCAGAAGATTTCCCCTGGATGCCAGGTGGGTGACGGAGGCAAATCTTCATTTGACCCTTCAGTTCCTGGGCAATGTCTCCGAAGAACGGGTTCCGGCCATTGTTCAGGGGCTGAACCGTGCTGCGGCGGGGGTTGCGCCTTTTAAACTTGTAATCAGCGGTGTGGGAGTGTTTCCTTCTGTGGAACGGCCGCGGGTATTTTGGGTGGGTGTATCCGGTGACACCACAGCCCTGGCTGGTTTGCACCGGAGGGTGCGGGAGGAGATGGGCCTGCTGGGGTTTGAGGCGGAAAGGCGCAGGTTTTCACCCCACCTGACCCTGGCCAGGATTCGGTCACCCCGGGGTTTTAGGACGCTGCTGGATAAGGCGGAGGAATATGCAGGAAAAACTAAGAAATTTGGGAATACCCGTATTGTTTCAATGGAATTGATGCTCAGTGAACTCAGTTCCAAGGGTGCCAAGTATTACGTTTTGGCCAGTATCCCCCTATCAGGCTTGCCTGTGGTCTAAAAAAAGATTGCTGATAATAAATATTTTTGCAAGACGGGTGTACTATGAAAAACCCCGGTTGTTTTCCCGCTGCCGGGGTTTCTTTGCCGGATAAGTTTTCAGGTCAGGGAGGATTATCCATCAATTTGTAGAATGTTTTAAGATTCATTTCAGGTAAGGTGGTTAAAATATGCATATCCGCCTGCGTGCCGAGGAATTCGAAAGGCTTAACCTGGCGCCCAACGCCTGCCTCAGCAGCATGAGCAGGGGCAGGGCCCGCCCGGAGACTGAATGTATTGTCCGGACCTCATTTCAGCGTGACCGTGACAGAATTATTCATTCTAAAAGCTTCCGCCGGCTTAAACATAAGACGCAGGTTTTTATCATACCTGAAGGAGACCATTACCGGACGAGGCTTACCCACACCCTGGAAGTGGCCCAAATTGCCCGAACAATCGCCCGGGCCCTGAGGCTCAACGAGGATCTGGCAGAAGCCGTGGCGCTGGGGCACGACCTGGGCCATACCCCTTTCGGACATGCCGGAGAGGAGGCGTTAAACGAAGTCTTCGGGCCCGGTTTCAAACACAACGAACAAAGTCTCCGGGTTGTAGAGGTACTGGAGGGAGGCGGGGGGCTTAATCTGACCTGGGAGGTAAGGGATGGCATCCTGAATCACACTGGTCCGCACAAACCGGCAACACTGGAAGGACAGATAGTCAGGGTTGCCGACAGGATAGCTTACCTTAATCACGATCTTGACGACGCGATCCGGGGCGGCCTGCTGAAACTCAGTCAAATTCCCGCACAGTGCCTGGATATACTGGGAAGGGGGCACCGGGACAGAATCAATACGATGGTTCTCGATTTGATCGAAACCAATTGGAACAATTCCAGGGAGATTAAAATGAGTCCGAAGGTGCAGGAATCTACGAATCTGCTGCGGGATTTTTTGTTCGAACATGTTTATATAGGTTCCGGGGCTAAACGTGAAGAGGACAAAGCCGTTCAAATAGTTCAAAGCTTGTACAGTTTCTTTTCGGAGCATGTTGAACTGCTGCCCGGAGAATACCTTGAGCGCGCCCGGTCCGGAACAGCGGAAAGGGCTGTTTGCGACTATATAGCCGGGATGACAGACAGGTTTGCCATTCGTGTTTATCAGAAGCACTTTTTGCCTTTGCCCTGGCTGGAATAGGGGTAAAAAGGGTGGCTAAAAATTACATTTTATGGTGATAATATTTAAAAATATTGTCGATAAACGGGGAGGAAAAATAGTAACTGTAGAGAATAGTCTCTTTTACGGTAATATTTAGAATCGTCTTATTGATTATTTTCATTACTATTCGTGCAGGACTCTATTATTATTTGTTGAATCATTTGAGTATACAGGTTTGAAATAGTAGGTGGTCCGGGTGGGCTTTATTCCTGATGAAATAATTGAAGCAGTCCGCCTTCGATCTAACATTGTTGAGGTGGTTTCCCGTTACGTTCAACTAAAAAAAACAGGTAAAAACTATACTGGCTTATGCCCTTTTCACCGGGAGCGCACACCTTCTTTTACTGTCACAGAGGAAAAGCAGATTTTCCATTGTTTCGGTTGCGGCGCAGGGGGCGATGTTTTTCGATTCATAATGCTGAAAAATAATCTAAACTTTCACGAAGCGGTAAGTTTTTTAGCGGAACAGGCCGGTATAGCTATACCTTCCAACGCGAGCCCTGTTCAGAGAGAAGTGGACCGCGAACGGGAAAGTTTGCGGCGGATTAACAGCCTCGCAAAGGATTATTTTCGTCACACCCTGCAGCACCACGAAGCCGCTGCCGTTGCAAGGCGGTATCTGGCTGGTCGGGAAATTTCCCCGGAGGTGCTCGAGCTTTTTCAGGTGGGTTTTGCCCTTCCGGGTTGGGATAACCTGCTGGGATTTTTGAGCAGGCAGGGAATCCGGCCTGAAGAGGCGGTCAGGGCCGGTCTGGTCATCAAGAAGACCGGCGGTGGTTACTACGACCGGTTTCGAAACCGGATCATTTTTCCAATTTGGGACACTGCCGGGCGGGTCACCGGTTTTGGCGGGCGGGTTCTGGATAACTCTCAACCGAAATACGTAAATTCTCCCGAGACGAAGTTTTTCAGCAAGGGGCGTAACCTTTACGGATTACACCTGGCCAAGATGGCTGTCCGTGAGAAGGGTTGTATTATCGTGATGGAAGGTTATATGGATGTTATTACTGCACATC
>FZPS01000059.1_pt522 | contig 10932 bp, 5 predicted proteins | sample 1817821 | NCBI WGS metagenome assembly FZPS01 (sample SAMEA104158645, study PRJEB21678) | metagenome | place: Germany | collected 2015-04-21 | reverse complement strand
ATTTCACCTCTATTCTACTTCCATTATACTCAACGACCTCACTACTTCCATCCTCTAACACTATAGTGAATTTTCTATTTAATAACATGCCATTATAAGATCCTTTTCTTTTTCCAATGATTAGTTTTCGAGACGAATCATCCCACGACATAGGGATTTCTGTATAATCTCCTTTTTCATAGTTGTAATTATCTCCTTCATCTTCATAAAGAGTAAAACTGCCATGAGCCCCAGTATATATTTTTAAAGTAAGGTTATCCCATTTCTTTTCAGTAGCATATTGTACCTTTGGTCCTATTGGAATAATACTTCCAGCCTTAACATAAAGAGGAATCATATCTATGCTTGTTTTACATACTATTTCTTTTCCACCATTATATCTTTCATTAGTCCAGAAATCATACCATATTGTACCCTTAGGCAAATATATTTTGGTGGATTTTGTTTGTGTAAAATCAATATTAGCTATTATGTCTTGTTTTTTAGAATCTCTATCCCATCCTTCTTCTTCGTTTAATTTTACTAATGTCTCAGGAGTGTATTGAGCATAAACGATAGGAGCTACAAGAATAGATTTTCCAAACATATACTGATTACTAATATCCAAAGCTTTTTTGTCATGAGAGAAATCCATAACTAAAGCTCTCATAAAAGTTGATTGATTATTTGTTACCTGCCATGAAGTGGAGTAAATATAAGGTAAAAGTGAATAACGCAGATTAATAGTTTTATTAATTGCATCATAAATGGGCTCACCTTTTTCTCCGAAAAAATATATTTCCCGAGGAGTATCAGTTCCATGTGAACGCATCATCGTATTGAAAGCTCCAAATTGTAACCACCTTACATATAATTCTTGAAACATTGGATTCTTTGTTGCAGTTCCATCATTCCATTCTTTATTATAATGCCCTGCAAAAAAACCACCTATATCACTATTCCAATGTGGTAGTCCACATATTGAGAAGTTTAAACCTGCAGGAACTTGATTCCTCAACGATTCCCAAGAAGAACTAACATCTCCTGACCATACATTAGCACCATAGCGTTGTTGTCCTGCAAACCCCGAACGCGTCAATATAAACACGCGCTTATCGGAAGTTACCGAACGTTGATGATCATATACACCTCCTACCGACATAAGCGGATAGGCATTACGCACTTTACGAAATGAACCTAAATATGTTTGGGTATCCATATCTTCAGGCTTCCAGTCAAGATGATCAGGCTCAGTCGAATCCATCCACCACCCATCCATTCCCAACTTAAAAATACCTTCATTGAGATACTTCCAGTATATATCACGGGCTTTAGGATTATATGCATCATATACACGCACCCCTGAAGGATATTCCATATTGGGAGGCCATGACTCAAGTCCCGACTGAGGCCATGTAGAGAAGTTAAACAACATACCATTTTTATCAAGCTCTCTGTAAGGCTTTGTCTGCGGACCAAACGAAGACCAAACAGAAATAATAATATGTGCATTCATAGCATGTATCTCATCTATCATCTTTTTAGGTTCATTAAATTCGGGATTTTGAAAATCCATTGCATTCCACAAATAATTGTTCCCCCAATATTGCCAATCCTGAATAATTCCATCAATAGGAACTCCCAACTCTCTATATTTACGAACCACACCGACCGTTTCGTCTTGACTCTTGTATCGCTCTTTGCTTTGCCAGAATCCATATGTCCACAAAGGAAACATAGGAACCTGTCCAGTTAGACTTCGCATTTGTGCAATAACACCATCGGCATTTCCCCCATACATAAAATAATAATCGACACAATCTCCTACTTCAGAAGTAAACGAAGTCTCTTGTTCATTATCTTTGAAAGTTGTAGGTGAATAATTATCCCAGTAAACTCCATATCCTTTATGCGATTGAAAGAAAGTTACCACATTCTCAACATTTCCTTGTATCAAATGCTTGGTCAGATTACGTTGTATCATTTTCCCATTTTGTAGCTGTCCTAATCCATAAATAGCCTCATCAGTATCAAGTATAAAAGACTGATTGACCATAAATGTTTTAACACCAGCATCATTAAAATCCGTAAACTGCGGTAATCTTTTTTCTTTCAATAAAGATTTATTTTTGTTATCAAAAAAATTGATTAGACCTGATTTTATGTTTATACTGACTCCAATATTGCTACTTTTAAGTGTTACAACATCTCCTTTTTGTCTTATAGAAGGATTAATCATCTGCGGTTTTTCTACAACAGATAAACTTTCTTTTGTATATTTCCAATCTACAGGAGACTTTATTACTCTTATAGTAGATGGATTATAAAATTCAAGTTCTACATTAACAGAATTAACTACTACTTTCAGTCCGTTTTGAGTTTGTTCAAAATCTTGTGCCCCTATATTACAAACTAATATAATCGACAGAAATACGAATACAGGTATAGTTTTCATAAAAAATTAGTATTATTGAGAAATTAATTACAATTAAGAGTTTTGTGTTTATATGATATATCACCAATCATCCGTCCGAAAGGGAGAAGCCAACAATCCTTCTTTATTGTACAGATTAGCATCTTCAGGATTATTGGCCCATGCATAACGTACTGCTACCGGATTCTGTATATTTGGATTATTTACAATTACTTTATTACCTTTGATTTTTGCATTTGCCCAAACAAATACCCTATCATTTCCAGCAATAGCAAAATGCTTTAATGACTCACCTTTACAAATTAATCCACTACCCGTTTCGGTAAAAGAAATAATAATCTTATCCTTATCTATTTTCATTTCTTTATACATAGGTCCAGAACTGACTAGTTCTTCACCATATACTATTTTACGTGCGCCTAGAAATAAACGATGGGCAACATCCTTTTTATTTAGCGGATGAATATCGTTCCATTCACCAACATCATAGGTTACCGCCAAAGCAGTATTAGGGACATTCAATACAGTTTTGAATTGAGCTTCACGTATTTTTGCCCATCCACTTTCAGTCGGTTCTTTACTTTTTGGCATGAAATTGGGCAACTGAACCAGTAAAAATGGCATTTTAGACATTTTCCAAAGTTCTCTCCAATTAGTTATTAATGATTGAAGTAAAGATCCATACTCTTCTGAACGACCCGCATTAGATTCCCCCTGATACCAGATCGTTCCCTTTACTTTATAATCTCGAATTGGATATATCATACCATTATAAAGTCCTGAACCAATCTCATTTATGTTAGGTAAACAAGAGCTATAATCTTCTAACTTTTCTTGATCTTTACCAACTTTATATTTCCATTCACCTGTTAAGTTTATTTCTACATCATCACCAACGATTTTATATGGCTTATCAGAGATAAATTCTCCCATACCGGAATTAGATACAAGTCTGACTGTTATATTATTCTTACCTTGTCTTAAAATTCCAGCTGGAATATCATACTTTCTTGGGGGATACATATAAGAAGTACAACCAATAAAGTTTCCATTCACGAAAACTGAATCACTATCTACCAAGGTTCCCAAATATAGTTTTGCATGTTTACGATCCATAGAAGCAGGTAAGTCAATGTTCTTTCTATACCATACCACACCTTTGGTAGTTACCCCATAATCTTTCCATTTACAGGGTATTTCCATGGTTTCCCAATCCAAATCATCCCAGTTTTTCCTTAACCATTTACCCTCACCCTTATCTTTCTCTAAATATTTCAATTCTTCTAATATTGTTTTATCCAACACCCGTTGAGGAAATTCTTTTAAATGCTCTTGACTAATCCAACTTTCTATACTTGAACCACCAAGACTGGAAACAAGCATACCCACCGGCACTTTTGTGTGCTCATAGGCCTCTTGAGCAAAAAAGTAAGCTAAAGCTGTCCAATTCATAACATCAGATGCTATAGCGGAATGCCACTGTGCATTACCTAAAATTTTTTCTTTTGTTTCACCTATTATGTTTTGTGTAGGTACTTTATAATGTCGAATCATATGATTATTCGATACATTAATCTCTGGGAACATATCGACAAGACGAGCAATAGGCGTTTCTTGATTAGATTGCCCCGAACAGAGCCAAACATCACCAATGAGTATATCACGTATAATGATTTCATTAATCTCCATAATAAATGGCCCCCCCGCTTTCTGCGGGGGCATAGTTATACTCCACTTGCCTTCCTCATTGGGTTCAGTATCATAATATTTCCCATTAAAACGCACTGTAATTCTTTCGTTAGAATCAGCCCATCCCCAAATTTCAAGCTCAGTATCACGTTGTAAAACCATACGGTCGCTAATAAGTTGAGGAAGAAATATTTTCGCAGAGAGAAAAGGTGTTCCTAAAAATAAAGAAACAAGAAAAAACACTATCTTTATAATAACATAGATTTGATTTTTCATATATAAAAAGCTTATTCCTCAACAAAAACTACCTGATAGGTTTTTACTATACCTTTATAATTAAACTTTACTATTGCTTTTTTAGAGGTTGAAGTTGGTTGAGTGATATTTATTTCCACATCAGATTGACTTGCAGATGCTGAAATCACCGGAATCTGGCTTATATCATCTGGTAATAAAAATGTAGTTTCATACACATCATACCCCACAATGCCATTAGCATTTGTAGAACGTACTGGAGTAGAAGGCAAATCTATTTTTTTTCCATTAACAGAAATGGTTACTGTAGGGACAACCGGACGAATAATTTTCTTATTATCTGAACTAAATCCAAGCCCGATCAAATCGAAAAGATCTTTATCTTCATCCCCTTCAGCAATTAGATAAATAGCATGTTTCTTATCTAGATGATCAACAAAAGCAGAAACATTCACAGTAAATTGGGTAATTTCCTGTAGTGAATTAGCAGGAACATTTATCTCGCCTATCTTTTTACCTTTCCACGCTTCATTATCCCAAGGTCCGTCTAGCCAAACATTGATCTTGAAAGTTTCTTTAGTTTTAGGTCTGAGAAATAAATTAAATGCAGTATTATTACCCGGTTTGGTACCTTCGAAAGCTTTCAATCCTTTTTTATCTTGTTTGAGTCCACCAAAACCAAAATATTTGTAGCCAATTATATGACCATTTTTCACACTGGATATAGGCATATGATTGTTCCAAATATCCCAAGAATCCTGCTGTATACTTATATCAGACAGATAACACGCATAACCTGCAGAATAATATTGATAAGGATCAAGACCAAATATATTAAAACCTTCCGAAGTAACCTCAGCTCCTGTGTATTCTCTTCCTTGATTATCTTTAACAGTCCATTGATTATCTTTCAGGTATGGATCATAAGCTCTTATATTAACCTTTCCACCTTCTGAAACTGGTTTTTCATCCCACTCAATAGAAACTGGAGCCACCATCGGTTGTCGCGCAAACCCATAACCTCTTGGAGCTCTATGATAAAATGCATACCATTGACCATTAATTTGCTCAATACTCCCATGTGTATTATGCCCAGCATAGCTTGTTTGCAATGCTGAGCCAGTTTCATTTAATACTGGTGCACGAGAATCAACAAGAACTCCACCACTTTTCCATGGACCTAACGGTGAATCACCAAAAGCATAACGCAATGTAGAATTAGTACTGCTCAATCCATATTCAGGACCAGAGTATCCACTATATATCCAAATATATTTATTCCCTATTTTACGTATAGAGGCTGCTTCAAAAAAATTAAAGGCTCCAAGCTTTTCTCCTGGATACACATTAGGATATACTGTACCTTTTGGATCCCTAATTACTCCATACCTTTCACTGGCTGGAATAAAATAATTTATGATTTCTGTTCCAGGTCTTAAAGAATACATGTTTTTTTGATCCAATTGAGCAGCATGAGATCGTTGAAAGCCCCAGTAACCATATGCTCTAAAACCAATTTCATAATCGGGATCATTAGGATCTGTTATATAATCAATATATACAGCAGGGTCAAAACCCAAAATACTTCCAGGAATAGTAGCTGTACCATCACCCGTTAGATTAATAGGAATAAATGGACCATCTGGACGACTACCTTTTGCTACCATGGCCTCTCTGTTAGGTCCACGGCTATGAGGGTATAGATAATATTCCTTTGTGCCATCCTTTCTTTTTATCTCAACAAGATCAGGTGCATACATTACATCCCATTGATTATTTATTTGGTATGTAAAAACAGGACCATCATTACGCCAAGCAGATAAATCCTCTACGGGTGCTGACCAAATTCTAATATCGGGACCACAATAACTACTGTACCTAACATCATGAGAGCCTATAATATAGACTCGATACTTACCAGGATTATCTGGATCTTCAAAAACACGAGGTTCTCCATCAGGTAAATGTTCCCACAAAGGCAAGTAAGGATTACCAACACTTCCCTTTATAGCTAAAGGAAATATGAACAACGACATTACTAATATAACAACAAGCTTCTTGTTTAACATAAATTATTAATTTAATAAATTAACTTAAAGAAATCCACATCGACATACCCACCAGTTTCTTTAGTGGCATAATTAAATATGGCAAATCGCGTACCCATAAAAAGTTTCTTATAATCAAATCTCATCTGAAAATCTTCTCCAATCTTTATCCAATTTTCATTATCCAAACTATAATAAAAAGAGACTATGTCACGATTTAAATTAAAATCACAATCGATACGCAAATACACAATATCCTTAGAAAGCTCAACACGTTCTTTCTCATTAACCTCTACATCTAAAATAGCTTTTTCTTTACTACTAAGCTCAACTACATTAGTAGACATCACAAGATATTTTTTCCCTTTCTCTTTAATTATTGATAAGAGCCCAGAGTGTCCATTAAAAGCACAAAAACCAGAAACATCTCCTTCTTTCATTTGAGTAATATCTAATGATACTACACCTTTACATACTGGTCCTAGCATACGTTGAGTAATGGTATTTCGGGCAGAATATAAATTCCCTGATAGTTGATTTGTTTTGAGTCGTAAATACCCTGAGCGTTCTGTAAGCGACCAATAATCATTTAAAGGATTGTGATTCCATTGCCAACATTTTTTGAGTTCGTCTGCATTAAAATCGTCACTCTCAACTATTCCAGCATTAATGGGCTGTGACTTCAATGGTATTTCCCCAATGGAGGGAACTCTCCCATTCTCATCACCCAACATTGGCCAACCATCTATCCAAGTGCAAGGCATTAACAAAGGTACACGACCAATTGCACCACGATCTTGAAAAATGATAGCATACCAGTTACCATTTTCATCATCAATAAGACTACCTTGTCCCACATAAGGAAATCCAGCATAATTATCTTCCAGAATAACCTTCTTCTCGTAAGGGCCGGTAATAGAATCAGCTCGGTAACACACTTGCCTGCGCCTACTGTTTTGAGGCCATGAAATCATCAGCAAATAGTATTTTCCATCATATTTCACAACTTGACTTCCTTCTAATAATCCGGTCTCCTCACTATCACGATCAAAAACACACATATTCACTCCACCCTCCTTTACATCTGATAGATCCGATTTTAATTCTCTTAACAAACCTGTTCCATAGAACACATATACTCGCCCGTCATCATCAAAGAAAAGAGATCCATCATGAAAATGTGGTATGCGTGACGTTAAAACCCATTTATCCTTTAATGGATCAGTAGAAGAATAGATATACGCACTATAAGGCTGATCATTAGGAGAGAAGAGTACATAAAACTTTCCATTGTGATAACGGATAGAAGAGGCCCATTGCCCACGACCATACACAGTACCTTCCTTCATATCATATTTAGGCGTATCATTCAAGGTGTCGAATACATAACTAGCCAGTTGCCAATGAACTAAATCTTTCGATTTCATTACAGGTGCTCCAGGCATCATATGCATGGTTGTAGTAATGAGATAAAAATCTTCTCCACATCGGGTTAATGAAGGGTCAGGCATATCAGCATTAACTATAGGATTGGTGTATATAGTTACTTCATTAGGAGTTTTACAACCATAATATATTATTAATAGGAAGAATAAAATAGATAATTTCTTCATTTATCATTATTTGTTACAGCATATGCCATTTTTATAGTATTATCAGTTCTGTAATATATTGCTCAATTAAAACTTAAACTTTTCACTCTATTTTTGAGATGATTTTCCTTTTATAAAAGATTTACAACAAATTAACGATCGTTATTACTATTATCATAAGTCTTAAATTTAAAGGATGTTTATTTTATTTCTCTTCTATTAGGTGTCTCATCCATAAATAAATATGACTCCTTATATCCACCATAATCAATTACTATTTTCTCAAAAACAATCCCTGGATCTAAAGGCTTTATTGTAAGAGTTTTTCTATTATCTTTAGATATAGGAACTTTCAACTTTACTTCATTTTTTACAACTCTTCGAGCAACTGTAGGATAAAAGACGGAATATACATTCTCAGGGTTCTCATTCAAATTAGCATTAAAATTTATTATTTTTGATTCTCCTCCATCAAACCCCACTTCATATTCATGTCCTTTTATGTCATGAAAAGCCAAGGTTGATTTAACAATTACATGCACAGTTACTTCTGTTATATCTTTAGGCAAATCCATTCTATAGGATAAAAATGCTCCATCAACTCCTCTTGAATACGGCATTAAAGTAATTCCACTTAACGTACGTCCCATATAAGGGATCACTGTCCAAGATGCTTCGGCAGCATCTTTTTTACTAAAAAAATGCTCAGCTTCAATAACAACGACCTCATTCTCTGCTGTAAAAACATAGCCTCCAACTGCATTTTCATAATCTTTTATGCGATAAACTTCAGGTTGTATATCAGCAGGGAAATTATCATTCCATGAGGTATAACCAATATGTTTTTGAATCATCATATTTTTCCATTTACCTCCAGACATAACATTATTATAATCATAGCACAATTCTCCATCTCGTTTAAAGGCCTTCTCTACTTTATCTGCCCACTCATTTGCTTGTGGGTTATTTTCTTTATAAAGCTTATGATTCATAGCCTGCGAATAGTACATTTCATATAAATTGGCCATAGCTTGAACAGGAAAAAGAATCAATTGTTTATAAGCGTCCCGATATTCAGATTTAAGAGACAGGTATTGACGTAACGCTTCTGCTTCTAATTTAATAAATTCATCAGAAACCTTTTTCCATTCGCCAGTTTCAAGATTATAAGTAGTTCGATCAAGCATTTCAGGCGTAACACGTCCTGTATATTTACTGTATAAGTTTAATATACGAGCAGCTTCCAAAGCTTGAGTTTCTCCAAACTGCTGTGCACAAAACTGATGGGTATGATCCAAAAGGTTATCAGCACGATATTCCGTAGGATTCCATGCCATATCCAAAAACAAAGTTATAGGATATTCCATTGGTTTAAGATCTCCAACATTAAGTACCCAAAGTTTATCTACACCATAGTCATAGGTTAATTGTAATTGCTCCCACATATTCTGAATAGGAGTAATATTAAGCCATTTCGAATTACGAGGTGCACCTACATAATCCACATGATAATATAATCCCCATCCTCCTGGATGTTTTCTCTCTTCAGTATTGGGTAAACGAGTTACATTACCCCAATTATCATCCGTTAGTAACATGATTACATCATCGGGAGCTCGAAGCCCCATATCATAGTATCTTTGTACCTCCTTATAAATTGCCCAAACTTGTGGACGTTTTTCAGGATTTTCGCCTGTCACCTCTTTAATAATCTGACGTTGATTCTTAAATATCTTTTCTAACAAGCGTATATTCTCTTTATCTTGAGCCACATGTTTGTGATCTTCTCCCTCATTACCTCCCATTGGAGCATCACCATCACCACGCATACCAATAGTAATTAAATCTTCGGTTTCAAGAGCTCTTTCAATACCTTCACGAAAAAATTGATCTATTACTTTCTGATTAGTTGTATAATCCCATTTTCCATATTCTTTACGTTTTCTCGCCCATTCTTGGTGGTTACGTGCCATAGGCTCATGATGAGATGTTCCCATTATTATTCCCATTTTGTTAGCAGTTTTACTATTTTCTGGATCATCTGCATAAAAACTCCAACTCCACATAGCAGGCCATAAAAAATTACCACGTAAACGAAGAATTAATTCAAATACACGAGAATAAAATCGATGATCACCAAAATTCGTACCATAAGTATGTTTCACCCACCCAGTAAGACAAGGTGCTTCATCATTAAGAAAAATACCACGGTACCTTACAGCAGGTTCTCCTGCAGTATAATTGCCTCTAACAATAGATAAATCTGTTTTTCTTTCCACTGGTACATCAGCCCACCAATACCACGGTGAAACCCCTATTTGCTCAGAGAGCTCATATATTCCATAAATGGTTCCTCGCTTATCACTACCAACAATAACCAACGCCTCATCTACTCCAGGCATTGGATTAAACAAAGTCGTTATAAGATATTTTTCATTTTTTTCTTGCAAACCAGACACATCTATTTTCTTTGCTTCAGCAAGTTCTTTTATAAAACAACTATTTAATTGACCAATAATGATAAGACGCTCTTTTTTTGGTGTATGAAACAATGCCGGTTTATTTTCTGCTACTCTAAAAAAATCATTGATCAAGTTTTCAACTGCAATAACAACTCCCTCATCTTCATTCTCATCTAAAAGAATTGGGGTAGGATATCCTTTTTCTAGTATTGTAAATCTATCTGTTGATAATGTATTAAATGTTATGCCTAAATGATCAATACCCCATAATGAAATGGATGTTCCTGTAAATACTAAGATTAAGATTAATAATTTAATTTTCATAATATTTCAATTTTATTCATAAACTTTATCGAACGGCTATTATTAAGCTAAAGATTTGTTATCAGAGATATACAAATATACATTCTTAACTCTGTATTAAATATTAAAAATGTTTCACAAGCTTTCACCCTTGTTACATACTGATAAAT
>FZPS01000056.1_pt123 | contig 10932 bp, 14 predicted proteins | sample 1817821 | NCBI WGS metagenome assembly FZPS01 (sample SAMEA104158645, study PRJEB21678) | metagenome | place: Germany | collected 2015-04-21 | reverse complement strand
CCTGTATTGTTCATGACCTAAGCCCAAGCTGCCCGGCCACCCGCCTCGAATCGTCAATTCTATCAGTGTCTGTACATCCACATCCGGAGTTGCCTTAGTCTCGAATCTTCCATCGAAAAGAGAAAGCAAGGAAACCTGTCCCGATGAATCCTTCGATTCAAATAAGGACATGGGTCTCATCCTGATCGTGGAGACTCTTCCGGCACCACTATGCAATATCCCTTTTTGTACCGGAGTTGATGAGCCTGTCAAAATGAACTGCCCCTTTTTCCCCCTTTTATCCACTTCATGTCTCACTGCATCCCACACTGAAGGCACTTCTTGCCATTCGTCGATCAATCGGGGAACTTTTCCATCCAGAGCTACTTCCGGTGCAAGGTTCATCAACTCCCTATTTTGAAAATTTCCACTGGGATCGCCTAAATAAAGAGCACTGTTGGAATGATGCCTTGAGGTCCACGTCTTTCCGCACCATTTGGCGCCTTCTATGCAGACAGCCCCGAAGCTTTCCAGTTCGAGTGCAACCTGCTTATCGATCAATCTTGGCAAATACACCTCATTGTCCATAGTATCCTCCCGAACCAAGAATACCATGAATCGGTCATATTATTTCTACATCGTACGACGATCCGACCGTACCGGTTTACCTGCAGGTCTTAGCTTCCTCAAATGAATCTTTGATATGACATGGATGTATCTTTCCAAGTCGCTCTTTGGAAACGGAGATCCGTGTGACGGTAGCAGAATCTTTGCATCTTGGGCAATCAACAGCTCCCATGATGTTTGAAATTCTCTTGTGTCTTCGACCCAGATCGTGATTCTGTTCATGCTTGGAAACCCGTTCATCGCCGCGTCGCCACAAAAGACATGTCCATCGACGTTCAGAGAGATCGAATCGTTCGTATGCCCCGGAGTGAAGAGTATCTTTCCGCCAAGATCTTTTCCTATTCGTTCCTTGGTTTCCGGCGTAATGTGTATCAAGCGGTCAAGAAATTCATCTTCGATCGGAGGGAATCGGTGCTGGCCTTTTCCCGCCAATGCCATCGCCTTGCAAAACCAGAAGGCAAGCACGCTGCTGCACCCTCCCTCGAAGCGATTCTGTCCCCTTTTCAGCACCGGAAGCGAAGCCGGATTGATGAACACCCGTATATCCGGATGGTTCTTCAGCAGTTCATTCAGAAATCCCGCATGATCATCATGAGCATGAGTTAAAAACACATACTTGATCTCAGCCATGGAAAGGTTGTAAGAAGCCAGCTTTTTCTCCACCCTCTTCAAGCCGTTCTCATATCCGGTGTCGATCATCACAAGCCCTATCGGCGCCCGGTACACGTAGACATTCATGATTCTGTTTCCGACATTGATGATGTTCATGGCTCTCCTCATTCATAATCAATTCTCCTAGGCATGACATAGTTGAAAAAGTCTACACCAAACACTGTGATCAGCTTCGCTCTTCTTCCCAGATACGTGGTTTCTCTTTGGCGGGAGCATGTCTCTTCAGCCCGCAAGCCCCCTTGACGAAAAACACCATTCCACTGACGGCAAGCATCGACCCGAAAATGACGGCGATCCACGTTGCCGTAGGATTGCCTTTTGCATATCCGAACGGTTGAGCCAGCAGCACCACCCCGAACGTAACCTGTGATATTCCTACGCTTAAAAAATGTGTATAGCGTTTTTTTGCTTGTTTGCCGATATCAACACTTCCCGTATACAGCTCCAGCGGACCATGGGATCTGTTCTTGCGCAGATATACCCTTCCGCCGTACTCGCCGGCGACACTGATTCCGCTTTCCTCCAGAAAATCAAAATAATCTTTTTTCTTTGACCCAGAAAACCCCGGAATGTCAATTTTGTACTGATACTTCGCAGGTGAAACATCTTCGAACTCATATTCGCCATGATTGTACCCTATGAGCATAAGACCGTTTTCACCCTGCCGATTCAACCACTCTTCCTCTTTATTGATATCCAAAAAGGTTTTTTTGACTCTTGTTTTCACTTCCCTTCCCCTCTTACATCCTGTGCATGTCTTATCAGTTCTTCCAGGCGAGCGAGTTCCATCGCAAAGTATTCTTTTCCCTTGTCCGTGATGATGTATTCGTTTTTCCTCTCTCGAGGATCACTGTCCAACTGTCTTATCCATTTCTTCTTTTGCAGATTATCCAAAGCTCCATAGAGGGTGCCGGCCCCGATTCTGACGCGGTTGTCAGTCATTTCCGCAATATCTTTCATCAGGGCATACCCATGTGCCGGACGATGAAGGCAAAGCAGAATATAGTATACGGATTCCGCCAAAGCGCGGTTGTTTGCTGCTTTTTTCATTCCCTCCTCCATTGTTGCATCTCACGATATATTACGTTTACCGATATATTACGTTTATAGATATATCTCAAAACGTAACATCAGTCAATAGACTCACCTATGGATTTATAGATTTCCGACTAACGTTCATCACCTGTCCGATTTGAGGAAACCGTCAAGATGGTTCTTTACAATGACCTGTTTCCGGAAATCCAACATGTACTTTTTCGGGTTACATCAAGGTTTTAAGCATCCAAGCGGTATTACATACACACCGTCATGTCTTTGATAGGCCATTCGAGCATTTTTCAACATCATGAGGAAAGCCGGTTTACGAGTGGATATAGTTGCTAATTTCAGTACATTGGCACTTGCCTTGTCGACTTTGTTTTTCCCCCAACTTCACCTCTATTCCTTCCCACCTTCCATCATTCAACTCAACAATCAAATCTACTTCAAGGTCTGTTGTATCGTATGGTAATACACTGTTCCTTCAATTTCTTCCGCATACACCCGATCTCATCGTAATACGATATTACCAAAAAATTAAACCATATAGTACCAATAAATACATCATATCAATACCAAGAATTTTGTGTCTTTATTATCAATGATGTGCAGAGAATTTACTAAACGTTATCAATGGTGCCATCATTAGTGCCAGCACCAATACAAAATATCACGACCTACTCCAAGAATTTCAAGCTTAGCGGAAGTTCTGAAAACACCCTTCATCAATCAGACACATTGGAGTTTATTGTGCAAAGTGATAAACCATGATGTAGTCTTGCTCATTATGATCAACCATATCAAAGCCAGAATTCGACTCGGTCTCGGTCTCAAACGACGGAAGCCGGATATGATGTTGCGATTGCTGAACTTGAGACACCCCATGCTGAGTGGAAAGTCCTGCGAGGATGTCCTGGATTTTGTAAAAAACGGCTTAGAGCAAGTCATCCAACCTTTTGCCTTCTCGGATGCGTTCACGATAGCTCATCAGCGTTCTGTCTAATTCCATGATGTTTTTCAAATGTATTTTTTCGGTTTCGCTGGTCTCTATGACACGACTGATTCCTCCGTTTTTAATGATCAATCGTTTGTTTCCTGTAAGAGCCAACAAGGGATCATGGGTAGCGATCAAAACTATTTTATTTTGATCAATCAAAAGTTTTAAAGCCTTGACCCTATCTATTCCGGCATTTTCAATCTCATCAATCAAGACTATGGGAGATGAACTTAACAGTGCCGTATCAGCAACCATCAAGGCTCTAGCTTGACCACCACTCAACGAAGTGAGCGGAGTATCGGATTCAAAAGGTTCTCCTGCCAATTCGTTGGCATATTGAATAACCGATTCGGCTTTCTCGGATGCATTCTCGGACATTCGGCTGTAGGCATGAAGTCTTACAAAATCTTCCACATTGATATCCATTACAAAATTCATGTTTTGGGATAGTTGCGCTACCAAGTTATGCTCAATTGAAAAACGCCAGTTTTCCGGAGGAATTGAATCATTGATCAAGATTTGTCTGCCCGTCGGCGTATCTTTTTGAGCCATCCACTCGATATCCGCCAGCAATCTGCTCTTTCCCGAACCGGTCGGTCCGACGATACAGATTATTTCTCCCTTTTTGATGACTAGTTCCGTTTGCTCGCTTTGTCCGGACTTATCGGTTCCTCCCATGATCGTCAAGCTTTCTATTTTCAATTCCGTGTCTTGATTACGATGTTGCATGCGTGCCATGAAGGCTTTGAAGTGTTCAAGCAGACCCTCATGATCCATGCCCATATCCTCTAAAAACAAATAGGGAAGACCGTGAATGTAATCCGTCACCGTTTGTTCTGTATTTCCTATGGTAAGACCGTTGATGTCAAAAAAATCATGCGCATAGGGATACCTTGAAAGCAGTTCCGCAATAGTCAGATTTTCCATGTGCTCCACCTTGCTAATCCAACACCATTCTTCGTACATTTCCTTTCTGCTTCTCTTTGCCTAATTGGGTTTCTCCCAGACAATATGAGCATAACGCCGCGGGCATGCTCATTCTGATTCGTTCACCTTTTAAACTTTCAACAGGTGATGCATGTTCCATAACGGCGGCCAGTTGACCGGCTCCTTGACCGTTGATGCCGTTGACACTAAGAATCATCGCTTTCGGGTTAGCCTGCCTGACCTTCAAGGCAAAAATTTCTCTTTCGGCCTGAGAAACAATATCTCCCTTTGTGATCACCACGACATCCGCCATTTTAAGCATAGGGCCCATTTTTTTCGGCGTATTGACCCCCATCAGATTATCAATGACACATATCGCTGTGTAGTTTCTGATATGAGGTGAACATCTGTTGCACAAACCTGCGCTTTCGCTGATGAGGATATCATACCCATGTCGAATACCCCAATCCACACAGTCATCTATATTGCTTACAAAAAAATGGTCAGGGCATACATTACCCGATAATCCGACTTTCGCGTCTATGCCGTAAGCAGCATATAACTCATCATCATCGGTAGTTAAACAGTCAAATTTCAAGACAGCCACCTTCAATGATTTTGGCTGTAGAACTTCCATGGCCCTCAGGATCGCTGACGTTTTTCCGGAAGAAGGCGGCCCCGAAACGGTAAGAAATTTCATACATACCCCCTTTTCAAAGATTACTCATGCATAGAGCTCTCTCGCGACCTCTTTGATGCAGCAGAAATAAAAAAGGGAGCACCTAAGGTGGAGATTATCATGCCGACCGATAATTCCACAGGTTGAAATGTCGTTCTCGCCATTGTATCCGGTACCGTCAATAAAACACCTCCGAATATTGCAGATGACGGAACCGGATATCCATGGTCACCACCGACAAACAGCCTGGCCGAGTTCGGAGCGATAAGATCGACAAAACCTGCAGTTCCCGCAACACTGACCGCACGTCCTGCCATGACACATTCGCTTAAAATGCTTTTACACAATAATGATCCTACTGCCGAAGCCACAATTAATCGGCCCTTTGGTATTCCTCTCTTTGTCCATCAAGACAGTTTTCATAGTTACTTTCTGATTTCAACCCAGCGTCCGCCACCTTCATCTTCAGATAAGACTCTATAATTGCTTAAACCCGCCTTTTCCACGATTTTCTTGAATTCTTCAATATCAGGCCTTGTCTCCATACGTTCTTTCAAGCCTTTGCGGATAGATTTTTGCAATCGCGCTCTCATGCTTGGTGGGAGGTATCTGCCCAGACCGCCACCTACGATGGCAACGCCTCCCGGTTTTACTATTCTTTCTATTTCTTTTAAAGCTTTTTCAGGCTGTTTCCAAAACCACACCGAACCTCTGCTCATAATGAAATCGAAACTACCGTCTTCCATCGGTAATTCATGAACGTCCGCTAGTATATAATCGACTTCATTATCAACATCCAATTCTTCGAAATTGTTCTTGGCCGTATTCAAAGCATCTTGATCGATGTCCAAAAAAACGATTTTCATATTTGTAATTTTCGCCAACTCCATACCGAGCCAACCGGGACCCGCGCCGATATCCAAGGCAATACCGTCCATCAGATCGTAATCATCAACGAATTGTTGGATCAAAAGCGGATACATGGGTTTTAATTCAGCATAATTGTCATTACCTCTAAGCATTTGCTGCTCCTTCCCGCTTTATACCGTATACCTATCAAAATCCGCCACGGCATCCAAATAAAAATCCCAGCCTTGCCAATCTGCAAGCTGTTTCATATCTTGGGCTGTCCCACACAACGGAACTCCCTCTTTTACGGTCCAGGCATCCTGATTTGAAAGATACGTCTGCATTTCCGGATCTGTAAGTATATCGGCAAACGTCATCAGGCTCTTCCTTGTTCCCTGCTTCCAAGCAATGACTTGCGGCAGCGGGATGTAGCCCTCTCTCGGTTCATTGATTCTTACTCTGCCTTGTTGCCCTACACCGGCAAAAGATAACAGAGTCATAGCCATGTCATATTCGCCGGAAGCCACAGCTTTGAGGATGTTTGCAGGTGTACCGCTATACGTAACTCTTTTTTCAAACCTTGCAAATTGTTCAGGGAAATTTACCTTTAGATAAGCCCCCACAGCTCTGCTGAGCGGTTTGTCCCTATCGGGGAACAGCACCGTATACCGATCATCAAGCAAGTCTTCCCATGACCGGAGCAACGCATCTTCTTTCACATTGTCAGCATTATAGATCATCGTCAGCGGTGTCACTGAAATCGGATAGAAAATTCCGAGAGGGTCAGTCAATGCATTCAACTCTTCCCGTAAAGGATTACGTTCTGCATACTCACCGGCGAACTTTGATAAAATACGGATCCTTTCCTCTTTTTCCAAAGATGCAAATTCCGTTACATTCGCTACCATAACATCCGGCATTATTCCCTTCTCGATCGAAGGCACCAGCCATTCCTCGGTGCATTCCGAATCATATTCCGGATCATGCGGTGTAAACAGTTGAATTGTTTCTCCAACTTCTTCTTCAAGTTTTCCGAGCCTTGCTTTTATATAAGCCGACATCCATCCACGAACGTTAACCGTCGTATGTAACATAAAGCGAATCAAGCAAGCCACCTCCTCGTACCATTAAGCGTTTTGAAACTCTTTTCGACAATTCATCACCGCCAACCTTCTTGACCCACCCTCTTTTGCCAGCCGGAGCAACGCTATCTAATGTATTAAAAGTTAGCAATATCTAACTTAATTGTCAAGAATACTTTTGGGTATGGAAAAGGCCGCTTCGAGAGATTCGAAACGGCCTGATACTTTCCATTATGAATCAACCGACAAGCTTCGCACCCAATGCGCGGCATGCTGAAAGATCGTCATCCTCGGGGGGGGGAGGTGACAGATGAGTCCGTCAGCGACCATCTTGGCACCTAGGCCTTCGACCTCCTCCTGCCAATTCCTCATCCACTCGCCATCACCCCAGTCGTAGGAACCGAAGAGGGCGACCTTCTTGCCGGAGAGCAGTCCCTTGATGCTTTCGTACATGGGTTCAAACTCAAAGTCTTCCAACACTTCGTCACCCATGGAAGGGCAACCAAGAGCAAAAGCCTCATACTCCGCCGCCAAGTCGGCATTGAACTCGGAAGCCGTGAACAGCTTACCATGTGATGCCTTGGCAATCTCTTCGGCCATAAGCTCGGTATTGCCAGTTCCGCTCCAGTAAACTACTGCAATTTTGGACATTTCAAATCCTCCTCCAGTAAAACCTATCTAATCAGCCAGTATCAGCTGTAAAACGCTTTGTCCTTGTCGAAGACATTCAAGGCAATGTTCTCGACACTGTTTATATTCTTCAAACTTCTCTTTCGCATCCCCAAGATCCCCATAGACCTTCCACAGCCCACACAGGGTATAGTTCCTCCCCTTGTTTTTGATGAAGCCTTTTACATCATCCAGAGGGTAGCCAAGGAACAGGCCGATTTCGTGGGGGAACCCATGACCATCCTTAAACCGATCCATGAGGAATGAAACATTGTTTTCGTGTCCTTGGTCCACGGGATACCCAAGGGAGCAGAGTATGCACCGAGGCTCGACCTGAGAGAGCAGCTTCTCTATCATCTTGGGGCGATAGACCAGAATTCTCTAGGCTGAACCATGGCCAGAAATCGATCTGACCCTGACACCCTTCTTTGCCAGGTTACGATCATACGAACTGAGAGATTTTGTGAAGCTCGATTCGGATGCCGGGCGATAAGTGAAGATACTTCCACTCTTAATGCCTTTCAGGGTTGGGGAGGAATAGCGTACAAGCAATTCTTCGAACGTACTACCCATATGGCCTCCCTGATACTCTCATTTTTCAAAAGTTGGCTTATGCTAACTTGACACGCACTGTCAATAGGAGCCTTTTTAATGAAAGCTGTAACTTTTAGCTTTCAAGGGCTCCTGAAAAGGAAGTCTGAATGATCATAACGTCCTATCCGGAATCCATTAGCACGATGTATCGGTGCGTTTGGGTAATGCTTTTCACATCCTTGAAGATGAATTGCTGCATTTCTCATCTGCTTGCTGATTTTTTTGATTACTTTATGACCCTCTTCAGCACCATCGCAATAAAAGTCAGTGCCGTGTAGAATAAAACGCCCTTGTTGCTGAGCAGGTCCTTTATGGTCTGCTTGTCCAGGATGCCCGGTGCGTCGTCCGTTACGACTTTTTTTCTGTTTTTAATAAATAGTATGAGACCGGTCACGCCCAGTCCCATGATGAGAACCGAATAGACTGCCAGCGCCTTTATTGAAGTGTCGAGCAGCAGCTGTATCATGACGCTGTTAAAAAGATTGGATACGGCATGCATAAGAATTGCTAAAACAACGCTACCCGATTTGACTGTGAGATATGCCCATATTAGACCCAAGATGAACGTATAACAAATGTGCACGAAGCCGATAGACACCCCGTGCAAAATGGCAAAGCAATAGGCTGATGCCAGGATATAAAGCCTTTCCCCATACTTTAGCAGCCTTGTTGCAAACAGGTGCCTAAAGACAAACTCCTCAACAACCGGATTAAATACAAGGAGCATAAACAACATGGATGAGGTCATCGGCAGTGTTTTGGTTGAAGAACTGGTACCACCAAAAATTGAAATTGCTATTGACAGGACATTCAAAACCATAAAGGCGGTACATTGCAGCAAAAAACATAGAAAAACGGTTTTGATTGGGACTTTGCTTTTTTCTTTGTGGACGTATGGATGTTTGGATACATTCTTGGTGATCAAAGCAAACAAGCCCAGCCCGGCCCCATACAGTACCGCAAGACCGGCCACGCCCCTTGTTTCCTCCGAAAAAGGCAGGTGTGGTCTTGCAACCATCGAATACAGCCAGTACAGGCCGAACATCACGGCGATGCCAAGAGCTGCTTTTTCCAGATCTTTTGCCTTGTTGGTCATGAATGTGCCCTCCTGCTTGCCAAAAAGCCGGTTCCCGCAGAGTCCGGAACCCATCTCTCATCAAATATTATTTTTACACTGAATGCAATTGCTGAGAATGGGGTTTCATCGTCTATATGGCCGTAATCATGAAGATCGCTTGCATTCATTTCACAAGCTATTTCAACTCATCATTGTCAAATCTTCTCGGGGAATGGTAACAATTGAGTGCCATTATCCTGTCAGGACTGGATGAACCGGCTATCCAATATCAATTATGCTTGTGGACATTCATTCTTTCCCTCCCGAGCCGGGTCCACTATGATTCCTGAACCCCAGGGCGCCTCGTGAATGTAAAATCACAGACGTCATCGCCATACCCCAGGGTATGATTTCTTTCAAATTTCATTTTTATCATATCGCCGAACACCACCCAATCACCGTCGCAAAACATCGTGCACAGTTCAGGACATTGATAAAAGTCGCATAAATCTTTGTATAGGCACTTTGTGATGTCGAATCTGAACATGTCTTTATCGTTCCTTTTAATCTCGGAAACCCACAAGTCCGCCCTCAATCCGATTGAAAAGACTTTTCTGAACAATGCATATCCCCACTCATATCCGCTCAAAAACTTCATGAGTTTTGAGGCTCCTTCTATTTTTGCATGAAAACTGTTCGTCACATGTACCAAGGCATCTTCTCCACCGATATGCTGTTTTATGGAAAGATACAAAGCAATTCTTGGTAATATCAACTTTTTTGCCTTCTTAAACTGCGTAGGTGAAAGCCTCTGCTCTTGCTCGCTGTACATTTGGTTCAGCATTGCAGAATAACTCTCCTCTATGCTGTCGGAAATGTTCGAATCGAATATTCGGTACAATCTTTTTTTCATATCATTGTTCATCGTGATTCCCACACCAACGTTCTTTCGCTTTTATACACACAGGTTGCATTGGATCATGTCATGAAATTACAGATTTCGGACAGCATTCTCTTTGATTCCGGAAATGCGGAGGCAAGCACCCAATCGTGACAATGGATTTCGCCATTGTAGACAGCGAGGTCCGTACCTGCACCTCTCATTGTTTCGACGAGCTCCTCAATCGCTCCGGCAAACATCTCCCTACCGCCATAGATGAGCATCGTTTTGGGAAACCTGCTGAAATCAACGAAAGAAATGTTGATATCGGGATCTTTCATGTCCATGTCTTTACCCCAACAAGCGGCTATGTTCCTGATCAGATTCAGAGAAAGAAGGATGTCATGTTCCTCATATTTCGACATATATTTCTCTATTTCATCGATTCTCGGCACCGGAGAAATCAGGATGGCACCTTTCATTTTTTCAACTCCGCCACTGCACAATGCGGCGGACAGATTCGCTCCGGCACTGTCCCCGATGATATAGTACTTGCGTGACCGGGTTTCCCGTATAGTGTGTCGATACCATGCTTTCAACCATTTCACAGCCTCTTTCGCATTAGCCTTTGGTGCACGTGGATACATGACAAAATACAGAAGACACCCTACTCTCTTTGAAAGTGATACCGCCATATCGAAATGCAGTGCTGTAGGTGGCATTATGCCTCCGCCACCATGTAGGAAAATCATAACTTTGTCTTGGTCCATGTTCCCCTTTGGAGAAATGGTATAGATCGGCCGGTCTTGATATATTTGCTTGTGAATATGAACGCGTCTCCTATATTTTGCAGGAAAGTCAACCGACTCTCTCTGCGACCAG
>FZPS01000048.1_pt359 | contig 10933 bp, 15 predicted proteins | sample 1817821 | NCBI WGS metagenome assembly FZPS01 (sample SAMEA104158645, study PRJEB21678) | metagenome | place: Germany | collected 2015-04-21 | reverse complement strand
GATTACACTGGAAGGTGCAGAACCTGAGCACATATCCGCAGTGACAGACATTATGCGTGAGGCTGGCTGCAGGATAACCGAGGAAAAGGACCGGATCCATATCTGTTCCGACGGGAGGTTACGTGCTGTAAGACCTATACGTACCATGCCGTATCCAGGCTTTCCAACCGATGCCCAATCACCGCTAATGGCAGTAATGTGTGCTGCGGACGGCACAAGTGTCTTTGTCGAAAATATCTTTGAAAACAGATATCGCTGTGCAAGCGAGCTTATGCGCATGGGGGCAGACATTCGTATTGAGGGAAGGGTAGCGGTTGTTTGCGGTGTTCCACGTCTCCACGGTGCGAAGGTAACGGCCACCGACCTGAGGGGCGGTGCGGCACTTGTTATTGCCGCATTAGGCGCTGAGGGCAACACAGAGGTGTCGGAGATACAACATATAGAGCGTGGATACGATGGATTTGATAAAGTACTGAATCGTCTCGGTGCAAAGATTGAAAGAAGAAGGATATTCATTCCGGAGGAATAACAAAGAATGGCAAGGGGCAGAAGCAATGTAAGAGGTGCGGCGAAAAGACGGGGCCACGGAAAACCGGGCTGTCTGTCTGTCTTTTTCCTTGTCGTTTTTGTCGCAGCTGCAATTGGATCTACCATCGCGATTTTTTTTAAGATAAACCATATTGCAGTAATCGGAACTCAGCGTTACAGTGCGGAGCAGATTCGCTCCTCTGCCGAGGTCGAGCAGGGTGCGAATCTGATACTTCTCAATAAATTTGAGAAAACGAGCAATATATTCGCCAGATTACCTTATGTGGACGAGGTTAAAATGACACGCCGCTTACCCGACACATTAGTTATCGAGATAAGAGAATGTGATGCGGTGGCTGCCTTTTCTGACAAGGACGGCTTCTGGCTTATTTCGGATAGCGGAAAGGTTCTGGAGCAAGTCCGTACTTTGGAGGGAGAAAAACTCATTCAAGTTAAGGGACCGGGGCTAATAAACCCGGAGGTTGGTAAGAAAGCCGAGATTGGAGGGGATAAAGATAGCAGCGAAATGCAGTTTGAAGCTCTTGTAGATACTCTGAAGTCTATAACGGGGCAAGGTATTGAAGGCGATGTTTCTGAGTTATATATCGAGAAGGTATACAACGTGGAGTTTAAGTATCTCGACAGATTTATCGTTAAGCTGGGGATGCCGGAGCATCTGGACTATAAAATCGATTGTCTGAAGGAAGTAGTTGGCTACTTGAGTACAGCTGATACGGGAATAATTGATTTGTCCGAGCTTATCGATAAGAAACCCGCAAGGTTTATTCCGGTTGAGATTGAGGAAGAGCAAGAGCCGGCAGAGGATTCCACAAGTAGTGATCCGGCTGCCGAAGAGCCTGCGGGATAGCAGGCGTAGCTAGAAAAAACGTTTTGAACTATTGACCTTACTCTGCAAAAAAGGTACACTATATCTATATAGTTATCTATCGACTGTTGTGGGTCAAGAGTCAGGCTCCAATACAGGTACGCTTGGTTTGCGTGCTTAAATGATAAGCAGGAGGAAGTATAATGGCATTTGACTTGGATATTGGTGCAGATACGGTTGTTAATATAAAAGTGCTTGGTATAGGTGGCGGCGGCAATAACGTCGTTAACCGTATGATAAACACAGGAATGCGCGGTGTTGAGTTTATTGCGATAAACACGGACATGCAGGCATTGAAAACATCGAGTGCTACTCAGAAGATTCAGATAGGTGAAAAGCTGACAAGAGGTCAGGGTGCGGGATCGAACCCCGAGGTTGGACGTAAGTCGGCTGAGGAGAGCAGGGCACAAATCTCCAAGGCACTTGAAGGCACAAATATGGTCTTTATAACCGCAGGAATGGGCGGAGGCACTGGTACCGGAGGTGCCCCGGTTGTCGCGGAAATTGCTCATGAGATGGGAATCCTGACAGTCGGAGTTGTTACAAAACCCTTTAGGTTTGAGGGTAAGCGGCGTATGGACCAGGCGCTGGAGGGGATCGAGGAGCTCCGTGAACGCGTCGACTCACTAGTGGTCATTCCTAATGAACGCTTAAAACATGTCACCGAACAGAAAATCACGTTTCTCAATGCTTTTGAAATTGCTGATGACGTACTACGGCAGGCAGTACAGAGCATATCCGACCTTATCAAGGTTCCAGGCCTTATAAACCTCGACTTTGCCGATGTTACGACGATAATGCAGAACGCTGGAAACGCCCATATGGGCGTAGGTCGGGCTGCCGGGAAGGGGAAAGCTGAAGAGGCCGCACAAATGGCAGTTCAGAGCCCGCTTCTTGAGACATCGATCAACGGTTCTAAGGGCGTTCTCGTTAATGTGACCGGCTCTATGGACCTCTCTCTTGAGGATGTCGAGATAGCTGCAAATCTTGTTCAACAGGCAGCGCATCCTGAGGCAAACATTATCTTCGGGGCGTCATTTGATGACTCACTGGAGGATGAACTCCGGATTACTGTGATTGCAACCAATTTTGATGCCGAGTCGGATGTGAATGAAAACCTCTATTCGGGAGCACAGAAAATAGTACCTGAGGTAAGTACAACAGGAACACATACTGCGGCTTCCAGTGATACTCCTGATGAGGAAGAGGACCCGTTTGATAAGATATTCCAAATATTCAACAAAAAGTGAACCACTGCGTATGGAACATAATCGTATAAGAAAATCATATAGAAAAAATCAGTTTGCTGTGAAATCAGCCCTGCCAGTATTGCTATTACTAGTGTTGCTTGTCTCATTCTGCAGTTGCAGTAGTAAAGTCGACAATGACAATGTAGAGATAGCAAAGGACCAAGTTATTTACCATAACGGAGTCTATGGCATATCGCTAACTGTACCCGAGGATTGGCTTGTAGCAGCTATCAATAAGACGAACATGACTGCATCTCCACAAGAGTCTTCCGAATACAACTTGCTGGAAGTAACTCCATACGAGGATTCAGGTTCAGTAATTCAGTTTGTTGAGCTGTGGAACAGGCCTGATTCGGCGGATAAAGAACATGCATCACTTATGGTGTATATAGAGATATTTGATTACGAGAGTGAAGATACTTATCTGTCTGCTTTTGAGGAAGCATACTCAGGTGATTTTAATGGCTACATCTCCTCATTGAAAGCAAAGGAAGAGGTCGTTCTAGGCGGAAAAGAGTATACACTCCTGCAGTTTCTAACACAGCTTCCCAATGGAGAAGATGAGTATTTTGAAGAGTACTATATCTCCCAGATTGAAGCAGACAAGTATCTAGTACTATGCACTACCTATTGGGCTGACAATGAAGCGTCCAAAGATAGCGCAGATGCAGCTTTGAGATTAGTAGCCATCGAATAACCCGGAAGACTGTTATTAACAATTGATCACAACAAAAACAGGGCAAACTCTGCATTAGACCTGCAGAATTGGCCCTGTTATTTGTATTGTTTGGCTCTTAATCGGATTCGTTTATAATGTAGCAGAGTGTCATTAAGCTGTCATCGAAATGAACATTCTCTACTTTCAGAGAACTATTTTCTGGTCTTAAGTCACGATTTGTGAAGTTCCAGATACCCTTTATTCCCAGTTCCTCCAGACGCTCTGCCGTCTCAAACGTGACGGTTGGAGGGATGGTCAGGACAGCTAGTTCTGGAGGATTGTCTCCAACAAAGCTTTCGAGGCTATCCATATGGTACACGGGTATATTGTTGATCTTGGAGCCGACGGTGCCCGGGGTGACATCGAAGGCAGCGACTAAAGTAAATCCACACTTTTCAAAGTTGAAGTTGTTGATCAGGGCCCTTCCCAAATTGCCGACACCCAAAAGAATAGCCCTATTCTGTTTGTTCAACCCCAGGATGGCGGCTATTTGATTTCTAAGGTTCTCAACATTATAGCCGTAGCCCTGTTGTCCGAATCCTCCGAAACAGTTTAGATCCTGACGAATCTGAGAGGCAGTAAGCCCAAGCTCCTTAGCGAGAGACCCAGATGAGATGCGGACTTCACCTCTTGCATGGAGTTCATCAAGATATCTGTAGTACTTTGGCAGTCTTCTAATCACTGCAAGCGAAACTTTTTTACTCATCTGCCCCCCTCTTTCCTTTCGTGCTGCTCATATATTCTGCCATATTATATATAACCAACGCTTATTATGATAGCGCCTTAAGGGTATCCATAACGTAATCTGCATAGTCCTCAGAGGTTGCACCGGTGTCGCGGCCTGTAATGACAAGCTTCTTTTCTTCTGCACATTTGTCCAGAGCACGCTCTAGTCTTGATGCAGCTTCAACTTCCCCTATATGCTCCAGGAGCATGACGGAGGCTCTCAGCATAGAACTGGGATCGGCGTATATGTCCCTGCCCTCATCTACCATTCGCGGAGCGGAGCCGTGAATTGCTTCAAACATCGCATAGCGCTTTCCAATATTGGCGCTTCCAGCTGTTCCAACGCCTCCCTGGAACTCAGCGGCCTCGTCTGTTAGGATGTCTCCGTACAAGTTCGGAAGGACCATGACCTGGAAGTCGGTACGACGTTTTGTGTCCACGAGCTTTGCTGTCATGATGTCGATGAACCAGTCATCCGCCTCGATACCGGGATACTCCTTTGCAATTTGGTAAAAAGTATCTAGAAACATGCCGTCAGTAGTCTTGATAACATTTGCCTTGGTGACAGCGGTTACACGGGTACGCCCAGTTTTCCTTGCATGTTCAAAAGCAAGGCGAATTATGCGCTCGGTTCCCTGACGGGTCGTGAAGGTAAAGTCGACAGCAATATCTTGATCTATGTCCAGCCCGAGGCTGCCGACTGCATATGCGCCCTCTGTGTTTTCACGGAAGAAGACCCAGTCTATGTTCTCAGCGGGAACCTTAACTGGACGTACGTTTGCAAAGAGGTCTAGCTCTTTACGCATAGCGACATTGGCGCTCTCTATATTGGGCCACGGATCGCCCTGTTTGGGTGTTGTTGTCGGTCCCTTCAGAATTACGTGGCACTTTTTTAACTCCTCTAGAACGTCGTCAGGAATGGCTTTTCCGACTTCGGCTCTATGCTCTATTGTCAGATTGTTGATGGTCCGAAAGGACACTTTTCCTTCTTCAATCTTGTCTGAGAGAATATGTTCAAGTACACGCTGTGCCTGTGCTGTTATTGCTGGCCCGATACCATCTCCGCCGCAGACACCAATGATAATCTCATCAAGATCATCATATGAGATGAAGTTGCCCTGAGATTTCATTTGTTCCACACGATTTTTTTGCATTTCGATTAGCTTTTCAAAGTGTTTCAGATACATATTTTTACCTTTCATATATTGAGATTTTATTCACAATTATAATATCTTCTTTTATACTGTATGTCAATAAGCTTTGTCTTGCAGTTGAGTTTAGCATTGGGATTAATTCTAACCCTTTTGCTTTGACAATCAATATTATTTATTCTATAATCGTATCTATACTTTCTCGGTTCTTGTCGAAAACGGAGGTAGAGCGGAAGATGGTGTTAAAACGATACATAATGGCGGTTACGGCTCTAATTCTCCTGTTTAGCCTATTAACGTCCTTTGCGTCAGGGGTACCCGGAAGCGCGGAGGACCCGGTTGCATCATTGAGCTATATACAGGGCACCTTTGTCCCAAAGGTATTGGACTATCTGGAAAGCAAGCTTTTATCCATGACCTCTCAAAACGAGGCAAATGCCGACTTGAAAATCTCGTCGGTTATTGGTGAGGCGGAGAAGGCTTTAACGATAGATTCAGAAAAGCTGAAGGAAAGGGTCGCATATAATACATATATGGAGATGCTGGATCGCGGCTTTTATATCGACTCGGGAGACTCATCATTAATTACACTAAAGGCCGGGCAGCGCATTGTTGTCATAAGAGGCAGCAGTTTTGCAGTACTGCAGGGTTCTGCAATAATCGGTGGAAGAGATCAAGAAAGGGTAGTTAATGTAAGCTCTGCTGGAGAGACCCTCACAAACTCTGAGGCTAGAAGAAATAACCGGTATATTTTTGCTGGTGACGGGTTTATATCTATAAAAGCAATCTCAAATACGGTAAAGATAGCGGTCATCGGAAACTATCAGATAATTCCGGAATATCTACCGCAGAATACCGACATCGCCGTAACGCTTAAGAACATAGATGTGTTTCGCGGTTCAAATGTCGGGTTTGAGCTAGACCGCGAGCCGACGCGTCTTGAGGCGTTGATCCTCTTCTTGAGACTGATTGGAGAGGAGGAGGCGGCCCTCAGCTATACCGGCAGTCATCCATTCTCGGATGTCCCGAAGTGGGGAGGGGGAGAGGCGGATAAATATGTCGCCTACGCCTACGCTAAAGGTTATACTAAAGGCACATCGAGTACCAGATTTGGAGCGAGCAACACTGCGACCCTCGAACAGTATTTGACATTTGTACTCCGCTCGCTGGGTTACCGCGACGGTACCGATTTTGATTGGACCAAGTCACCTGAATTTTCTGAAAAAGTTGGTATTCTCCTACCGTTTGACACCGAAAAGATTGTTCGGAGGGGATTTTACCGTGACCATGTAGTATACATCTCATATTACGCCCTCCAGGCAAATCTAAAAAATAGCAGTATTACATTAATAGAAAGCCTTGTATCAAAGGGAGTTATTACAAGAAATTTAGCCACATCTACAATAAGTGCTCACACCAGGTGAGCACTTTGTTTTGCACACTCTTACCCGTTTTGAATACAATATAATGATACTAAAACGGGAGGTAACTTCAATATGTCAAATTTCTTAGCCGGTGGTTCCTGTGACCGTCGTAGCGACGAGTGGATTTGGATTATCATTATAATTGCTGTTCTCTTACTAATTTTTTGCTGTAACTAATAACATCGCATAAGCGCCGAACTCGTGTCGGCGCTTCTTCTTCTCTTTTTTTCGCCTCTTCCGAAGAGGCACCGGGGTTTCCTTTTTTGAATAAAATATAATGAAAGAAAGACAGGAGGTAACAAATTATGTCAAATGTAGTCGGTGGCGTAGATTTCTGTGATGACAGAAAGGATTGTCTTTGGGCTGTTGTTATCCTTGTTGTATTAGCCCTTCTGATTGCCTGCTGTGATTAACCTGCGCCAGGCCCTTACAGAAAGAACCTATTTACGTTCGACAAAGAAACGGTCCTCTTCAAAGAAGAGATGTGTCGACTGGTTGTTTATTACGCAGCTGTAGCGTATGCCAGTGCCTCCGGCCTTCATGCTGGAGGCCCTTCTTATATCTGTAATCCGGGATATATGAAAGCTGCGTCCGTCCTCCCAGATGATTTCAAGAGGGTAGAGTCCACCTTCCGGATCGATACGGGCGATAACTTCGACATAAACTTTTGGATCTTTCATATAATCAACCTCGCTTGTATGGAACCGGTTGCTGATATTCCGGTCTGTTTTTTACCGGTCTCAGTTTGTGGGTTTGAAGTATCCGACCGGGTGGATAGTGTGTTCGGAGGGGTTGAGCCCACTCAGCGTATGATCTTGTAGAATAATTGCCCTACGGATGCTGGAATGTCCGAATCGCATGCGGATGTCCTCCACCGCCAGATCCAGCCTCTCGCGCTTTTGACGCCTCTCCTCATCCTCGAAAAGAGAGGTCTGCACTGCGGTATCCGAGCCGACAAGGTTGATCGCCCGCACGCCGAAGCTCCGTATGGGGTTTGCCCAGTCATAGTTATTTTTGAATAAGGTCATAGCGCTATCAAAGATGTCGTATGACAGTGCGGTGGGACGCTCCAACTGGCACTGGCGTTCAAAGGAAAAAAGACTGTTATCGCGGACAGAGATCTGTATTCCTCTGCACACAAACCCATGTTTGCGAAGCCGTGAAGCGACACTCTCAGAGAGGGGCCAGCATATGATCCTTACATCCTCCTCGCAAACAAGGTCTCGAGGAGTTGTAGTGCTGTTTCCGATGCTCTTAATGACCGCTTCTTCACCGAGCTGTTCGACAGGTGAACTGTCGAGGCCGTTTGCAAATCCGTGCAGTATATAGCCCATCTTGCCCAGGAGTCGATGGAGAAAACCGGAATCGGCAGTTGCGATATCGCCTATGGTGTTTACACCGTACCGGCGGAGCTTTCGTGTTGTCGATGGCCCCACGTATAAGAGATCACTGGCGGGCAGCGGCCAGACAAGCTCCTTATAGTTTGATTCGGTAATATTGGTGACGGCATCAGGCTTTTTCATGTCGCTTGCCAGCTTTGCAAAAATCTTATTGTTTGCAACGCCCACAGAGACTGTAATTCCTAGCTCATCCTTTACACGTCTGCGTATTTGCTCCGCAATTTTATAGCCCCCACCGAAGAGGCCGGTACTGCCGGTTACGTCGATCCAGGCCTCATCAAGCCCAAACGGCTCCACCAGATCCGAGTACTCGTAAAACATTTCACGCAGTAGCCGGCTAAAGCGCAGGTAGAGCGAAAAGTTAGGCTTTAATATGAGTAGGTTGGGACATTTCTGTCTTGCCTGCCAGAGCGCCTCGCCCGTCTTAACACCCATTGCTTTCGCGCGCTCGTTTTTCGCAAGGATGATCCCGTGGCGTAGAGACGCGTCACCACCCACGGCTACCGCTCTGTCACGGATTTCGGGGTGGTGCAGGCATTCGACCGATGCATAGAAACTGTTCGCATCCGCGTGTAGAATTGTTCGCATTTTCGATCACCACTCGAACGTATGTACTAATAATATAGCATTGAAGAGATATAAAATCAACTGGCGAATCGAATATATGTTCGAGTGATTTTTTGGAAGGGACCGTTGCAAAACTATATAGAAAGTATATAATGGTAGTTAACTATGTTAAAAAAGAGGGTCAAAATAATCTAACGATAAAAAGTCTTACATGGAGGATCGTATTGAAGAAGAAAAAAAGTGGAATTCAATTCTTTCTACAACTGTTTTGGGCGACCTTTACGCTTAGCGCGTTCACATTTGGTGGCGGGTACGTTATTGTACCGCTAATGCGTGAAAAGTTTGTTGAGAAATACAAGTGGATCGATGAAGAGGAGATGCTAGATTTAGTGGCTATAGCGCAATCCGCGCCAGGTCCTATCGCGGTTAACACATCTATCCTTGCGGGCTACAGGTTGGCAGGGATACCGGGTGCGCTGTTCACAATAGTGGGTACAGTATCGCCTCCACTCATAATAATAGCTATAGTGTTTGTGTTTTACGATGCATTTAAGGAGAGCTCGGCAGTATCTTCGGTACTGCGCGGAATGAGCGCCGGAGTCGCAGCCGTCGTAGTCGATGCAGTGGTAAAGATGGCGCTGAACGTTGTCGGTGAAAAAAGCGTATTCAGCACGTGTCTAATGGTATTATCTTTCATCGGTGTATTATTCTTCAACATTGACGTAAAACTTGTTCTACTGGTATGCGCCCTGTTAGGACTTGCCTATTATGCCTGGTTACACTTCGGTAAGCGGGACAACAGCAGCGGAGGGAACGCATAATGATTCTATTGAAACTGTTCTGGAGCTTTTTTCAGATTGGACTATTTAGCTTCGGAGGCGGATACGCCGCTATGCCGTTCATTCAGGAGCAGGCTGTCGATATAAACGGCTGGCTCACAATGGGAGAGTTTGTGGACTTGGTAACCATCTCCCAGATGACCCCCGGACCGATAGCAATTAACGCAGCCACCTTTATAGGCATGAAGACTTCGGGCGTATTGGGGGCCATAATTGCGACGATAGGCTGCGTCACACCGTCCTGTATAATTGTTCTGACCCTTGCATATCTCTACTACAAGTACCGCGGACTGCCCGCCATACAGGGTGTACTGAAGGGACTTAGGCCTGCTGTTGTATCTCTGATTGCCTTCGCTGGTATTTCAATTGTACAAATGGCGCTTTTTGGAGGTAAGTCGGAGTCGATCTTTAGTATTGATATTTCCAGCTTCGATGTTGTTTCCGGTGTACTCTTCGCGGCGGCGCTTGTTGTAATGAGGCGGTTTAAGCCCAATCCTATATATGTGATGGCAGGAGCAGGTTTTGTCGGGCTACTTGCGTTCTACATCATATGAGAAAACGGACAAGTCTCCCTCAGAGCCAAAGAGGCTGAGAGGGAGACTTTTGAATGTTTCACGGTTGCTCTGTTATTTCTTCAAGTACAATGATCAAGTCCTGCAATGTCTTTATCGGGATGCCCTTCGCCAAGACTGCTTCCTGGAGTTCTGGCGACAGTGAATCCATGTGTTTTTTCATTTTCGGGTCAACATATGACATATTTTTCACCTCTAATATAGAATACCCCAAAAAACGGTCTTCCTGCATGAATTTTATGTCAGGAGAGGGGATGCCACCCATGCAGGAGCATGATATGGACGTGACACATTTTAGTGAAGACCCATATAATGTGAGTGAGGTCAGATAATTCGACAAATACGAACAGCAAATAACTTGTGTTACCGAAAATATGATGACTGGGGTGAACCATTTGGAAAACAACAACATGATGCCGTATGGCGGCGGTGGCCATGGTGCAAGCCCTCAAGCAAGGCAGCCGCTTCAACCGGTAGAGGACAGGAACATGCCCTGTACAACATATCCCGAAATATATTACAGACTGGCACCATATATTATGATGGTTTGTGATCAAGCGGAGTCAGCAGGTGTTGAGATGCCGTCTCAGCAGATGATTGAGTCGATTACCGACAGTATTTACGATGACATGGTACGCAACTATCCAGATATGGCCGATTATTTTCGCAGTCAAGAGCAAGCCATGTCCAACGCAGATTCGCTACCTGTACAGGGTCCTTTCTACTTTGGAAGGCGCCCGCGCAGGAGAGGGCTATTTCGCGACTTGATTGACATTCTGCTTCTAAACGAGTTTCTGCGTCGCAGAAGGAGAAGAAGACTATTTTTCGGTTAAAAAGTTAGAAGTTGAGCGTAAAATCATACTGACAGCCCA
>FZPS01000010.1_pt328 | contig 10933 bp, 8 predicted proteins | sample 1817821 | NCBI WGS metagenome assembly FZPS01 (sample SAMEA104158645, study PRJEB21678) | metagenome | place: Germany | collected 2015-04-21 | reverse complement strand
GGTCACTCCGGAGTATAATCGTTCGGTGCCGGCGGCCTTGAAGAATGCCCTCGATGTTGGCTCGCGCCCGGTAAGCCAGAATGTCTGGGACGGCAAGCCGGTGGGTATTATCAGCCTGTCCATCGGCGCCATAGGCGGTTTTGGCGCCAATCATCATCTGCGCCAGAGCCTGGCCTGCCTGAATGCCGCAGTCATGGCTCAGCCGGAGGCCTACTTCGGCAATGTAGGCTCGCGACTGGACAAGGAGGGCGGGGTTAGCGACGAGAAAAGCCTGAAGACCCTGCAGGGCTTCCTGGCTCAGTTCGCCAAGTTTGTTGGCTGAGGGTTCGGGAGGCTCTGCGTCACATCGCGCTTTTCCTTTTTATTTGCTGTAAGCTTATTGAGCATGCGCCATGCGAAGAACATGACGATGAGCCCGCCGAGCACGTCGGATATTAGTCTGGCGAAGAATACTCCGGGCAGGCTATGCATATGAAGCGCCAACAGCGACAGCGGTATGTGCAGACCGACAACGCGAAGAGCCTTGAGCAGGGCGTCGGTTTTGGGCTGCGCGCAGGCCATGAGGGCAAAGCCGGCAAAACGCATGCACTCCACCATGCAGAGACCTAGCGGGATGATGCGCAGATAGGTGATCATGACCGCCTGCACCGGCTTCTCCGGCGTGAAAATACCAACCAGAAGCGGCGCGGCAGCGACATACACCAGGCCTATGATGAAAAGAAACCAGAAGGAGAAATGTAGCGAGATGCGCAGGCAGTCCTTGACGCGCTGATAAAGGCCGGCGCCGAAATTCTGTGCCATCATGGGCATCAGCGTGGTGCCCAGAGCCATGGGAAAGACGAAGGCGACCATTTCAAGACGGCTGGCGGCGGAGACACCGGCCAGTGCCACGTCGCCGAACTGCGCGGTGATGTGGGTGATGATCGAGTTGGCGATGGGTACCAGAAGCATGCCTAGCATGGCCGGCACACCATAGCGGATGATTAAACCCCAACTCTGCCAGACCCTGGAGGGGCTGAGTGTGCTTGGCGCAAGCAGCTGCTTGCGCTTGAGGATAATGAGGATGACGAAGCTGCTAAGCGACTGCGAAATCACCGTGGCAATGGCGGCTCCCTTGATGCCCATGCCCGGAACAAAACCCCAGCCGAAAATAAAAATGGGGTCGAGGATGACGTTGAGCAGCATGCCGATGACTGTCATGCTGCTTGAAACCCTGGGCGAGCCGGCGGCGATGAGTATCTTGTTGCCCTCCCGGGAAAGCGCAGCGGCGATGCTGCCGGCAAACCAGACATTCATGTAGGCGCGCACTTGCTCCAGGGTTTCTCCCCGAGCGCCCAGGCGAATAAATATACTGTCGCCCCAAGTTATGCCTAACCAGGCCAGGCATATAGAAGTGAGTGAAATGAGAAGTATGCTTGAACCCACTATTGCTTGAGCCTGGCGCCCGTCCTTGCGGCCTAAAGCGTGAGCCAAGTTGGCCATGCTGCCGCTGCCCAGACCGAAAAATATGCAGTTGTAAAACATGACCACCGGAAAAGTGTAGCCCATGGCCGCTAACGGGGCGGTCTGGCCTAGCCTGCCTACGAAAAATGTGTCGGTGATATTGTAGCCCGACATGGCTAGAGTGGCCGGCAACATGGCAAGCGCAGCCTTGAACATGGTCTGCTTGAGGGGAGCAGTGGTGTATTCGGCTTTGAAGCTGGGCTGGGACATGTGACGAACCCGGGGTGACTGGGGGGAGGAGGACGCGAAGGACACGAAGCGGGTGCTTTACTTTGCCCAGTTAAACTGTGGGTTCTGTGCCTTGACTAGTTCGCTCACGCGTACGACTTCCATGGCATCGGAGCTGCTTACCGGGAAGGGTATGTTATTGCGCAGGGCATTGTAAAGATGTACGGCCATTGCGATTTCCACTTGCGCCCACATGCTGATTTCGGGCTGGACAGGGCGGATTTCACTGATCCAGGGCAGGTTATGGTCTCGGTGCATGCCTTCGCCCGGCTTGGGGGCCTCGCTGCTGGCCTCTATGTCGTCCCAGACAAACTCGGGGCTCAGGTATTTCAGCTCGATGTTCTTTTGGTTCTGCTGATAGAGCAGTGCGCCGCGGTCGCCATAAATGGTGCAATAAGGTCCGGGAATAGCAACGCAGTTGCTGATTTCGATTTCGACTAGCAAAGGGCCGGTGCCGCTTAGGCTGATCTTGACGTGGTCGTCACCGTCACCGGGCGTGAGAACTCTTTGCAGCTGGCTATGCACCTGTTTAGCGGGTTCTCCCAGCCACTGCAGCCCCTGGTCGATAAGATGCGGTCCCCAGACACTGAGCTGCCCGCCGCCGCAGTCCAGGCGCATTTGCCAGTCATTGCGGCGCATGAAATCATGATGTTTGCAGAGTTTCACCAGCACCGGCTTGCCGATAAGACCGGAGGCGACGATTTCCCGCGCGTTTTCAAAGGCTGGTTCAAAACGATGGTTGTGTCCGAAAAAAAGACGCTCGGGATACTTTTGCAGGAGTTTTTGCAGCAGCAGATAATCATTTGTGGTAACTGCGATCGGTTTTTCCAGCAATACGGTTTTACCCTTGTCTAGGGCGAGCTGCGCATTTTTGGCATGCAGCAGCGACGGAGTGGAGATAATGACCAGCTCCATGTCGGGGTCGTCGCAGAACTGGTTTATGTCGTCATATGCATTGCAGTTATAATCTTCGGCCAATTCCCGGCTGCGTGCGGCTTCCCTGTCACAGACGGCTACCAGGCGGTAAGGCGAAGCGCTTTCACTAAAGTATTTGGCATGCGCTCTACCCATGCGGCCAATGCCACAGACTCCAAAATTTATTGACGATGACTGGCTCATAATAACTCCTTGTTAATGTTGAAATCGTTTTTCTTGTTCAAAAGTTCGGCAATTTATTTAAGTCCATGATGTCGTCGCAATGCCCATTGCAGGGTAAAGACGGCGCAGATGCTCAGCAAGAGCGTCCAGGAAGAGGCCAAAGGTTTGCTACTTTGTCTTTGCGGCAGCTGCTCTGACAAGGGTAGCGTGGGCCTGCCGCTAAGGAAGTCCTTGCTGGTAAAGAATTTTCCACCACTAATGCGGGCTATGTCGCGTAGAGTTTCCTCGTGGTACTCGGTATTTTGCATTTCTTTGCCGCTTTGTCTGGCCAGGAGCAGACTTTCGCGGCTCAGGTTCTGTTCGGGCAGCTTGACTTGCCAGCGGATACGGTGTTCACCAGGCAGCTGCGGCAGAAAGTCGGCACTGTAGAATCCTGGCTCGTCGCTGTCAGGCTGCAGGTCGATTTCGTGCAGCTGTCCGTTCGGAGCTGTGATATATGCTTTGGGGCTGCTGTCTGCCGCAGGACTAAAATCGCTGCCCATGACGAAAATTGCCAGGCGGCATACTTCGTCCACAGCGGCTTGCAATGCCGTGTTTTCCGGCTGCAGTTGCTCTTGTTTTTGTTCGGCTAGCCAGAGCAACAGGCAGTTCCAGAAGCTGTTATGCCAGCTTAGTTCCTGTGTGCCCTCAAAGCGCCATTTCCAGGTTTCCTGTGTACCCAGGAATGCGCTGCGTCCGGCACCGTAGTTTTGCACTGCCAGCAGACTTTGTTTGCCGGCCTGGTCCAATGCCAGGGCGTTGCGTGCACCTGGCTTGAGTTTTTGGCCGAGCCAAAGCAGGGTGCCTGCGGGCAGCCGCAGGCCAGCTCCACTTCTGGCTAGCCGGCCTGCCTGTCGGTCGAAGATAAGCTCTGCATCTGGATACATTTTGGTCTGCGGTCCGCTGAGTAGGCTTTGCGCGGAGTAGAGCGGGCAGAGTGCAAGCAAAGGCTCGGGCAACAGGGCGGGGTCTCCGCTCAGCAGTATGCCGCCGCCTTTGCCCTCGACAAAGGCCAGCAGCGCCTCGATAGCGGCTTCAGAGAGCAGCGCGGCGCCCTGGCAGTCCAGGATTACCGCGTCGTAATCGGCGTAGAATATGGTGTTTTCGGGATAATCTTTCAGGTTTTCCAGCGATTTCTCACTGATGCCGCTGCGAAAATAGCTTTGCGGTCCGCTTTTGATGATGGCGGAGAGCTGCAACTGAGGGTTATTTTCGGCATGTATGCGTAGGAAGCGCCATTCCCAGTTCAGTGCGCCACCCAGGTAGAGCAATTTGAAGCTTTCCGGCTCAGCGACATTGACACCAACGAAGTCCAGGTTATTATCCGGTCTGTAGTCATTTGGCGGTGACGGCACGCGAATGGCGTAGGTATGCATGCCGCTGATTGCCGAATTCAGCTCGAAGCGCAGTTTTTGGCTTTGTCCGGCTTCCAGTTTCAGCGGTTTTTTTTGTATGCTAATGCCATTTTCGAGTAATTCGGCCTCGGTTTCCAAGGCTTTTTCATAGCTGCTTTGCACTATGGCTTCGAGGCTAAAATTGCTGTCTCTTTCGACTTTTTGTGTTTTGGAGCTAAAGCGCACTTGCAGGTCTTGGTTTGTGCCTGGGCTACCTATGCCTATGCAGCTGATTGGTATTTGTCGTCTGGCGAACTCTTTGGCCATCTGCGTGCCATTGTGGCTGGCGCTGTCATTGCCGTCGCTGCAGAGGATTACTGCTCCCAGGTTTGCCGCCCCCAGGCTGCCGGCGGCGACGGTTTGCAGCGCTTTACCGATATCGGTGGCGCCGGGGAGTATGGGTAGCTCTTCGCCGGGTGCGGGATTGAAAGGGCGGCATTCTTCACTAAAGGCCCAGAACTCGAGCTGGCCTAGCTCATACAGTTGCGTCAGGCTGGGGCTTTGCAGCAGTTGCTCTAGGGTCTGAGCACGGCTGGCTTGTCCTGGTTGGTCTTGCACCTGCATGCTACGGCTGAGGTCAGCGAGCACGGCGACGCGGAATGAGTCCGGCTCGGGTTCGCTGCTGCTTAGCTGTGGCTGCAGGAATAGTGCGGCTATAAGCAAAAGCGCCAAAAGCCGCAGGCCTAGTTGCAAGAGACGCTGGCGGACGCTAAGCAGCTGCTTAAAATGACGATGACTCTGCCAGGCAAGCAAGCAGGCAAGCATAAGCCAAAGCAAAATCAGAGGCCAGGGAAATATGGGAGACCAGGCTACGATGCTGTGGCGGAATAAGGACATGGGCAAAGGAGATTATGTAGGACACGAAGACACACTAAAGCACACGAAGACACACGAAGTTTTTAGGCAGCAGCTTATTTCGAGAGCTCTTTGAAGTATTTTTCCACTTGTCTGCGGTATTTTCGCGGCGGGCTGATGGTTTCACGGCTGAAATTGATTTTGTCGTCCCGGAGCATTTGCAGCAAGTGTTCCTGCAGGATGCTGCCGGCGGCGCGCAAAAGCGCCTGGGCGCGGGCATGATTCTGCGAAGCCTGGCTGTGTTCTGCGCCTGGTGCGTTGAGTTCATCAGCGATATTTTGCAGGCGTTGGTCCTGCAATGGCTCGGCGATCTCCTGCAGCATTTGCGCCGCCTGCTCGCGAGCCTGCCGCGATTTTTGCGCTTGTTTGCCCTGCGTTTCTGTCTGGCCTTCATCTTGCTGCATTTGTTCGGCCATTTTCTGCAATTGTTTCAGCTTTTCGCGCAGTTCTTCGCTACTGAAAGGCGGCAGCAGCTGTGCGCTGTTATCCAGGTCTTGAGCCAAAGCCTGCAAGTGATTGGCGGCCTGTTTTTGTTCTTGGCTGGCTGCCTGAAACTGCTTGTAGAGCAGGGCGTTGCTGGCACGCTGCATTTTTTTATCCAGTCCCTGTTGTGCAGTTCTGGCGGCGGCTTCGCGCAGCGCCTGGCTGGCTTCGGGGTAGTCTTCGTTGAGTAGGTTGGCTAGCTCGTCAATATTTTGCTGCAGCTCTGCGTACTGCTGTCGCAGTTGATTTTGCTCTTCCCGCAGTTTTTGTCTATCTACATCATTTTTCTTTTCTGCGGCCTCTGCGGACGCCGCGGCGGCCTCGGCCTGTTTTTCGGCCAGCTCCGCGCCCTGGTCGGCCAGTTGTTTGATTTGGTTAGCTGAGCTTTGGCGTAGATTTTGCTGCAGTTGGCGCTGTGCCTGCAAGAGCTGCTGCTGCGCGCGTTGGCCATGAATGCCGCCGCGCTGTATTTCGGACTGTGAAAACGCGGAGCTGCCCTTGTCCATTTCAGCGGCGGCTTGTTGCAGGCTGGCGGCGGCGCCTTCACAGTTGGGCAGCTCTTGCAAGGCTTGTTCCAGCTCCAGGCTGTCAGAGCGTATCTGCTTTTGATTTTGCGCCAGGTCTTCAGGCAGGCTGCTGCCCTGGGCGGCTTCTTGATTCAGTTGTTCTTGGCGCTGCAGCAGGTTTTCCAGTTGTTGCAGGTTTTCGCGCAAGTCGGCGAGTTCTTGCTGCTGCTTTTCTGCGTTATTTTGCTGTTCCTGGTCCTGCCCCTCGTTTTCCCCCTCTCCCTCGCTGTCCTCCGAGCCTTGCTCACCTTTGCTTTTAATGGCGTTTTGGAGCATTTCGTTTTCGATTTGCACCAGGGCGGCGAGGGCTTGTTCCTGCGGCTGCAGGCTTTCTTCGAGCAATTCGCGTTCCAGCAGTGCGGCGGCGGCCAGCATAAACTGGCTGCTGCGCTGAAACAGGCTGGGCAGGGGTTCGGCCATAAGCCCCTGACTAAGCTCCTGCAACTGGTTTAAGCGCTGACGCAGCTCTACCTCGAGCTGGTGCAGGTCGCGCAGCAACTCGAAATTGCGCTTTTGCAGCTCCTCTGCGCGCAGACTGCCGGCCAGTCCCAGATTCTCCCAGGTCAAACGCAGCAGCCTTTTGGACTCGGCCAGCAAATCGCTGATGTCGGCCTGCATTTCCTTTCCGGGCATATCGCCTTCGGCTTCGAGTTCGTCAGCTTCTGGCTTGACAGTGATAAAAAACAGCTCGCTGCGGGTGTGTTGCGCACTAGGCTCACGGTTGTCGCTGACGATGATCATGCCGCTGAGCAGGTCTCCAGGCTGCAAATCCATCTTTTCCAGCTCCCAGAACTCACGGTATTGCAGTTCTTTTTCGGCATCGTTTTTGTCTTCTAGTTTATAGAGCTGCAAGAACTGCCTTTCGCCGCCGGAGAGCGAGAATTGCAGTTTGATTTCTTGCAGTCCGTAGTCGTCACGTGCGAGCAGGTCTAGCAAGATGGAGTCGCCGGGTTTGATGTTCGAGTCCAGTTTCGGCTGTTTGACTTCCAGCACGGGCGGCAGGTCGGGCTCGACACTTACTTGAAAGGGCTGGCATTTGCTTTGGTGCGCATTTTGGTCTTGCAGGATCACCTGGTAGCTTCGGCTCTGGTCGGCCAGCAGCAGCATCCGGTCTCCGCGGACTATATTTGGCAGTTCTGGCGAGGCCTGCATTCTGGCTTCTATGCCCGAGGGCATTTGCATAATTATTTCAAACTGCTCGCCCTCGCAGAGGCTGAAATCGGTGAATTCGCTAAAGCTTTGCACCTTGTTTTTTGTATAAGGCAGCGGTATGCTGCGTATGCTTAGCGCTTCGAGTGCGGGCTGCTCGTAGACCTCGATTTTGTGCCAGGCGCTTTGCAGCGAGGCGCTGCGCACGCGAAAGCGCAGCGGCGCATTAATATCGTAAATGGTGAAGCTGTGCAGGCGCTCTTTTTGGGCAAACATGGCCTGCACATAGCGTTTGTTGCCCTGCTCTTCGATCTCGATCTCGGCCTGGTTTTCCCAACGCAGGATTTCGGCCTTGATAGGCACATCGCTATGCAGCGCGAACTCCGAGGCGGGGAGGATGATCCTGATGCCGGCAGCCTCCAGTCCGCGCAGGGTTCTAAAATAAACTTTGGCCTTGCGAAAGGCGTCCAGCCTCGTGCCGGGCAAAAGCAGCAGAAAAGCGAGCAGCATAAGCAGCAGGCTACGCCGCCAGGGATAGAAGCTCTGGAAGCCGGAACTGAAAAACTCCGGTTTGAGAGCGTATTTTTGCTGCACACTCTGCAGCAGGCTTGCTTCCAGGGGATTGAGCTGGCGGTTTTGCTCTTCAAGTTCGACGGCGCAGATAAGCTGGTCCATTAGCTCCGGGTGTTGCTTTTCAATGCTTAAAGCTAGTTGTCGAGCTGTGGCTATGCGGCCTGTGCGGCGGACGCTGAGCAGGCTGGAAAAGATGCTCGAAGCCAAAAAGAGCAGCACCATGCAGAGTGCGGCAGCGCCTTCGCTTAGCTTAAAGAGAAGTTCCCAGAGTCCCAGGGCCAGGATGCCGCCGCAGAGGCAGAGCAAAGCCCAGGCCAGGCAGCGCAGGTAGAGGCGGACCTGTAAATGCCGCTGCAGCAGTCTGAACTGCGTTGTTAAAGGGCGCTTGAACATAGTGGGCTAGTACAACGGCTGACGAAGGCAGCCGAGAAAATAAAACTTGCGAGTGGAGAATTTTTGGACACTAAGATACACAAAGATACACAAAGATACACAAAGATACACCAAGTCGTATTCGTCTAAAATTAAAATTTTAGCAGAAAATTTGCGTTTTTAGGCAAATTCATCGTTTTTTTTGCTTTGTCCGGCTCTCTTTTACCAACAAACCAAAACGGGCAAGCGGCTTATGCGTCGCCGCAGGCGACGCATAAGCCCTTAGTGTGCCTTCGTGTCTCTTCGTGCCCCTTCGTGTCCTCCCCCTTCGTGTGCCTTGGTGGCTCAAGGGCTTTTTGGACGCGGTGTATCTTAGGGCCGTACGATTTTCAGGCTCGCTGTTTGAGGTGTTGAATAATAGCGTTAGTGGAGCTGTCGTGGCCGCCGGCTGGGCGGCTGCCGCGCAATTCGGCCAGCACCCTGTCAGCAAGCTCTTTGCCCAGTTGCACGCCCCATTGGTCAAAGGAATAGATATTCCATATCTGTCCCTGGGTAAAGACCTTGTGCTCGTATAGCGCCATCAGTCTGCCCAGGCTGCGCGGGTTAAGCTCGTCGGCGATAATGCTATTGCTGGGGCGGTTGCCGCCAAAGGTTTTTTGGGCGGCCAGGCTGCTGCTGATACCCGGGTTTTCAGCCAATACTTCGGCATTTGACTTGCCGAAGGCCAAGGCCTCGGTCTGGGCGACGAAGTTGGCCAGCAGTTTTTGCTGATGTTCTCCCATTGGGGTTTGCGAGCGGCAGAATGCGATGAAGTCGGCGGGGATGAGCTTGGTCCCTTGGTGCAGTAGCTGGAAGAAGCTGTGCTGGCCATTGGTGCCTGGCTCTCCCCAGATAACTGCTCCGGTTTGCCAGGTGACCGGTTTGCCCTGGCGGTCCACCGATTTGCCATTGCTCTCCATGTCCACCTGTTGCAGATGTGCCGGGAAGCGATGCAGGGCCTGTTCGTAGGGCAGTATGGCATGGCTTTGGGCGCCAAAGAAATTATTGTACCAGACCCCGAGCAGCGCTAGTATTACTGGCATGTTTTTGTGCAGGGGCGCATTGCGGAAGTGCTGGTCCATCTCGTGGAATCCTTCCAGCATATGAAAGAAGTGCTCCGGGCCAATTTGCAGCATAATGGGCAGTCCTATGGCCGAGCACATCGAGTAGCGCCCTCCGACCCAGTCCCAGAACTCGAACATATTGTCGCTTTGTATGCCGAATTTGGCCACTGCCTCGCTATTGGTTGACACTGCCACGAAGTGTTTGCCGACGGCTTCTTTGCTGGCGAAGGCCTGTAGCAGCCATTGCCTGGCGCTGTCGGCGTTGCACATGGTTTCCTGGGTGGTGAAAGTTTTTGAGGCAACGATAAACAGGGTTTGCTCCGGGTTCAGGCGGCTGAGGGTGTGCGCCAGGTGAAAACCGTCCACATTGGAGACGAAATGCACTCTGAGGTTTGGGCTGGCGAAAGCCATGAGCGCCTCGCAGGCCATTTTTGGTCCCAGGTCAGAGCCGCCAATGCCGATATTGACCACATCCCTGATGGGTTTGCCGCTGTGTCCCAGCCATCTGCCGCCGCGCACTTTGTCGCAGAATGCGGCCATGCGTTCGAGCACCTGCTCTATGTCCGGCATAATATCGGCGCCGTCAACGAAGACAGGCTGGTCAGAGCGGTTTCTGAGTGCGGTATGCAGCACGGCTCGGTTTTCGGTTGCGTTGATATGCTCTCCGTTGAACATATCCTCGATGGCCTCGGGCAGCCCGGCCTCCTGGGCCAGGGCGATGAGCAGGCGCATGGTTTCTTCGGTGATGATATTCTTGGAGTAGTCCAGGAAGAGGTCGAAGAACTCGAGGCGGAATTTTTCAGCCCGCTGCGGGTCTTCGGCGAAGAGTTCCTGTATGCTGCATTGCGAGAGGCGGTTATAATGCTGCTGGAGTTTCTGCCAGGCGCTTGAGTCAGGTATTATATTCATGATGCTTGCGGCGTCTGAGTGCTTGGGGGAGGACAGCAAGTCACAAGGGGTTCTTGCTTAAAACAGTAAAGCTTTAATGTAATTGCTTAATGCTTTTTTGCCGCTCTGTGGCTGTCTTAAGCCTGCTCAAAAAACCTTATACAATTTACCCTGCCTTGGTGTGCCTTGGTGTGTTTTAGTCCCCGTCCAAAAAGAGGGGGGGCATAGTAGCGCCTCTACGAGGCGCCGGTTTTGGTGGTGCTTGCACCCCAGGCTAAAGCCTGGGGTTAAGCATGGTTATGCGCCTACGGCGCAAGTGGATGCGCCGTTTTGTAGGGAGCTGTGCTAAGGGACAAAACGACTTATTTTTGCGGTATAATTCACCAAACGATTCTTATTTTGACAGTAGTTTTGACCTTGGTTGGTTAACTACAGAAGCAAAAAACCTCCTGAAGAACGCAGTTTTTGGAATAAATTCTAATTTTTCTCGGTGATTCAGTCCATTTGGTGCCCTGAAAGGGCAACCTAATATAGCCCAGGGTGGCGCTAGGCTCCGTAGGAGCCTAGCGCCACCCTGGGTAAAGGCCACCCCGAATCCGGCGCCCTGTAGGGGCGCCACTAGCGTTATGAGCTTTTTGGACGGGGTCTACTTACTCTGTCTTGGTGTGTCTTCGTGTCTCAA
>FZPS01000214.1_pt121 | contig 10938 bp, 11 predicted proteins | sample 1817821 | NCBI WGS metagenome assembly FZPS01 (sample SAMEA104158645, study PRJEB21678) | metagenome | place: Germany | collected 2015-04-21 | reverse complement strand
CGATTTGGTGGACCGCTTTTCGCGGTTTGACGCCGAGGGCCTGCGCTCTCTGGCGCAGGGGCTGGCCGGGATTGCCCCGTGCTATGCCGTAACCGGCAATCACGAGATAATGTCGGGCGCAGTGGGCGAGTGGTCCAGCATATTAAAAAGCGCGGGCGTTACCGTGCTCGGCAAAAGCCCGGTGTTAATCCGGCGCGGGGAGGCGGAAATCTCGCTTGTAGGGCTGCCGGACGGCAGGGTCTTTGGCTTGACCGATTATGAAAAAGGCACCGTCATGGTGGCGCTTTCGCATTACCCCGAAAACATCGCCGAATATGCGGATTTCGGGTTTGACCTCGTTTTATCGGGGCATGCCCACGGCGGGCAGTGGCGGCTGGGCAGGCGCGGGCTTGTATCGCCCGGGCAGGGGCTGCTGCCGAAATATACCAGCGGGCTTTACGCCGCGGGCGACACAAAGATGGTGGTCAGCCGCGGGCTCAGGAACGGGGTGCCGGTCAGGATTTTCAATTCCCCTCATATCCCGGTGGTGATACTTAAATCCGGTGGGGAGTAAACCTTTCGGTATCAGCGCGCTGGCGGGAATTTGCCCGGCCGAAAATAAGGCGGATAAAAAATCCTTCGGAAAAACCGAAGGATTTTTTTGACGGAAACGCCGCTATATCTGCTTTTTTATATGCTCAAGCGCGCCTTTTTCCAGCCGGCTGACCTGAGCCTGACTTATCCCGATTTCGGACGAGACCTCGATTTGGGTCATGCCTTTGAAAAACCGCAGGTAGAGTATCCTTTTTTCGCGGTCGTTGAGGTTGCGGATTGCTTCTTTCAAGGATATTTCGTCCAGCCAGTTTTTGTCGTCGTTGTTGTCCCCGACCTGGTCCATTATATAGATTGTGTCCCCGCCGTCCGAGTAAACCGGCTCGTAAAGCGAAACCGGCTCCACAATGGATTCAAGCGCAAGCACCACATCCTCTTTCGGGAGCTGCATTTCGGCCGCAATTTCCTCGATGGTAGGGTCGCGCAGCCTCTCGTTTGTCAGCTTCTCCTTTATCTGCATTGCCTTGTATGCCACGTCCCGCATTGAGCGGCTTATGCGTATGCTGTTGTTATCGCGTAAATACCGGCGGATTTCGCCGATTATCATCGGTACCGCATAGGTGGAGAAACGCACGTCCAGCGACAAATCGAAATTGTCAATCGCTTTTATCAGCCCGATACAGCCCACCTGAAACAAATCGTCGAGGTTTTCGCCGCGCTGGGTGAACCTCTGGATTACGCTCAGCACCAGCCTTAAATTCCCGTTCACAAGCTGTTCCCGCGCGGTGCGGTCGCCGTTATGCATTTTTTTCAGCAGTTCCATTTTCTCACTTTCGGAAAGTACCTTTAATGACGATGTGTTGACTCCGCAGATTTCGACTTTGTTGTACATTGGTACCGTCCTCTCCTGTTTGGCGTTTCAATTTCAGTATTGCCATAACAAAAGAGAAAATGCGGAGCGCGAGAAAATAAAAAAGCTTAAAATTTACACCGGTAAATCAAAACCAATATTGACGGGATTTCGTTTTTCTACCTGCCGTAATGATGAGCCTGCGCAAGCATCATGTCCTTGACCTTCATCAGCCTTGTTATGTTGCCGCGTTCGTTTTCTTCCAGTTTCATGGTGATATACTTTATCGTTTCCTGATACTGAGGGATTAAGACGTGCTCAAGGGCATTGACTCTGCGCCGGGTCTTTTCTATCTCCGCGGCCATCAGCTGGCATGATTTTTCGACCTCCGCCAGCCTTAACAGCTTTGGCAGGATGTCCGACAGGATCTTTATGGCGGAATCCAAATCGAACGGGGTAAAGGCATACCCGTAGGAATAGACGTCGCCGCTGTCGGCGGTTTTGAATTCGGGCTTGAAAACAGGGATTAAAACGCTCATGACGTTTCTTGTTTCAATCTCAAGCTGTAGCTGCTGTTTGGGCAGCATCAAAGCGACGTCAAGCACCTCGTTCTGCATCACGCTGCGGGCAAGGGCCATGCTATTGTTCGCCTGCTTTATGGCGCTTTCGACCTCAAGGCGCAGCGCCCTGTTTTCGAACACCAGCTCCAAAAACTGCCTCATCAGCTCGTCGCGTTTGTCCTTCAGCAGCTTGTGCCCGCGCAGCGCGGTAACCAGCTTTCTTTTTAGGTTTGTAAGCTCCATTCTGTTGGGGTTTACGCTCAGGACAGCCACAAAATCCCCTCACATTCGGTGAAAAATACGTTAATCGTTGTCGTAATACTTATCAAGGAATTCGTCGCGGATACGCTTAAGCTCGGAGCGGGGGAGTGTTCTGAGCGACTTCCAGCCCAAATCCAGAGTCTCCTCAATGCTTCGGTCTGCGCTGAATCCCTGTGATACATATTGCTGTTCGAATTCATCGGCAAATTTCGCGTACAGCTTGTCAATATCCGTCAAGGCCGATTCGCCGAGGATTACCATCAGTTCCTTGCAGTCTTTTCCGCGGGCGTAAGCGGAGAAAAGCTGGTTTAAGGTGTCGGAATGGTCTTCTCTGGTTTTCCCTTTGCCGATACCTTTGTCCTTAAGCCTTGAAAGGGAAGGCAGGACGTCAATCGGCGGGGTTATGCCCTTGCGGTGCAGCTCGCGGCTTAAGATAATCTGCCCTTCGGTGATGTATCCGGTGAGGTCGGGTATCGGGTGGGTCTTGTCGTCCTCGGGCATGGACAGTATCGGTATCATGGTGATACTGCCCTTCTTTCCCTTCTGCCGCCCCGCCCTTTCATAAATGGAGGCGAGGTCTGTGTACATGTATCCGGGATAGCCGCGCCTGCCGGGCACTTCCTTGCGGGCCGCGGAAACCTCCCTTAATGCGTCCGCGTAGTTTGTGATATCTGTCAGGATAACGAGGACGTGCATATCCTTCTCAAAAGCCAGAAACTCCGCCGCGGTAAGTGCCATTTTCGGAGTGGCGAGGCGTTCGATTGCAGGGTCGTTCGCGAGGTTTATGAACAATACCGACCTGTTTATAGCACCGGTCTCGCGGAAACTCTCGATAAAGAAGTTTGCCTCCTCAAAGGTGATACCCATCGCCGCGAACACGACGGCGAAGGGCTCGTTTGTGCCGCGGACCTTTGCCTGTCTGGCTATCTGGGCGGCAAGCTGGGAGTGCGGAAGGCCGCTGGCCGAGAAGATGGGCAGTTTCTGCCCCCTGACGAGGGTGTTCAGCCCGTCGATGGCGGATATGCCCGTCTCAATAAACTCCTGCGGGTAGCTTCGGGCCACCGGATTGATGGGCAGGCCGTTTACGTCCATCCGCTTTTCGGGCATGATTTCGGGGCTGTTGTCAATCGGCCTTCCGAGCCCGTCGAAAATCCGCCCCAGCATGTCTGTCGAAACGCCGAGCTCCATCTGTCGGCCGAGGAAACGAATTTTGCTGTTGGAAAGGTTGATGCCGGCCGAACTCTCAAACAGCTGGACCAGGGCGTTTGTGCCGTCTATCTCAAGGACCTTGCAGCGGCGCGTTTCGCCGTTTTCAAGCACGATTTCGCCGAGCTCGTTGTATGTAACGTTGCGCACGTCCCGCACAAGCATCAGCGGGCCTGCAACCTCCTGGATTGTCCTGTATTCTAATGGCATCACATTTCCTCCATTACGATAGTCTCCTGCATTTGCTGGTGCAGCTGCTTCATGATTTTATCAAACTCGCCGTCAACATCCGCCTCTTTGACGTATTTGAACCTGCCGATCTGCTCTCTAACTTCGAGCGCGGAGATGGCTTCGATGCCGCCGCCGTTGTTCAGCGCCTCCACCCCAAGGTCATAAAAGGCGAGAATCAGCCTTATCATCAGCAATTGCTTTTTAAGGCTTGTGTAGGTGTCAACCTCATGGAACGCCATCTGGTGTAGAAAGTCCTCGCGGATTGAGCGGGCCGCCTCCATCTTCAGCCGGTCGCCCGCGGACAAAGCGTCAATTCCCACGAGCTTTACGATTTCCTCAAGCTCCGATTCGTCGTGCAGCAGCCCCATGATTCTTCCCCTGAGTTGCATCCAGTCCGGCGAGACGTTTTTCTCGTACCAGTTGCTTAACGTGTCGAGATACAGCGAATAGCTGGTGAGCCAGTTGATGGCGGGGAAGTGGCGCTTGTAGGCGAGGTTGGCGTCAAGTCCCCAGAACACTTTGACAATTCTGAGGGTCGCCTGAGATACAGGCTCGGAAATGTCGCCGCCGGGAGGGGAGACGGCGCCGATTATGGACAGCGCGCCCTCGCGGCCGTCGGAACCCAGGGCGACTATCCGTCCGGCCCTCTCGTAAAACTGGGCGAGCCGGCTGGCAAGGTACGCCGGATAGCCTTCCTCGCCGGGCATTTCTTCAAGGCGTCCCGACATTTCGCGCAAAGCCTCCGCCCAGCGGGAAGTGGAGTCCGCCATCAGCGCGACGGAATATCCCATGTCCCTGAAATACTCGGCAATCGTGATTCCGGTGTAGATGGACGCTTCCCGGGCCGCCACAGGCATGTCTGAGGTATTTGCGATAAGGACGGTTCTCTCCATAAGTGATTTGCCGGTGTGGGGGTCAATCAGCTCCGGAAACTCGTTGAGCACATCGGTCATCTCATTGCCGCGCTCGCCGCAACCGATGTACACGACTATATCCGCTTCGGCCCATTTGGCAAGCTGGTGCTGGGTTACCGTCTTACCGCTTCCAAAGGGACCGGGGATTGCCGCGACCCCTCCCTTTGCGATGGGGAACAGGCAATCTATTACCCTTTGCCCGGTAATCAGCGGCTTGTCCGGAGGAAGTTTTCTGGCAAATGGGCGCCCTTTTCTGACCGGCCATTTCTGCATAAGCGTGATAGGGACTTCTCCCTTGTCGGTTTCCACCACCGCCACGGTGTCGGTGATGGTGAACTCGCCCTTTTCAATACTCCTGATTTTTCCGCTGATATTGGGAGGAACCATTATCCTGTGCAGCACCACGTCGGTTTCCTGCACGGTGCCGATAACGTCCCCGCTCACGACTTCCGCGCCCGGGGCGACAACCGGTTCAAAGCGCCACTTGCGGTCCCGCTTGAGAGACGGCACCTCTACTCCGCGGGTAAGGTTGTTTCCTGTTATTTTCATAATATCGTCAAGGGGACGCTGAATTCCGTCGAATATGCTGCCGATAAGCCCGGGGCCGAGCTCGACGCTCATCGGCTCGCCTGTCGAATCGACGGGCTCGCCGGGGCCGATGCCCGAAGTCTCCTCATACACCTGAATGGAGGCCTTGTCCCCGCGCATTTCTATGATTTCGCCGATCAGCCTGTGGCTGCTGACACGCACAATATCGAACATATTGGCGTCCTTCATGCCCTCGGCGACAACCAGCGGCCCTGAAACCTTCAAAATTGTACCGCTGCTCATTGGTACACCTCGCTTCTAATTTAAAATGTCCGAACCAACGGCTTTTTCGACCGCTCTCTTTACGTTCTGCAGCCCCATGCCGGTGTTGCCGACAACGCCGGGAATTAAGACCACCGCGGGAGCAATCCTTTCGCTGTATCTGTCGATTTCCTCCGGTATTCTGGCGGCAAGGGCTTCGGTTATAAGTATGACGGCATAATCTTTGGATGCGACTTTCCGGATGGTTTCGACCGCCGTGTTCGTGTCTTCGACCGGAAATATATCCAGGCCAAGGGCGGCAAAGCAGGATATGCTGTCCCTGTCGCCCATAACGGCTATTTTATACATAAACTTTTCGCACCCTTTCTCGGATTGCTTCGTAAGGGAGTTCGTTGCGCTTGCAGGACAGGATTATCCTGACGTTTTTTATCTCCGCTTCCTTTGCGATATAGAAAGCTATCAGGGGCTCCACGCCCAAAAAAATGTATCTTGCTTTATAGACATGCGACATCAGCCTGTCGTCGCACCATCTTTCAAAGGCAGCGCCGGAAGTCTTGATTAATTCCGCGGCGTCCCCGTAAGGGGTTTTTGAAATAAATCCGGCAAGCTGTTCCACGCTTTCGGCGGCGCTTGCCAGGGCGTCTTTGTCAAGGGTCGCGGTGTCGGACAGGGCGGTATTGAGAAACTGCCTGTCCCTGCCCGTCCGCGCGGCGCGGAATGCGATTTTTATATTCGCGGTGGCGCAGATAAGCTCCGCCGTTTCTCTGACAAACGCGCTTCTTGTCATCTCGGCTTTCCCGATTGTCGCGTTCAACGCCGAGGCATCCAGCATGATGTCGGCAAGCTGCCCGTCAGCCGAGCGTATCAGCACATCATAGGTCTGCGCGGCGGCGTCTTTCGCGAAATCCGGAAGGGTGTCAAAATCCTTGTTCCTCACCGCGTCCCTGACCTGCTCAGGGTCAGCTATCGAAGGGGTCAGGAAGTTATCGCCGCCAGAATTTTCGAAGCCGAAGGCGGCGGCGGACACAAATTCCTTCAGCGCGGCCTTTATGTTGTGAAAATCGTGCCTTACAATCAGAAAATCTAATACGCTGATGTCGGGGGCCACCTCCCGCAGCAGCTTCCAGGCGTTTACCATCTGCTTTTTCAGCGCCGCGCCCACGTCGTCGCTTTCAGAGCTTATCCAGCCCTTTTCCTCCAAAAACCGCAGCGCCGCCTCGTAGCTGTCGGCCGACGCGAGCTGTTCAATGTCGGAGGAAGTCAGCAGGCCGAGTTCGTTTACTCTGATTCTGGCAACAGCATACGCGTAGTCGTAATCATTAACTCTCATGAGCCGTCCTCCGCAAACAGTTCCGCGAACAGTTCATCCTTGATTTCGTCCAAAGAGGCGTTCAGCAGGGAATCGAAGCTGCAGTTCTGCTCGATGTCGCCGTACGCGATTACTACCCCGCCGTCAATCTCCTCAGGCTGGCTTCCGACCGTAAAGGTTTTCCCGCTGCCGGAAAGCTTTTTGTTGATGTTTGCCTCAAAATCTTTCGGCAGGCGCTGAAGATCCCTCTTTGAAAAGCGCAACTCGCCGCAGCCGTTTTGAGCGTGGCGCTCAACCAGCTTTGCGATTACTTCAAAATATTCAGAATCCGGCATATTTTTTAGCCTGTTTTTTACCTCATCGATGATTTCGGTTATTATACCGATTTTCGCAGAAAGGATTGCCTTTTTGTATTCCTGCTCGGCTTTGGATTTCGCAAGCCCGATTTCGGTTTCGCATTTGGCTTTCACAGCCGAGATTTTTTCGGTTTTCAGCTCTTCGGCTCTGGATTCGGCGTCCGCCAGAATTGACTGTGCTTCCGCCTGAGCCTTTGAGATTATGTCGCCGCAGGCAGCATAGCAATCCTCTTCGATTCTGGCTATTATTTTTTCAACACCGGTCATCTGTATCCACCTTAATTAATGCTGCTGAACGTAAGGACAGAAATAAGCAATGCCAGAATAGCGTAGGTTTCGACCATTGCCGCGAAGGTTATGGCCTTTCCGCTGTGTTCCGGTTTCTTTGCGACTATGCTGACGCCCGCGACGGAGGTTCTCGCCTGTCGGATAGCCGAAAAGAACCCGACGATTACCATTGGCAGGCAGGATATGAAATACAGCATTCCTTTGGCAAACGTTAGGTCCTCAGGCTGGCCGCCCAGAACGCCGATTTTGCTCAGCAGCAGCACGGCCGTAAGCAGCCCGTAAAGGCCCTGAGTGCCGGGCAGGAGCTGGAGAATGAGAACCTTGCTGAATTTTGAAGGGTCTTCGGATACCACACCGGCCGCAGCCTCGCCCACCATTCCGACGCCTTTCGCTGAGGCGATTCCCGGCATCAATGCGGCCAGAATTGCGCCCAGCACGGCACATGCGAGTCCATATTTGTCCATTTTAGATGTCCTCCTTGATTCTTATATACTTTGTATTTGCTTTTAAGGGGCTGAAGGCTCTGCCTCCACCCTCGTAAAACTTGGAGAAGAATTCCACGAATTGCAGTCTGTTCGTATGGACGTAGGCACCCAAAAGATTTATCGCCATGTTCAGCGGGTGCCCGACTAAAAATACGACAGTCAGCACTATGGCTTTCAGGACGATGTTGTCCACCATCGAGCCCATGAGATTTATGACGCTGGCAATACTACCGGTCGCAAGCCCCAGGGCCAGCAGACGCGAATAGGAGAGGATGTCGCTGAAATAGCCGGCGGCGGTGTTATACAGGCTATAAAGACCAAGTCCCAGACGGGCGAATATGTTTTTGGAACTCCTTCCCGACGTCAGGACAATCAAAACCACGCCGGCGATGGCCAGGTACTTGCCGATGGCGGTTAGAATTTCCGGAACGCTGATTAAAATCCCCGCACCCAGCGGCGCGGCGCCGAGGACAAGAAGGTATGTAGGGACAGTGTCCAGTATGGCGTCCAGTTTCCGCCCTTCGTCCCAGCTCATCTTAAAGCTGACGGCAAGCCCGGCGAACAGATGAACAATCCCGATTGCGAAAGAGAAAAGCAGCAGCTTTATCGGGTCGGCCACCGGCTCAAACCACAGCGCGAGGCTGGGCGGCTGGATGTTCAAAAACTCTTTGCATATAATCGGGATGATGTCTCCGAACCAGCTGCCGAACAGGGCGCCCCAGAATACGGTCGAAATGCCGCAGTAGAAAAACATCTTGAGGGTTTTTCTCAATGACTCCTCGACTTTGAATTTCTTAAGCACAAAGGCGGTGCCCAAAACCATCAAAACTCCGTATCCGGCGTCCGAAAGCATCATTCCGAAAAGGAGATAATAAAAGAATGCCATCACCGGATTGGGGTCCACGTCTTTGCTTGAGGGCAGGGCGTACATCGCGGTTACCGATTCCACCGCCGCGGCAAAATCCCCGTTTTCCAAAAGGACTGGGACGTCCTCGTCCTTTTCGGGGGTTTCAAGGTTAATCGCGACAGTGAACTGCGATTCCAGCGCGTCAACGCATTTTTGAGCGTATTTTTCCGGAACATAGCCGGTGATTACGAAAGCGCTTTGAGTAAGCCCGATTTTGCTTAATGCCTGATACTTCTCTTTCCTTATATTATAGTAATCGACCAAAAACTCAATTTTTTCAATTATTCCGGCATGGGATTTTATCAATCCGGTTTTTTCTTCAATTTCACTTTGGCATCTTTCAATTTCCTTTTCATACTGCCGCACCGTTTGGATGGGGACTTGCTCGGTGATGCCGGAGGGTAAGCTGAAACCCGTCTGCCGCAGAGCCTCAAACGTTTCGCCGGCAATCGAGCTGTGGCAGATAACGGCGACGCAGGTCTGTTCCTTAAAAGCGGAGATCACCTCGATATGCATCATATCCAGCTTGGGATTTTTTTTCAGCAATTCCGAAAGAATATCCTCCTCAGTTTTTTGAGAGGGAAAGGTGCCGATAAAGCAGCGGGTATTCTTTGTGCCTTTAAACTGCATTGGGATATCGAGTTCAAGCCACGGTTTCAGCGAGTCGATTGCGGTCTGATATTTCACAATCGCGGCGCGGTTTTCGCTGATAATCCTGTCGTATTCAATCAAATCATAGCAGATCTGAAGGTATTCGCTGCTCTGCGCGACGAGACTTTCGTATTCCGCTTTGGTTATTTCACGCCGGCCGTATAAAAAAGACAGGGCGTTTTTTTTCGGCGGGGCGAACCTGTCAAGAATTTCTTTTGCAGCAACCACCGTGTTTATGCTTTTTTCAAAGCGGGAGATGTGGGAGTCGGTGTTGATTTTGACAAGGGTTTCGTCCTGACAGTCGGAAAAATCCACAACCCCAAGATACTGAAGCTGGTCGAGGATTTTCTTGCGGTCGTCGAGCAGTGCAATAATCTCAATCCGCTTCATCGCCAGTTTCGCCATGGGCGGACATCTCCTTTTCCTTTGGTTTGGGCGCGGTTTTTATTAAACGATTTTTTCTATGACAAGATTGACTGCTCTGTCTTTTTTGGCCAGAGCCCGCTGCCTTATTTCGGCAGCTTCGTTTTGGGCCGCTTTGCTGCTTTCGCCGAGAAGTTCGTCAATCAGGGCTTTGTTTTCCGAAATCAGCCTGTCGGCTTCAGCCTGGCTGGCCTGCCTTGCCTTTGTTATAATCTCATCAGCCTGCCTGCGGGCGGCCGCGATTATCTCCTCGGCTCGCTTTTTTGCCTGTTCCGTTTTCTCAGCCGCCTGCTGTTCGGCTGAAAGTATTTTATCGAGCGTTTGCGATAGCATGTTTTGTTCACCCCCGAAGTCTCAAAACCACCTGATTAAAAAAATAAAAGGATAAGCGCTTTTATACGAAACGCCTCACCTTTCAATCCCCAAGACTTACGGGCTGCGTTCTGCCCGCCCGTAATTTAGTTACTATTTTAAATCAAATCAGAAAAATAGTCAATAAGATAATGCTTTAAATTGGTTTAAGTGAAGATTGCAAGTTTTATTGCCCACCATAAAATACCAGTTACATCAAGCTGCCATTTCGTTTGCGGATTTATAGCCGAAGATTTTACGAGGATAGTTATTCACCCAGTCTTCAATGCGTTGCAGCTCTTTTTCGCCCATGTTTTCCAAAATAATGTGATACGGAAACCAAAACAGGCTTTTGCAAAGTTTTCCCGCGGGCAACCGGCCGATACTGACTTTTGCGGTTTGGGTTGAAAACGGCAAGGCTGTGCCAAAGCATATCATAGACAAGATATGCTATATCAGAAGCGATGTGCGCCCGGACAACACGATAGCAATAAGCTATCTGAAAACCGGCGCGGTATCAGGAACAGTGCATGTGAAGTATTTGAAGAAGATTTAATAATTATAATATATGAAAACAATCAAGCGATCATTTAATTTGTATCCACCTTTATATGCAATCAGGGTCAATTTAGGTCAATTATAGAACAAAACTGATGATATAAAACATGAAAAGACTCTTTAAACAAGCCAAAAACGGCTTGTTTAAAGAGTCTTTGGTGGTCGGAGTGATGTGACTTGAACACACGGCCTCTTGGTCCCGAACCAAGCGCTCTACCAAACTGAGCTACACCCCGGTGTGCCGCCG